>Ga0116142_10002094_pt1 | contig 22375 bp, 22 predicted proteins | sample AD_UKC033_MetaG_FD_89785 | JGI IMG/M metagenome (GOLD analysis project Ga0116142, IMG submission 89785) | Active sludge microbial communities of municipal wastewater-treating anaerobic digesters from USA - AD_UKC033_MetaG | ecosystem: Engineered > Bioreactor > Anaerobic > Digestate | place: USA... | reverse complement strand
GGGGTCAGGATCTGCTTGTTGACCGGGAAGATCTGGCCCTCGATCTTGATCTTGATCGGCGCATTGGAGGTGAAGAAGAGGTCGGAGGCCTTCTTCTCCACCATCAGCTTGAACAGCGGCCGCGTGTTGATCGCGAGCGGGCCTTCGGGCACCGCGGGCGCCTGGGTCGTCGTGTCGCCGGTCGAGCCGACGGCCTTGGTCGTCGCCTTCATATCACGCGTCCCTGCTCTTCCTCGACGATGCGCAGCGCACCGGCGCCGTCGTCGATGTTCTTGTTCTCGCGCTTGCTCTCGAGCTTGATCTTCAGGCGCAGTTCGTTCTTCGAGTCGGCGTTGCGCAGCGCGTCCTCGTAGGAGATGTAGCCGCCCTCGTACAGCTCGAACAGCGCCTGGTCGAAGGTCTTCATGCCGATGCGGGTCGAGCGCGACATGACTTCCTTGATCTTGGCGACCTCGCCCTTGAAGATCAGGTCCTGGATCAGCGGCGAGTTCAGCATGATCTCCATCGCCGCGATGCGCCCACTGCCCGATTCGCGCGGAATCAGGCGCTGCGAGATCAGGCCGCGCAGGTTCAGCGACAGGTCCATCAGCAGCTGTTCGCGACGCTCGTCGGGAAAGAAATTGATGATGCGGTCGAGCGCCTGGTTGGCGCTGTTGGCGTGCAAGGTCGCGAGCACGAGGTGGCCGGTCTCGGCGAACTGGATGCCGTACTCCATCGTCTCGCGGTCGCGGATCTCGCCGATCAGGATCACGTCGGGCGCCTGCCGCAGCGTGTTCTTCAGCGCGGCGTGCCACGAATCGGTGTCGACGCCGATCTCGCGGTGCGTGATCACGCAGCCCTTGTGCTGGTGCACGTACTCGACCGGGTCCTCGATCGTGACGATGTGGCCGCGCGTCTTCTCGTTGCGGTAGCCGACCATCGCGGCGAGCGAGGTGGACTTGCCCGAGCCGGTGCCGCCGACCATGATCACGAGGCCGCGCTTCGACAGCACCACCTCCTTCAGGATCGGCGGCAGTTCGAGCTCCTCGAAGCTCGGGATCTTGGAGTTGATCAGGCGGATCACACAGCCGGTATGCCCCTGCTGCACGAACGCGCTGACGCGAAACCGGCCGATGCCCGGCGGCGCGATCGCGAACTGGCATTCCTTGCTCGCGTCGAATTCCTTGGTCTGGCGGTCGTTCATGATCGCGCGCACGAGGGTCGCGGACTGCTCGGGGGTCAGTGCGCGCTCGCTCTGCGGGCGCACCTCGCCGTCGATCTTGATCGCCGGCGGGAAGCCGGCGGTGATGAACAGGTCGGATGCCTTCTTCTCCACCACCCGGCGGAGAAGGTCCTGCATGAGCTTGATGCCTTGATCGCGATCCATGGTCGACCCCTTACAGCGCGTCCTTGTTCTGCGCCTTGTACCGCGCCTCTTCCTTGCTGACGACGCCCTTCTGGACCAGCTCGGTGAGGCATTGGTCGAGGGTCTGCATGCCCTGCGCCTGGCCGGTCTGGATCGATGAATACATCTGCGCGATCTTGCCTTCGCGGATCAGGTTTCTGATCGCGGGTGTGCCGATCATGATCTCGTGCGCGGGCACGCGACCGCCGCCGATGCGCTTCAACAGAGTCTGCGAAATCACCGCGCGCAGCGATTCGGACAGCATCGAGCGCACCATTTCCTTTTCGGCCGCCGGGAACACGTCGACCACGCGGTCGATGGTCTTGGCCGCGGAGCTCGTGTGCAGCGTGCCGAACACGAGGTGGCCGGTCTCGGCGGCGGTGAGCGCGAGGCGGATCGTCTCGAGGTCGCGCATTTCGCCGACCAGGATCACGTCGGGGTCTTCGCGCAGCGCCGAGCGCAGCGCTTCACTGAAGCCGAGCGTGTCGCGATGCACCTCGCGCTGGTTCACCAGCGAGCGCTTGGATTCGTGGACGAACTCGATCGGATCTTCGATCGTGAGGATGTGATCCGGCCGGTTGTCGTTGCAGTGGTTGATCATGCCGGCGAGGGTCGTCGACTTGCCCGACCCGGTCGGACCGGTGACCAGCACCAGGCCGCGCGGCAGCATGCACAGGTCGCGGAAGATCTTCGGCGCGCCGAGATCGTCGAGCGACATGATGGTCGAGGGAATATTGCGGAACACGGCGCCGGCGCCGCGGTTCTGGTTGAAGGCGTTGACACGGAAGCGCGCCAGCTTCGGGATCTCGAACGAAAAATCGGTCTCGAAGAATTCCTCGTACGACTTGCGCTGCTTGTCGTTCATGATGTCATACACCATGCTGTGCACTTCCTTGTGGGTGAGTGCCGGCATGTTGATGCGCTTCATGTCGCCGTCGACACGGATCATGGGAGGCACGCCCGACGACAGGTGCAGGTCGGAAGCGTTGTTCTTGACGGCAAACGCAAGCAGTTGCGCGATATCGACGGCCATGCGAAGTCCTCGCGGAGAGCGGTCGCAGTATAGCGGAGGGGGTCTGCGTCCAATATGTTAATCGGTCCGCAGAATTTGCCTGCGAATGTCCGGAATGTGCGCGAAGCGATACAGGCAGCCCTGCTCGAGTGCGGACGAAGTGTCGACTCGGTCACGTTGCTCGCCGTTTCGAAGGGCCAGCCCGCCGAAAGCGTGCGTGCCGCCGCCGCGGAGGGCATCCGGGACTTCGGGGAGAGTTACCTGCAGGAGGCCCTGCCGAAGCTCGGGCAGCTCGCCGATCTCGACCTCACCTGGCACTTCATCGGGCAGTTGCAGAGCAACAAGACGCGCGCGGTGGCCGAGCACTTTGCGTGGGTCCACGGCGTCGATCGCGCCCGGCACGCCGAGCGCCTGGCCGCGCAGCGCCCCTACCACGCCCCACCGCTCAATGTCTGCATCCAGGTGAACGTGGGCGCCGAGGTCGGCAAGGCCGGCGTGGCCCCGGGTGAGGTCGCGCCGCTTGCCGAGGCGATCCGCGCACTGCCGCGGCTGCGCCTGCGCGGGCTCATGTGCCTGCCGCCAGAGGAGCACGAGGTGGCGCGCCAGCGTCACTGGTTCGCGCTCCTGCGCCGCGAGTTCGCCGCGCTCGTATCCTCCGGCCTCGAGATCGACACGCTCTCGATGGGCATGAGCGGCGACTTCGTCGCGGCGATCCACGAAGGCGCAACCATCGTGCGGATCGGCACCGCGCTGTTCGGTCCACGGTAAGATCGGCGCATGACAGCACAGCAGATCGCATTCATCGGCGGCGGCAACATGGGCCGAGCGCTCGTCGCCGGCCTGATCGCACACGGCACCCCGCCCGCCGGGCTGGCCGTGTCCGATCCGAGCGAAGCGGTGCGCAAGGCGCTGGCAGCCGATTTCGGCGTGCGCACCGGCAACGACAACAACGCATTGGCCGCCACCGCCGACATCATCGTGCTCGCCGTGAAGCCCCAGGGGATGGCCGGCGTGATCACCGCACTCGCGCCGATGCTGGCGCAGCGCCGACCGCTCCTCATCTCGATCGCCGCGGGCGTGCGCACCGCCGCGCTCGCGAGCTGGAGCGGCGCCCGGCTGCCGATCGTACGCGCGATGCCCAATCGCCCCGCGCTGGTCGGCGCCGGCATCACGGGCCTCTTTGCGACACCCGATACCCCGCCCGAGGCGCGCAAGCGCGCCGAAGCCGTCATGGGCGCGGTGGGCGAACTGGTCTGGGTCCAGACCGAGGACGACCTCGACGTGGTGACCGCCGTGTCGGGCAGCGGGCCGGCCTACTTCTTCCTGCTCGCCGAACAACTGGCGCACAGCGCCGTGCGCCGCGGCCTCGATCCCCACGTCGCGCGACGGCTCGCCGTGGCAACCCTGAGCGGAGCGGGCCGTCTGGCCGCAGACAGCGACGGCGACCTCGCCCGACTCCGTGCCGAGGTCACCTCCAAAGGCGGCACCACCGAGGCGGCACTCAATGCCTTCTCGGCCGCCGGTTTCGACGGGATCGTCGCCGCCGCGGTCGATGCGGCGGTGTTGCGCGGACGCGAATTGTCGGAGAGCAGCACTTGAACGCCCTCTACTACATCGTCGAGACCCTGATCTCGCTCGTATTCATCGTCTTCCTGCTGCGACTCATCCTGCAGCTCGCGCGCGCCGACTTCCGCAATCCCATCGCGCAGGCAATCGTCGCGCTCACCAACCCGGTGATCGTGCCCCTGCGCCGCATCCTGCCGCCCACCGGCAAGGTCGACACGGCTTCGGTCGTCGCGGTAGTGCTGGTTGCACTCGCCGAGATTGGTCTCCTCTACGCGTTGCGCGGCTTCGGCACGCCCGATGCCTTCACCTGGTTGCGCATCGCGGCACTGCGCATACTGACCAAGGTGCTGTGGGTCTACTTCTACGCGATCGTGCTGTATGCACTGCTCTCGTTGATCGGCCCGGGGCAGCACACGCCGATCTCTTCGCTGCTCGCATCGATCTGCGAGCCGATCCTGCGGCCTTTCCGGCGCCTCGTACCGCCGATCGGCGGCATCGACCTGTCGCCTCTCTGGGCGTGCATCGCCCTTCAGGCCTTGCTGATACTGTTACGAGGATGATCGAGAACATCATTGAGTTAGCTGACGTTATGCGTCGCAATTCGCATGGTGCAGACGCCGCTCCCGCCACCTGGTGTGCGCGGAATACTGGAAAACAAGTGGTTTCGGCACCACCCGATCGCGAAAAATAGCTTGCGCGCGGTAATGCATATGCTATGTTGCCGCCCGAATCGCGATCGCGCGGCTCGCGCGCCGCGTGATCAGCAACCAAATATTCCAGGAGAAGAAGCAATGGCGAAAAAAGGTGGCGCACCGACGAAGTCGGAAATCCTCGCAGCGATCTGCAAGGAAACGGGTCTGTCCCGCAAGCAGGTTTCGTCCGTGTTCGATTCGCTGTCGGGGGTGATTCGCAAGAGCTTGCGCGCCAACGGGCTGTTTACGCTGCCCGGCCTGCTGAAGCTGAAAGTCGTGAAGAAGCCCGCCACCAAGGCGCGCGAGGGCGTGAATCCCTTCACGGGCGAGAAGATGACCTTCAAGGCCAAGCCGGCCTCGAAGAAGGTCCGTGCGATGCCGCTGAAGACCCTCAAGGCCTTCGTGAACTGAGTTTTCGCCTGCTTTTGGCGCCAGAAAGCCCGGCGAGGGTCACTTCGCCGGGTTTTTTGCTTTCCGGGCGAAGCGGGCGACATGTTCTCGCAGTTCGACCAGCCTGCCGTGGAAGAAATGCGACACGCCGGGCATCACGATGAGCTCGGGCGCCGGCTGCTGGGTGCGCGCCCAGCCGAGCACGTCGCCCGGATCGAGCACTTCATCGGCATCACCCTGTACCAGCAGCCACGGACATGTCGGTCCGTCGTTTGCGAAGCTGGCAAGCCTGCCGACGGCCGGCGAGACGGCGATCACCGCGCCGGCATCAAGTTGATGAGAGGCATTGATCGCCACGAAGCCGCCGAAGGAGAAGCCTGCGAACCACACGGGCACGCCAGGCCAGCGTGAGGCGCCCAGGGCGGCGACCGCGAGCGCATCGAGGGTCTCGCCCCGCCCTTCATCGTAGCTGCCCTCGCTCCGCCCCACGCCGCGGTAATTGAAGCGCAGCGTGGGCATGCCGACATCCTGCAGTGCACGTGCGAGGGTGAATACGACCTTGTTGTCCATCGTGCCGCCCTGCAGCGGGTGCGGATGGCACACGACGCCGAAGGCCGGCACGGGAGCGCTCGTGCGATCCTCGAGGAGCACCTCGAGGCGGCCCGCGGGGCCGTCAATGGTGAAACGTCCGGCGGGCGCCATCCGCGCGCCGTTACTGGATGCCCACCAGTTCGACGTCGAAGACCAGCGTGGCGTTCGGGGGGATCACGCCACCGGCGCCGCGCGCACCGTAGCCGAGCTCGGGCGGAATGACGAGGCGGCGCTGCCCGCCGACCTTCATGCCGGCGACGCCCTGGTCCCAGCCGGGAATCACTTCACCGGCCCCGATGCGAAACGTGAAGGTCTGGCCATGATCGTGCGAGCTGTCGAACTTCTCGCCCTTGGCCTCGGGTGCACCCCCATCGAACAGCCAGCCGGTGTAATGCACGACCGCCGCCTGGCCCGGGCCCACGGCCGCGCCGTCGCCTTCCTTGATATCGTTGATGACGAGGCTCATGGCGGGGGACTCCTGTACTGCGGTGACGGGGACGGGCGCTTCGGCGGGTGCTGCACCCGCGGGAGTGCCATCGGATGACTGGCTGCAGGCGGCAAGCGCCAGCGAAGCAAGCAGCGGGGCGGTGTAACGGCGGATCATTCAGTGGCTCCCCTGATGGGTTTGAACTCGAGCGACGCGGAGTTGACGCAGTAGCGCTGGCCGGTCGGCGGCGGACCATCGTCGAACACGTGGCCGAGGTGCGCGCCGCACCGGGCGCACTCTATCTCGATTCGCACCATGCCGTGGCTCGTGTCGCGATGCTGGGCGATACGCTCGCCGGCGAGTGGCAGCCAGAAACTCGGCCAGCCCGAACCCGAGTCGTACTTGGTGTCGGAACTGAAGAGCTCGGTGCCGCACACCACGCAACTGTAGGTGCCACTGGCCTTGTTGCCGCAGTACTCGCCGGTGAAAGCACGCTCGGTGCCCTTCTCCTGCGTCACGTGGTAGGCGAGCGGCGAGAGTCTCCTGCGCAGCTCATCCCGCCGGGCGTCGTCGCTCATGGCCTGGCTCCCGCGAAAAGGGGCGGCATTATCGCAGGGCGGCCAGCTGCAACAATACCCGGTTCAGTCGGCGCACGAATTCGCCCGGATTGGCGATTTCTCCGGCCTCGGCGAGCGCGGCCTGGTCGTGCAGCAGCAGCGCGAGCTCGTCGAACGCCTCGCCCGCCTCGAGCCCTGCGATGTGCTGCAGCAGCGGGTGTTCCACGTTGACCTCGAGCACCGGCTTGCCCCGGGGCGGCGTCTGTCCGGCGCTCGCAAGAATGCGGCGCATCTGCGCGCCCGGATCGTGTTCGGCGAGCACGAGGCAGGCGGGCGAATCGGCGAGGCGGCGGCTCACGCGCACCTCCGAAACCCGCTCGCCGAGCGCGTCCTTGATGCGCTTCAGCAGGCCCTTGCTCTCCTTGACCGCCGCATCGTGCCGGGCTTCCTCGCCGGCATCGAGCTTGCCCAGGCTGAGGTCGCCACGCGCGGCGTCCCGGAAGGGCTTGCCGTCGAACTTGTCGAGGCGCGACATGACCCACTCGTCGATGCGGTCTCCCAGCAGCAGCACTTCGATGCCCCGGGCCGTGAGCCGCTCGATGTAGGGGCTGGTGCGCGCCGCGGCGACGCCGTCGGCGACCACGTAATAGATCGCGTCCTGGCCGGGCTGCATGCGCCCGACGTAGTCGGCGAGCCTGACGCTCGCCGCGTCGCCCTCGCCCTGCGTGCTCGCAAAACGAAGGAGTGGCAGCAGCTTCTCGCGCGTGGCCGCATCTTCCGCGACACCCTCCTTGAGCACGGTGCCGAACTCGCGCCAGAAGGTCGTGTACTTGCCCGCGTCCTCGTCGCCGGCCAGCTTGCCGATCAGCTCGAGTGCGCGCTTCGTCAGTGCGCCGCGCATCGCCTCGACGTCGGCATCCTGCTGCAGCAGTTCGCGCGATACGTTGAGCGGCAGGTCGTTCGAATCGACCAGCCCGCGGATGAAGCGCAGCCAGGGCGGCAGAAACTGCTCGGCATCGTCCATGATGAACACGCGCCGCACGTAGAGCTTGAGACCCCGCGGCCCCTCGCGGTGCCACAGGTCGAACGGCGCGTGCGCAGGCACGTAGAGCAGGCTCGTGTACTCGCGCCGGCCTTCGACCTTGTTGTGGCTCCAGGCGAGCGGCGGCTCGAAATCGTGCGCCACGTGCTGGTAGAACTCGCGGTATTCGTCGTCGCTGATTTCGGTGCGCGGCCGGGTCCACAGCGCCTTGGCCTGGTTCACGACTTCGTAGTCGAGCGTGGCCTCGCCCACTTTCGCCATCTGCACCGGGAAGGCGATGTGGTCGGAATAGCGCCGCACCAGCGCCCGCAGCCGGAAGGCGTCGAGGAAATCGCGCGCGTCGTCCTTCAGGTGCAGCACGATGGTCGTGCCGCGGCCGGCACGCTCGACGGTCTCGACCGTGAACTCGCCGTCGGCCTTCGACGCCCAGCGCACGCCCTCGCCTGCGGGCGAGCCCGCCTTGCGGGTGAAGACTTCGACCTCGTCGGCAACGATGAAGGCCGAATAGAAGCCGACGCCGAACTGGCCGATCAGCTGCGAGTCTTTCTGCTGGTCGCCCGTCAGCTGGCTGAAGAACTCCGCGGTGCCGGATTTCGCGATCGTGCCGAGGTGCTCGATCGCCTCGGCGCGCGTCATGCCGATGCCGTTGTCGCGCACGGTGATGGTGCCCGCCTTCTCGTCCGTCTCGATCCGGATCGAGAGTTCGGGGTCGCCCTCGAGCAGCGCCGGATCGGCCAGCGCGGCGAAGCGCAGCTTGTCGTTGGCGTCGGAGGCGTTCGAGATCAGTTCGCGGAGGAAGATTTCCCTGTGGCTGTACAGGGAATGGATCATGAGCTTCAGCAGCTCACGGACTTCGGCCTGGAAGCCGCGGGTTTCGCTTCGGGATGCGGTCATGGCGCGGGGAATTTAGTGCCCCGCGCGGGAAAATCAAGGGGCGCTGCCGTGCCTGTGGCGGCGCAGCCAGCCCACGGGCCCGGTCAGGTTCATAACGACGAGGTGGCGACCTGCGCCGAGCCAGTCGTCGAATTCGTCCCACAGCAGGAGCAGGCGTTCCATGAAAGAAAGACTACGCATGCCGGCCCCTCCCTCGCCGTGCGCGGCCTCACAGTGTAGGCTCCGCAAAGGATGCAGAGTCCACAACGCATCGTCGTCATGAACCCGAAGGGCGGATCGGGGAAGACGACCATTGCAATCAACCTGGCCAGCCATTTCGCCACGCGCGGCCTGACACCCCTGCTGATGGACTTCGATCCGCAGGGCTCCTCGATGCGCTGGATCCGCAAGCGCCCGCCCAACCTGCCGGAGATCCGCGCAATCGCCGCATTCGAGCGTGACACGCGTCTCACCCGCAGCTTCCAGCTGCGCGTGCCCGAAGGCACGGGCCGCGTGATCGTCGACACCCCGGCCGCCGTGCCGTCGCACGGCTTCCCCGACATCACGCGCGATGCCCACAAGATCATCGTGCCGGTGCTGCCCTCCGACATCGACATCCACGCCGCGTCCAAGTGCATCGCCGACCTGCTGCTGGTAGCGAAAATCCGCCGCGGCGACAACCGCATCGGCGTGATCGCCAACCGCGTGCGCCGCAACACGCTCATCTACCAGTCGCTGATGCGCTTCCTGGAATCGCTCGGGATCCCGATCGTCGCGACCTTCCGTGATTCGCAGAGTTATGTGCGCAGCGCCGAGCTGGGGCTGGGCATCCACGAGATGAAGAGTTATCTGGTGCGTGAGGACCTGGACCAGTGGACCCCGCTGATCGGCTGGCTCGAAGCGCCGCCGCCGCAGTTCGCCGCGGAAGGATCGCATCCCGGGGTTGATGGCACCCAGGCCGGGCCCGCGGTCACGGGCGCCGCACCGGCCGCCGGCTGACGCCTATTTCTCGCTGCCGTCGTCCCAGTCGTTCTTCACGCGCTCGGCCCAGTTCTTGTAGCTCGACCACGTGTAGAGGTTGCGGGTGATCGCGGAATGGCGGCCGCGGGCGCGCTGCATGCGCTCGGACCAGTTCGCGTAGGGCTCGGACGCCGCAGCACGCGTCGGCGTCGGCGTGGGCGTTGCGCCCGCCGCCACCGGAATCTCGCCCCTCGGTCCACCAGGAGTTTTCATGACATTCATCCGCAGCTTCTGGGGCGAGCGTAGGGAACGCGCGCGCGCATCGACAGGAACTGCGTCACGGCATTGCGTGCCGCGGTGGCACGCAGGCGTTATGTCATGGGACGAGCCGGTAACACGGCTGGTATTCGCTGCCCGGCAGCTTCATGCGGCCCTGCGCGACGAACGCGCGCAGCAGGTCATCGAGCAGGCGCATCACTTCCGGATCTCCGCTCAGCTCGTAGGGCCCGTGGGCCTCGATGGCCTTGATGCCGTGGTCCTTCACGTTGCCGGTGACGATGCCGGAGAACGCGCGCCGCAGGTTCGCCGCGAGCACGTGCGGCGGCAGGTCGCGATGCAGTTCGAGCGCGCGCATCGAGGCATGCGTGACCTCGAAGGGCAGCTGGAAGTCGGGCGCCACGCGCAGCAACCAGTTGAAGTTGTAGGAATCGTTGACGCTGCGGCGGTACTCGCGCACTTCCTCCAGGGCGATCAGCATCTGCCGTGCGGCTTCGGCCGGGTCGCCCGGCACGATCTTCAGGCGCGCACGCGCTGACCTGCCGAGGGTGCCCTCGATGAACTGCGCGATGCGCTCGAAATAGGCACCGCTCCCCCGCGGGCCGGTCAGGATCACCGGCAGCGGCTGCTGCGCGTTCTCCGGATCGAGCAGGATGCCGAGCAGGTACAGGATTTCCTCGGCCGTGCCGGCGCCACCGGGAAAGACCATGACGCCGTGGCCCAGGCGCACGAACGCCTCGAGGCGCTTTTCGATGTCCGGCATGATCACGAGCTGGTTGACGATCGGGTTCGGCGGCTCGGCGGCGATGATGCCGGGCTCGGTGATGCCGATGTAGCGTCCGCCGCGCACGCGCTGCTTGGCATGTCCGATATTGCCGCCCTTCATCGGCCCCTTCATCGCGCCGGGACCGCAGCCGGTGCAGATATCGAGCTCGCGCAGCCCTAGCTCGTAGCCGACCTTCTTCGTGTAGTCGTACTCCTCGCGGCTGATCGAGTGCCCGCCCCAGCAGACCACCAGGTTCGGCGGCACCTTGTGATCCAGCAGGTGGGCGTTGCGCAGGATGTGGAATACCGCGTTGGTGATCGACTCCGGCCGAGTCAGATCGAAACGCGTGCTGTCGTTGATTTCGTTCGAGATGAACACCACGTCGCGCAGCACCGCGAACACGTGCTCCTTGATGCCGCGGATCATCTCGCCGTCGACGAAGGACATCGCCGGGGCATTCCTGATCTCGAGCTTGATGCCCCAGGGGTGGCGCACGATCTCGATGTCGAAGTCGCGGTAGCGCTCGAAGATCTCGCGCGCGTTGTCGGTCTCGCTGCCGGAATTGAGCACCGCCAGCACGCACTGGCGAAACAGCGGATAGAGGCCGGCCTGGCTCGAATCGAGCAGCTGGTCGACCTCTTCCTGGGAAAGTGTCTCGAGGCTGCCGCGCGGACCCACGCGGGCATCGACGAGATCGGGTACGACGATCCTGGTTTCCATCCCTGCCACGCTAGCGCGTGTCAGGGCAGGATGTCGATCGGTACATTGTCAGGCGTGAGCAGCCAGATCTCGAGCATCTCGGAGTTGGTCACCGCGATGCAGCCGTCGGTCCAGTCGGTGCGCTCGTAGTATTCGGGCGTGCGCTTCAGCTCGTTCGGCAGGCCGTGGATCATGATCGCGCCGCCCGCCTGCCAGCCGTTACGGCGCGCATTGCGCACGTCGGTCGCGTTCGGGTACGAGACTTCGATCGACAGGAAGTAGTCGCTGCGCGGATTGCGGCGCGTGAGCTGGTAGCTGCCCTCGGGAGTACGGAAGTCGCCCGAGCGCTCCTTGTGGCCGGTGGGGTTCAGGCCGAGCGCGATCTTGTACTCGCGCAGCACGTTGCCATTGCGCAGCAGCTGCAGGCTGCGCTCGCCTTTCCTGACGACCACGCGGTCGGCGAGCGGCAGGCTCTCCGCCACCGGCTGCACGATCGACACGCGCTGCGCCGGAACCAGCGCGTCGGCGGCGGCTGGCCCGGCCAGCAGCCCCCCCACGAGGGCGGCCAGAAACGGTAGCGCGCGCAGGCACTTGGAACTCATGGCGCAGATTATAGGTGCGCTCGCCGGCGGACGCGACCGTGCGGCTGTCACCAGGCGGCGACGAGGCGCCGGGATTGCGGCAGGACGTGAGCCACGTCACGATCGGCGCATGGGGATCCTGCATGCCGCATTGCTGCTGGCCGCCGGCCTGCTCGCCGCCTGCGCGACCCCCGCGATCGATCCGGTTGACGAACAGCTCGATCGCGACACCGGCACCACCATTACCCGCCTCGGGCGTCCGGTCGAACTGCTCGCCACGGCGCCGCGCGGACGCAATGCCGATCCGTTCGCGTATCTTGCGCCGTTCGAGACCAATCGCGTGGGCGAGCGGCGGCTGTTCCTGTGGGCGTCCGTGCCGGGCGACAGTGCGGCGATGCCGAGGCTGCATTGCGGTGAGCTGGCCGCGTCGCTCGAGGCACCGCTCGCGGGCGGCATGCCGACGGTCGGCATGGGATTGACTCGCCTGCCCTATCGCGCGCTGGCTGCCTGGAGCGCCGTGCACGTGATACCGATCGACGCGATCTGGCTCGACTGCCTGGCGAGCGATGCGCGCCTCGAGGTCGAGGTCGGCGAGGACCGGTTCGCGAGTGACGGCGCGCGGAGCGGCGATCTCGCGGCGTTCCGGGAGCGGGTGCGGCCGTAGCGGCGAGGAGCGGCCCGGCCACCGGACCGGGGGCGCAGCAGCGGCGCGCGCCGCGCGCCTCAGCCGCTCCCCTCCGCCACCGCCTCGACCTTCGGCACGACGATCTGCGCACCCGGCCGCAGTTCGCCAAGGTTCAGATCCGGGTTGTACTGCTGCAGCAGCCACGCCGGCACACGCGCGTAACGCTGCGTGATGCGCCACATCGAGTCGCCGCGGCGCACGACGTAGACCTCGGTGCCGAGGATGCGGTGCACGTTAAAGAAGTTGGCCTGCAGCGCGTAATGGTAGTCGCGCCGCTTCTGCTCGAACTCCGCGGCAGTCGTCTTGCCGAGATCCAGTTTCAGTCTGTTGCCGAGCAGGACGGGCTGGCCGCCGCGCAGCTTGTTGATCTGGCGCAGGCGCGAGGCGCTGACGCCGAGCCAGTCGGCGTAGTGGCCGAGTGTCTCGGCCGCGACGACGCGGATCGAGCCGTCGCTCGCCACGCTGTAGTCGACTGCGTCGACCGACGAGGGCACGCTTTCCCCACCCGTGACCAGCGCGGGGCCCAGCGCCTCGGCTTCGCGGGCCGACACCGGCTCTGCGCGGCTCGCGCGCCGCGCGCTCGCGATCGCCGCCGCTTCGTCCTCCCTGCTCTCGCGCACCGCTGCGGTATCGGCGACGGCCGCCGCCGGCGCGTCCACCGGCTCCGGCGACGCGGGCTCGACGGCGGCGGGCGTTGCCGCCGGCTCGGCCGCCGCGACCACCGCGGCAGGTGCCTCGTCGTCGTCCACGGAGAGGCGCAGGCGCTGGCCCTCGAAAATGTAGTTCGGATTGCGCAGCCCGTTGATGCGCATCACCTCGCGTTCGCTGACTCCGCTGCGCGCGGCGATGGCGGAGAGCGAATCACCACGCTTGACCACGTACACACGCCCCGGCTCCGCGGTGCTCGCGACGGCAGCCGCGGCCGCGCGGGCCGACACCAGTGCGGGCATGCGCTCCGGGAGTCGCAGCCTACGGCCCTGTCTGACTCCCGCATCGACCCGCAGACCGTTCAGCGAGGCGAGTCGCTGCGTCGAGATGCCGTAGCGCTGCGCGACACTCGCGAGTGTCTCGCCCTTTTTCACGCGGTGGGAGCGCGACTCGATCTGCGCGACGTACTGCTCGGTATCCGGCAGCAGCCGGGCGAGCTCTTCGCTCGAGAGCGACCTGCCGTTGCCCGGCAGGCGCAGACGATAGCCGCGCGGCACGAGGCGCTCGCCATTCCACACCGTGGGCAGGAGCGCGGGGTTCAGCTCGCGCAGCGTCGCGCGATCGATCGACAGGGAGCGCTCGAGCGCCTTGACCGGCGCATAGGACGGCATCGCGACCTCGGTGAACTCCAGTTCGGACGCGCGCTCGATCGGACCGAAGTATTTCTCCGGATTCTGGTCGATGGTGAGCGCCGCCAGGAACGACGGATAGAAATTGCGCGACGCGAAGCCGAAGGACTGGCTGCGGTAGCTGCGATTGATGCGCACGAAATCGGTCGTGCCGGTGGCCTTGGCCGCGCGACGCATGCCCGCCGCGCCGTGGTTGTAGGCCGTGAGGGCCAGCGGCCAGGTGCCGAGCAGGCGGTAGTTGTAGGCGAGCAGCTGCGCGGCGGCCTCGGTGGAACGGAACGGATCCATGCGTTCATCGACCGCGCTGTCGATACGCATGTAGCGCCGGCCCGTCGAGCGCATGAACTGCCACAGCCCTGCCGCGCCCACCTTTGAGTACACGGCCGGATTGAACGAGGACTCGACGTGCGGCAGCGCCGCGATCTCCGGCGGCAGACCGAGATTGGCGAGCGTCTGCGCGATGTGCGCCTCCCAGGTGCCGGCGCGCACCAGGCCGGCGCGGAAGCGATCGGCCTGCCCGAGCTGGAAGCGGATGCCCTCGCGCGCGCTCTTCAGGCGCTCGTGGCCCGCCTTGCTCCACAGCTCGCGCACGCGTTTCTCTTCGCCCGTCAGCTCAGCGACCGGCGGATCGGTCAGCAGCCGGTCGAACACGGCCTGGTAACGCTTGCGCGCCTCGTCGACGATCTCCGAACGCTGCTTCGGCTGGGTATTCGGCGCAAAGCGCAGCGTCTCGTACACGACCGACAGGTCGCGCTCATCGTGCAGGAAGCCTTCGTTGGTGGTGATCTGCGAATAGACGCGGATCCAGAAGTCGACGTCGGCCTGCAGTTCGGGCGGGCGCGGAATCACGTCGGCCGCGGACTGCGCGTGCACGACGCCCGTCGCGATACACAGCAGCAGCGCCACCAGTCTCTTCATCGATGCCATGCCCGCCTCATCTGTCGGAATAATTGACAGTCGAACCGGCGCCTCGCGCGACATGTGCGCGTTGCGCAGCGCGCTGCGGCCACGAAATGCGGTACCGGTCACATCTTCGCACCGGTTCGCGCACCGGCTGAGGACATAATCCCGAATTTGTGAAGCATGGCACAAGCCTTGCTCCTCTCCGGGTGAAGCGCGGCCGATTTGGCCGCCCGCAACGCAGAGAGGCCCTCTCGATAATGGTCAGATTCTCCCTACCGCTTGCCTGTGCGTCGCTTGCACTCGCCGCAGCAGCCCATGCCGCACCGATCAACATCACCGGTGCCAATGGCGAGCACAACCTGCAGCAGATCCTCGACGGCATCACCGTCGGCGGTCCGAGCAGCATCGATGTCGTGAACGACCAGTACGCCCACGACAGCCTGTGGAGCCTCGGCGGCTCGGGCGGTTCGTTCTCGCAGATCGTGATCGAGCTGGCCGGCTACGCCAACGTCAACAGCTTCGGCATCTACGACGCCCTCGATCCGACGCGGCGCGTCGAACTCTTCTCCGGCTCCGCCTCGGCGGGCTCGAGCTCGGGCCGCGCGGTGTTCTCGATCCTCGATGACGGCCACGTGGTGCGCAATCTGTTCGACGAGACCGGCGTGTACTTCGCCGCCAACGTGTTCGGCTTCTACCTCGCATCGGTCGGCAACACCTGGTTCTCGGATGCCGCGCTCAACAGCGATGGCGCCGATCACATGCTCGCGTACCAGGGCGCCGGCGACACGGTCAAGATCGGCAATACGGCGCCCGGCCTCTGGGGCAGCAACGAGTTCGTGATGGCCTGGGAAGACCTGCCGCTCGGCTCCTGGGACTACGACTACAACGATTTCGTGGTGATGGTTGAATCGGTGAACGGCGTGGTCAGCGTACCGGAACCCGGCACGCTCGCGCTGCTCGGCCTCGGCCTAGTGGGCCTCGGCTTTGCGCGCCGCCGTCATAGCGCAGGATAACGACAAGAAGAAGCACTCCTCAGCAAGCAAGCAAGCGACCATGGCCCCGTTGTGAGCGGGGCCGTTTTTTTGGCCGCGCCTGCGCGGCGAGCGGAGGGAGCCACCTGGACGCGGTTGCGTCCGGTGACACATCGCCGATGGTGGGACGCGCGCAGCGTGGCGGGGGGGCAGCCCCTCAACCGCACTTCGAATCGCCGCAGTTCAGGCAGGTCATGCAGCCGTCCATCATGACCAGCGCCGCGGTGCTGCACTTCGAACACAGCTGCGCGCCATCCGGGAAGTGCGATTTGGAGAAGGCGTCGGCCTGCTTCTGGCGCTCCTCGTATTCGGCGCGCTTCTCGGCGATGAACTGCTGCTGGTGCACGTCGAGTTCCGGCACGCGCAGCAGGCCGATCGTCTGCAGGTGCTTCTCGATCACGTGGCCGAGCTCGGCGATGATCGACGGCATGAACTTGCCGCCCGGCTGCCAGTAGCCGCCGCGCGGGTCGAACACCGCCTTCAGCTCATCGACCAGGAAGGTGACGTCACCACCCTTCCTGAACACCGCCGAAATGATGCGGGTGAGCGCCACGATCCACTGATAGTGGTCGAGGTTCTTCGAGTTGATGAACACCTCGAACGGACGGCGCTGCTCGAACTCGGTGCCCTCGTTCAGCACGATGTCGTTGATCGTGACGTACATCGCATGGTCGGACACCGGCGTCTTGATCTTGTAGGTCGAGCCGATCAGCACCTCGGGGCGCTGGATCTCCTCGTGCATGCGGATGACCTTCGCCGATCCGGCGGCGGCCTTCGCCTCGGGAGCCTTCTCCTCGGAAGCCTTCTCCTCGTCCTTCTTCACGCGGTACTTGATGATCTTCTTGTCCAGCTTCATGGCATTCATGCTCAGAATTTTCCGTAATAGCCTTCCTTGAGGGCATCGAACAGATTGGCGGCGGTGTGTTTCTCGCCGTCGTATTCGATTTCCTCATCGCCCCGCACCTCGATTTCGCTGCCGTCCTCGAGCGTGAACACGTAGGTCGTGTTCCTGAGATCTTCCTCCTTCACGAGCACGCCCTGGAACGCCTCCGGGTTGAAGCGGAAGGTAGTGCAGCCCTTGAGGTCCTTCTCGTGGGCGTACAGGTAGATGTCCTTGAAGTCGGCGTACTTGTAGTCGGTCGGCACGTTCGCGGTCTTCGAGATCGACGAGTCGATCCACTTCTGCGCGGCGGCCTGGATATCAACGTGTTCGCGCGGCGAGATGTCCTCGGCGGTGGTGAAGTACGCGGGCAGCCTCTCCGCCTCGGTCTCCGCGCCCGGCATCGCGCGCGGATTGACGAGTTCGCGATAGGCGAGCAGCTCGAACGAAAACACGTCGACCTTCTCCTTGGTCTTGCGGCCCGGGCGGATCACGTTCCTGAAATAGTGATGCGCGAAGGACGGCTCGATTCCGTTCGAGGCATTGTTCGCGAGCGACAGCGAAATCGTGCCGGTCGGCGCGATCGAGCTGTGATGGGTGAAGCGCGCGCCCACCTCGGCGAGCTGCTCGACGAGTCGCGGCGCCACTTCGGCGACACGCTGCATGTAGCGGCTGTACTTGGCGTGCAGGATGCGGCCCGGGATGTGTGCGCCCACTTTCCAGCCGTCCTCGACCATTTCGGGACGCTTGCGCAGCATTGCCCTGGTGACCTCGAACTCCTCGTTCATGATCGGCGCGGGGCCCTTCTCGCGTGCCAGATCGAGCCCCGCTTCCCAGCCGGCCACCGCCATCTCGCGCGCCACGTCCTCGGTGAAGCTGACCGATTCGGGCGAACCGTACTTCATGCCGAGCAGCGTGATGGTGCTGCCGAGGCCGAGGAAGCCCATGCCGTGGCGGCGCTTGCGCTTGATCTCGTTGCGCTGCTGCTCGAGCGGCAGGCCGTTCACCTCGACCACGTTGTCGAGCATGCGCGTGAACACCTTGACGACCTCGCGGTACTCGTTCCAGTCGAACTCCGCAAACTCGGTGAACGGATTGCGGACGAACTGCGTGAGGTTCACCGAGCCGAGCAGGCACGAACCGTAGGGCGGCAGCGGCTGCTCGCCGCAGGGGTTGGTTGCGCGGATGTTCTCGCACCACCAGTTGTTGTTCATCTCGTTGACGCGGTCGATCAGGATGAAGCCCGGCTCCGCGAAATCGTAGGTGGACGACATGATGACGTCCCACATGCGCCGCGCCGGCAGTGTCTTGTAGATCTTGCAGGCGACGAGGCCTTCGTCCGAGGTCACGTAGCCCGCGCTGTTCGGCCACTCCCGCCAGATGTACTTGCCGGTGTCGGTGAGGTCGGGCTGCTCGCTCTCGAATTCCCTGATGGACAGCGGGAACGCGAGCTGCCAGTCGGCATCCGCGCGCACGGCCTGCATGAATTCGTCGGTGATCAGCAGCGAGAGATTGAACTGGCGCAGGCGGCCGTTCTCGCGCTTGGCGCGGATGAACTCCATCGCATCCGGATGGCTCACGTCGAACGTGCCCATCTGCGCGCCGCGCCGGCCGCCGGCCGACGACACGGTGAAACACATCTTGTCGTAGATATCCATGAACGACAGCGGGCCCGAGGTATAGGCACCTGCACCGCTCACGTACGCCCCGCGAGGGCGCAGGGTCGAGAACTCATAGCCGATGCCGCAGCCCGCCTTGAGCGTGAGACCGGCCTCGTGGACCTTGTTCAGGATGTCGTCCATCGAGTCGGTTATTGTTCCAGATACGGTACAGTTTATAGTGGAAGTGGCCGGTTTGTGCTCCAATGCGCCGGCATTCGAAGTCACCCGGCCAGCCGGGATCGCGCCCCGGCGCAGCGCCCAGAGGAAGCGCTCGTACCACTCGCCGCGCACTTCGGGCGCCTCGACATCGGCGAGCGCACGGGCGACACGCTTGTAGGTGTCGTCCATGGTCGCATCGAGCGGCGTGCCATCCTTCGCGGTCAGACGGTATTTCTTGTCCCAGATGTCGAGCGAGGCATCCTGGAACGGAATGGTGCTGACGTCCTTGGGCTCGATCTTCACTACGCTGTTCAACGGTCCGCTCTCCCCAGTTTTCTTCTCTCAAATCGGGAAGGCCGCTGGCAGCTGCGGTGCCTCCCGGTTGCCCCCAACCCGGGTTCTCGATCGCGCGACGCGACACAAGATGTTGTGTTGGGTAGAAGAGCCTAATTATGCGAAATGACCCCGTCAAGGCTTTGGGAGACGACTTCCATAATTCGGTTAGCGCATTAAATATCAATAACTTATATGAACTTCTGCAGATAAAGACCGCAAAGTTTGCTGCGCGCGCACAGCCCCCGTCGGAACGGGCCTATATCTATATCTTGTGGCTGCGCAGGGGCTTGATTTTTCTGCCCGCTGCCGGAATTTCGGTATTTCGGTCATCGGGCCGCTGGCTGCCAATAACCGAAATACCGAAATACCGGCACCGTTTAGAATCCACGCCATGAACCGCTTCCGCCCCACAAGTCTCGTTGCCATCACCGCCCTCCTCCTGGGCCTCGCCGCTGGTCTCCCGGGAGCTCCGGCAATGGCCCAGAGCGCCTCCTCGCCGCTGCCCTCGCTCGCGCCGATGATCAAGCGGGTTTCGCCCGCGGTCGTGAATATCGCCACGCGCGGCACCATCAAGCAGCGCGGACCGCAGAATCCGCTGCTCGACGACCCCTTCTTCCGCCGCTTCTTCGATGTGCCCCCGGGCGGCGGCACGCGCGAACGCCAGTTCCAGAGCGCCGGCTCCGGCGTGATCATCGACGCGAAGAGAGGCTACGTGCTGACCAATGCGCACGTGATCGAGAACGCCAGCGAGATCACCGTGACCCTGCAGGACGGCACCGACATCAAGGCCGAGGTGATCGGCAGCGATGCGCCGTCCGACGTCGCGGTGCTCAAGGTCGAACACGACCGCCTCGTGCAGCTCTCCTTCGGCGATTCGAGCCGGCTCGAGGTCGGCGACTACGTGGTCGCGATCGGCAATCCGTTCGGCCTGCAGCACACGGTGACGCAGGGCATCGTCAGCGGCCTGTCGCGCTCGGGAATCACCGACGGCTATGAGGATTTCATCCAGACCGACGCGTCGATCAATCCGGGAAATTCCGGCGGCGCGCTGGTGAACCTGCGCGGCGAACTCGTCGGCATCAACACCGCGATCCTCTCGCGCAGCGGCGGCAACATCGGCATCGGCTTCGCGATCCCGGCCAACATGGCGAAGAACGTCATGGAGCAGCTGGTGAAGTACGGCTCGGTGAAACGCGGCCTGCTCGGCGTCAGCATCTACAGCGTCACGCCCGATATCGCGCAGTCGCTCGCCCTCAAGGACGCGAGCGGCGCGCTCGTCTCCGAGGTCGTGCAGGGCTCGCCGGCCGACAAGGCCGGCATCCGGCCGGGTGACGTGATCACCTCGCTCAACAACCAGAGCGTCAAGTCGAGCACCGATCTGCAGAACGCGATCGGCCTGCTGCGCGTCGGCGAGACGGTCGATGTCGGCATCATCCGCGACGGCAAACCGCGCAAGGTGACCGCGGTGATCGCCGAGACGCCGAATGAAGCCACCGCGCGCGTCGAAACCGAAGACGCCGACGCGCCCGAGATCCATCGCGGCCTCGTCGGCGCGCAACTCGCCGATGCGCCCAACGCCGGCGGCGTGCTGGTACGCGCGGTCGAGGCCGGCAGTCCCGCATCGCTCGCGGGCCTGCGCTCGAATGACGTGATCGTGAACGCGAACCGCACGCAGGTCGGCAACCTGCGCCACCTGCGCGAGGCGGCCCGCGGTGCCAATTCGCTGGTGCTCACGATCCGCCGCGGCAGCACCGCGCTGCTCATTCCGCTGCGCTAGTTGCGCGCGAGCGCGCCGCACACCGCCGCGTGTCGCGCTGCCAGCGGCTCCCTGGCGAGCGCCTTGACCGCGGCATAGAAGCGCGGCAGGTCGCCGCCCTGCGCCGCGAACAGCCGCTCGAAGCCCGGCACGCAATCGAAATAGGTCGCGACGGAGGCGAGGTGCGCGTTATTGAGGCCGGCATCGATGTGTCCGTAGCCGATGCGCATCCCGCTGCGCGCCTCGAGGGCGCGCACCTCGGCGGCTAGCCCGGCGAGGATCGCGCGCTTGCGCTCGCGCATCGCGGGCGCGTCAAGGTCGCTGGCATATAGGCGCTGCAGCAACTCGCGATGGGTCGCGAACAATGCCGCGAGCTGCGTCTGCGCCGCGCGCGACCTGCGCCAGGCGTCGAGCTGGCCGAGCTCGCCGCGCCACGCCAGCCAGCGTGCGAGCCCTTCCTGTTCGACCGCAACCGCGAAGGCCTCGTTGAACGCCGAATCCCCGGCCACGTAGACGACCTGGTGGGCGAGCTCGTGGAAGATCACGCCCACGAGCTGGGCATCGCCGTAGCCCATCATCGTCGAGAGCACCGGGTCGGCGAAGCGCCCGAGCGTGGAATACGCCGCGACGCCGCCGACCACGACGTCGTAGCCGCGCGATTCGAGCGTGAGGGCATAGTTGCGTGCGCGCTGCTCGCTGAAGTAGCCGCGATAGGCGATGCAGCCGGCGATCGGAAAGCACCATTCCTTCGGCTCGATCGCGAACTCCGGCACCGCGACGACGTTCCATACCACGTAGGGCCGATCGAGCGCGGCGTACTGCCGGTAGCTCGCGTTGTCGGGCAGCGCGAGTTCGCGCGAGGCGAATTCGCGGGCCGCCATCACCTGCTCGAGTCGTGCACGCAGCTCCTGCGGCGTGGCCGGATCGGCAACCACTGTCTCGATCGGTTCTCGTGCCGCCATCACTCCCCACTGGCCGGCGGCCGCCTGCGCGAGATACAGCGACCCGCACCCGGAGAGCGGCAGCAAGAGCAGCAACGCGAAGATGCGGACGTCGAGTAACATGCGTGCATGCGAGTCTACTTGGTCGGTGGCGCCGTTCGGGACGAGGCCCTCGGCCTGCCTGTCCGCGAACGGGACTGGGTCGTCGTCGGCGCGACCCCGGAGCAGCTCACCAGCGCGGGCTACACCCCGGTGGGGCGGGAATTCCCCGTTTTCCTGCATCCGCGGACCAGGGAGGAGTACGCGCTGGCGCGCCTCGAGCGCAAGACCGCGCCTGGCTACCGCGGCTTCGTCACCGAGTTTTCGCCCGAAGTGACGCTCGAGGACGACCTGGCGCGCCGCGACCTGACCGTGAATGCGATGGCGCGCAGCGAGAGCGGGGAGCTCATCGATCCCCACGGCGGGCAGCGCGACCTCGAGGCGCGCGTGCTGCGCCACGTGTCGCCGGCCTTCGTCGAGGATCCGGTGCGCATCCTGCGCGTGGCGCGCTTCGCGGCACGCTTCGCGCCGCTCGGCTTCTCGGTGGCCGCTGAGACGCTCGCGCTGATGCGCGAGATGGTCGCGAATGGCGAAGCCGATGCGCTGGTCGCCGAGCGCACATGGCAGGAAACCGCGCGCGCCCTGGCCACCGAGCGCCCCGACGTCTATTTCCAGGTGCTGCGCGACTGCGGCGCGCTCGCGGTAGTGTTCCCCGAAGTCGACGCGCTGTTCGGCGTGCCGCAGCCGGAGCAATGGCACCCCGAGATCGACGCCGGCGTGCACACGCTGATGGTGCTGCGCCAGGCGACGCTGCTGAGCACGGCGGTCACG
>Ga0116142_10002090_pt1 | contig 22395 bp, 15 predicted proteins | sample AD_UKC033_MetaG_FD_89785 | JGI IMG/M metagenome (GOLD analysis project Ga0116142, IMG submission 89785) | Active sludge microbial communities of municipal wastewater-treating anaerobic digesters from USA - AD_UKC033_MetaG | ecosystem: Engineered > Bioreactor > Anaerobic > Digestate | place: USA... | reverse complement strand
CACAACCATGTGTTGCGGAGACGCCTGCTCATTCTACACGCCCCTGTGAAGCCGAGGTTCTGCGCTTGCGGTTGGATTATAGTCACCTTCGCCAGAGCGTCAACCCGTCTCGGCAGCAGGCGTGATGGTCGGCAGCCAGCCTGAACCGCAACGGTCCGGAGCGAAAAGGGCGCTTGCTCTCTGCCCTGCCCGGCGCTCAGCCGGCGCCCGCAGGGGCCACCGGCCAGTTATCCGCTCTTCAGCCCGCTCCCCGTCAGGGCCAGCACCGTAGTCTGGCGACCGTCAATCACCCCGGCGAGCTGACTCAACGCGGCGGCGCCCGTCGCCGCCGTGGGCTCCACGTACAACCCCTGCTGCGCCAGAGTCTCTCTGCTGCGGGCAATCTCCCCCTCGTCCACCGCGACAACCGCGCCTCCGGTCTCTCTGATCGCCCGCAGCACCTGCCGCCCTCGCACGGGGCTGGCGATTCTGATGCCCTCGGCCGCTGTCGTGCCAGGCACTACCGGGGCCGCATCCTCCCAACCCAGCCGGTACGCCTCCCAGATGGGGGCGCAGGCACGGGCCTGAACGCCAAAGAGCCGGGGCATGCAGTCGATCAGGTCGGCCCGCTGCAACTCCCCAAAACCGCGATATGCCCCGATGAGCAAACTGCCGTTGCCGAGCGGGACAATCACATTGTCCGGCCCGCGCCCAAGCTGCTCCCACACCTCGTAGGCAAAGGTCTTGGCTCCTTCAAGGAAGAAAGGGCTATAGTTGTGGCTGGCATAGTAAGCGCCCTGAGCCGCCGCAGCCTGCGCCGCCAGTGCCGAGTTCTCTCGCTCTCCATCGACCTGGACCAGTTCGGCGCCATAGACCGCCACTTGCGCCAGTTTGGCCGGCGACGTCTGGGCCGGCACAAAGAGGCGTGCCTTCATCCCCGCCCGGGCACAGTAGGCGGCCAGAGATGCAGCGGCGTTCCCCGACGAGTCCTCGACCACCTCGCTGATCCCCAGCGAGTGCAGCACGCTCACCAGAACCGCACTGCCGCGATCCTTGAACGAACCGGTGGGCGCCAGGAACTCGAGCTTGCACCAGACGCTCCTGCTCCCCAGGCGCGTCTCGATCAGCGGCGTGCCGCCCTCGCCCAGCGACACGAGGTGCTCATCGTCAACGGCGGGCAGCATCGCCCGGTAGCGCCACAGCGTGAGCTGAGTGCCGACCAGCGACGCGCGCTCGAACCTGGTTCCACCAGCCAGTTCAAGCAACCCACCGCACTCGCACCGCCACGCGTGAGTCTCTGGTACATACTCCCGCCCGCACCTCGAGCAGCGCAGGTCCATTCGCTCCCTCCAGGGTCGTGGTTCGTTCAGGTTACCATTCTAGCACAGTCACAGAGGCCGGCGAAGCGTTGTGCACCAATTGCTATTGACAGGGCCCGACAGGTATGCTATCTTGCAGCCACGCTTCAACAGGAGGGCAAGCCATGAGCAAGACCAGGACCATTGGTTGGCACAGGCTTCTGGCCGATTTCCCCTGGTTCCGTGGCGAGGACAGCTATCCCCTCCCCGCCTACTCCGAGTATATGCCGCCTCCGCGCCTGGGCAAACGTCCCTACGGCGAGGGTGATCCGCACCTCTTTGCCGAAGACGACCCCTTTGGCTGGCACATCACGGAGATGGAGGAGCTGCTCGAGCTCCAGCCGGGTCTGCAAAGCGTGGCGCGCCAGATCCTCGACGAATTGGTTGAGTTAGGGCAAGGCGAACCGGCCTACCGCATCGCCGGTCGCCAGCGTCGAAATCTGGTAGACAATCCCCACTGGCCGCAAGACCTCGCTGCTGCGGCCGGCCATCTGCCTCACGAAAAGTACGTATTCCTCTCCCCGCTTGCTCTCTCCAGAACCCAGGACGACAAGGCTCGCGTGCGCTGGACCTACTTCGGCGGCAGCGAGCAGGGCCCGGAGCGAGCCTTCTGGCGGGGCTTCTACTCGGCACCCGACACAGAGCTGCCCGCCGATCAAGCGGCAAGCTTCCTGGCACGGCTGCTGCAGGCCGCCTACGGAGTCAAGGCGCACACCGTGGCCGACTTGCGTGCCGCCGGTCTGCGCGTATTCCCCTCCGACCCTGACCCGCGCTTCCCTTACTGGCACGTGGCTTCGCTCCCCTCGTGGACCCGACCCCTGTTGTGGCGGCCAGCCGATGGCCTGGATGAGGTACGTTTTCTGCTGACGTTCCGGCCGTTCGCCGGGCTGCCTCCACCGGTCAAGTCAGCCTATTTCGAGGGCCGACTGATGCTGCTGCCCTTCCCCGGCAGTCTCGTCTTCTGGGGCATCCCGGCCTATGCCAAGCTCCAGCAGGAGCTGCCGATGGCCATGCAGGTGCCTCTGCAGCGCATGGCCGCCCGGCATGGCGCAGCCGATGGCCTCAAGGTGCCGCAATCCGGCTGGTTCGCTGAATCGGGCAGTGATTTCAATGCGGCCGCGGTCCAGGAAAAGCTTCTGCTGAACACCTATCGACGCACCAACCGCTGGGATCGCGTTAGCCGCTATGACAATGAGCTAGTCCTGAGCACCATCGAGAACACGCTGGCCCAGGTCCTTTTCGGCACCAGCCTGGACGACATGGGCCTCTATGGCAAGCCCATGGCCCGCAACAGTCAGCTCTGGACCGCCGATTCGCGCCTGGTGTTGGACGGGCCCAACGCCAGCCGGGCCGAACTCGAGCAGGCCGCCCTGACCGTCGCCAGAGGAGGGCTGTTCCGCTATCGCTTCCAGTTTCCGGCCATGCGCGTCGGTCGGTACGAGGTCTACTGGCAGAGGCCTCTTACTGCGTTCTGGAATGAGGCGACTGAGGCGGTGGAGATGATCTCCAGTCCGCCCCTTGGCTACCTGACGGCCTACGACCCGGCTCAGCCGGACCTGGCTCATCCGGTGGAGCTTTGGCCGCGAGTTCTCCAGCGTGAACCCTGGCTGTGGGCGCTGCGCAACTTTCGCCATCTCGGCCCCCAGGAAAAGTACGCCAACCAGACGGCCCTCAACATTCTGCGCCTGCTCGACACCTGGCGGCGCTTTGGTCAGGCACCCCTGCCACGCAGCCTGGCCCGTCAGCTGCTGCGTCTGTCGGAGCGAGACCCGCTGGAGACCTGGCTCGTATCTTTGCCGGCCAAGTCCGAGAACCCGGCGGAAGGCAAAGAACTCTACTCATTCCTCCTGGCCTGTCTCGAACCATCAACGTCCAACAAGCCCTTCACCTCTCTGCCGGGCACACCGGTGCCCGAAAACCTGCCCGGCTCACTGACTTTCGACCGCACGGCAACCCGCGACTTTGAGATCGCCTGGTGGGAAGACATCCGACGGCTATCGACAGGGATCTATGTCAACAAGGACAATGCCGACTGTATCTCGGACAAAGCCACCCTCAGTCACCTGCCCCATTGCACGAGGGACCTCGAAAGAATCGGCGACTATCTTCTGGAACGCTATAACGAGACGGTCAGGGCCGCGGGAATGGAAGAACAGGCGGTGTGTGGAGAACTGCCATTTCATTGGAACACGGACTTTGATTTCTCGGTGTTCGGCGGCTGGAAGCTCAACCAGGAGGGGCATACCTACGAGCGCGACCTGGTACTCATCATCCCTGGCAAGAACCGCCACGAGGCAGTGATTATGGCCGACCACTACGACACGGCCTACATGGAGGACGTCTATGAGAAAGGGCGCGGCGGCGATGGAGCCAGGCTGTCTGCTGCCGGGGCCGATGACAACTACTCAGCGACCTCGACGCTGCTTCAGGCCGCTCCCATCTTTCTGCAGATGGCTCAGGAGGGCAAGCTGGAGCGGGACGTCTGGCTGGTCAATCTCACCGGCGAAGAGTTCCCGTCGGATTGTATGGGCGCACGCCACCTGGCGCAGGCCCTGGTTCAGGGGACGCTGCAGATGCGAACCAGAGCAGGCGAGATGCGCGACCTCTCCCGCGTGCGGGTCGTTGGCGCCTACGTAATGGATATGATCGGCCACAACCGGGAGAACGACCTGGACGATTTCCAGATTTCGCCCGGCCGTGGAAGGGGGTCGCTCGAGCTGGCCCACCAGGCGCACCTCGCCAACCTCATCTGGAACGTTGAGGCCAAGAAGTGGAATTCAAGCCCTGAGCGGCGCGGCAAGGGACGAGGCAAGCGCATCACCGGAGAGCAGGAGATCCCCGCTGTGGCGGAGCATCTCCGGCTCCAGGGTGAGGTCAGACTCCCCGAGGACCCCTTGAGCTCACTCTTCAACACCGACGGTCAGATCTTTTCCGACAGCGGCATCCCGGTGGTGCTCTTTATGGAAAACTATGACATCAACCGCAAGGGCTATCACGACCGGCTCGATACCCTGGAGAACATCGACCTGGACTATGGCGCTGCGGTTGCGGCCATTGCCATCGAGGCGGCAGCCCGGGTAGCCACCGCGGCCTGACAGGGCCACAAGGCTCGACTCAGACTAGGAGCCCCCCCTCAGCGCGGCCATCACCCTACCCGCCTCGTCCACATAAGCAAAGGCCATCTTGGCTGTGCTGTGGGCAAAGCCGTAGCGGCCCGAGCGGTCGATGAGGATCACGCCGCCTAGACCGGCCACCCGCTGCTGCAGTACCTCAATGGCTGCCTTGGCCGCTTGCGGCGCGGGCATCGTGCGCATATGGTCGCAGGCCGTCCTGGTCAGCAGCACCCGCATGATGTACTCGCCCCAGCCAGTCGCCGATGCGGCGCCACACTCGTTGTCAGCATAGGTCCCCGCACCGATGATTGGCGTATCGCCTACCCGCCCGGGCCGTTTCATCGCCGTGCCGCCCGTTGACGTTGCCGCCGCCAGGTTGCCCTGCTGATCCATCGCCACCGCCCCGACCGTGCCCGTTGGCGACATTTCTCCCGGACCAGAGGCCTCGTCCGGCTGAAAAGACCCGCGCGCCGAATAGCGCTTTTCCTGTCGTGCCCGCTCCCAGTACTCTCGCTCGCGTGGTGCGATCAGCTCATCTGACTCTACCAGGGCCACGCTCTGCTCTACCGCAAAGCGGCGGGCGCCCTCTCCGACCAGCAGGTTGTGTTCGGTGCGCTCCATCACCAAGCGAGCTACTCCAATGGGGTGGAGAACGTTCCTTAGGGCCGCCACAGCCCCGAAATGCAGGGTCGCACCATCCATAATGGCTGCATCCAGCTCCACCTCTCCGTCGGCATTCAGCACAGACCCGCATCCGGCATCAAACGTGCCGTCGCCTTCCAGACACTCCACCGCTGCCTGAACCGCATCCAGCGCTGAGGCTCCCTGTGCGAGCAGCGGATAGGCGCAGGCGATGGCCTTCCTCACTCCATCCAGGTGATCCTGGTCATACTGTGGCGGGATGTTCCAAGCCCCGCCGTGCACGATCAGCCGTGGGATCATCTTCTGAGCACCTCGTTGTGTGATCGTGCGCCCTGCCGTCGGGCGCTGGCCCCATTCTAGGACGCCTCCCGGCAAAGCGGAAATCGAGCTACCCGCCACTTGTCCGACCCGGTCAAATGAGCTAGAATCACGGTCAGCACTCTGCTATGGAGGTCGCCCACGATGAAAGTGCTCGTGTTCAGCCCCGAGCTTTGCGACATACAGCGTGGTTGTGAAGAAACTTGCTCACGCACGTGGTTCAAGGAAGTCAACCACGAGAAATCAGCCATCCGCATTCTGAGCGCCGAAGGCAAGGTCACTGCCAGTATCTGCACCCAGTGCGGTCAGTGCATTGACGTCTGCCCCACTCTGGCCATCCAGCGCGACAAGCGCGGAGTCGTGCGTATCAACAAGGATCTCTGCGTTGGTTGCCTGTCCTGCGTCGGATTCTGCCCCTACGGCGCCATGCGCATTCACCCGGACTCGACGGTTCCGTTCAAGTGCGTGGCCTGCGGGTCCTGCGTCAAAACTTGCCCGACTGGCGCACTGGCGGTGGTGGACTTGCCTGACGCGCCCCTGACCGCGACCGAAAAGCGCCACAGAGGGGAGGTCTGAGATGCAGCATCAATGCGCCGGGCAGCGGCTCCTGGCCGAGTACCGTTACGAACCGCCCAGGGTAGCGCGCGGTTATGCCAACCAGACGCTCTACATCGACTTGAGCAGCAACACCATCACCGCCAGGCCGGTCGATGACCAGATGAAGCGGACCTTCATCGGTGGCAGAGGCTTTGGCCTCTGGCTGCTGTGGCAAGCGGTGAAGGACTCGACGCGCTGGGACGACCCGGAGAACGAGGTAATTCTCGCTTCCGGCCCCATCGGCGGCACCACGACCTACCCCGGGGCCGGCAAGTCCATTGCCGTGAGCATCTCACCGCTCACCGGCAGCGTGATCGACAGCAACGTGGGCGGCTATTTCGGTCCGTTGCTCAAGTTCGCCGGGTGGGACGCCATCGAGGTGCAGGGCATTGCCTCAGAAGAGGTGATCGTCTTCATCGACGGCAATCGCGGATTGGTACAGATCCTGGCCGCTCCAGACGAACCCACCGACAGCTACGTGCTGCCTGAGCAGTTGGTCGAGCGGTTCGCCTCGTCGCCGGAACAGCGCCGCGCCGTATCCTCGGTAACAGCAGGACCGGGGGCCGAGCATTCGCTGATGGGCATACTCAACGTGAGCTTTTACGACGTGCGCCGCCAGTTCGTTCGCCTCAAGCAGGCCGGCCGCGGCGGCATCGGCACGGTATTCCGGCACAAGCGCATCAAGGCACTGGTCGTCAAGTACGAGGGCATCAAGGGGGACTCGAATGCCCCCGCCGACTATGCCGACCTGGCTGCGGTGGGCAGCAAGATGCACCACGAAATCTGTGTGCAGGACCCGGTGATGAACGACATGCGCGGCGGCGGTACCACCATGCTGACCCGCCTGATGAACGATTTCGACCTCCTGCCCGTGCACAACTTTCGCTTTGGCTCCCACCAGCAAGCTCCCCGGCTGTACAAGAGCGAGTTCACACCCTACTTCAGCCTGGGCATTCCTGATGGCTGCTGGTATGGCTGCACCCTGGCCTGCGCGCGGAGCGTGGACCAGTTCACCCCCAGAACTGGCCCCTATAAGGATCAGGTGGTTCACGTTGACGCCCCGGAGTACGAGACTGTAGCTGGCATCGGTTCGAACTGCGGCATCTTTGACCCGCATGCCGTGCTGGAGGCCAATTTCTACTGCGACTTGTATGGGCTCGATACCATCTCCTTTGGCACCAGCCTGGCCTTTGCCATGGAATGCTACGAGGCCGGCATCCTCAACCGAGAGCGCACTGGCGGACTCGAGCTCCACTTCGGCAATGCCGACGCGATGCTCGAGATCCTGCATCAAATCGCCGCCAACGAGGGTTTCGGCCCGACAGTGGGCCTCGGCGTTCGCCAGATGAAGGGCATCTTTGCCGAGAAGTACGGGGCAGACCCACAGTTTCTGCAGGACATTGGCATGGAGTGCAAGGGCCTGGAGTATTCCGAGTACGTCTCCAAAGAGTCCATCGCCCAGCAGGGCGGCTACGGGATGGCCAACAAGGGCCCCCAGCACGATGAGGCCTGGCTCATCTTTATGGACGCCATCAACAAACAGATCCCCACCTTTGAGGACAAGGCCGAGGCGCTGCACTACTTTCCCATGTTCCGCACCTGGTTCGGGCTGAATGGCCTCTGCAAACTGCCGTGGAACGATGTTGAGCCAGCCGACAACAAGAAGAAGCACCCGCCGCGTGTCGCTGCGCGAGTTCCAGAGCACGTCGACAACTACATCCGGCTATTTCGAGCCGTAACCGGACGGACGGATGTCAACGAGCCAGAGGACCTGATCAGAATGTCCGAGCCGGCTTACAACTTGCAGCGGCTGTTCAACTTGAGAATGGGCTTTGGCACGCGCGAGCACGATGCCATTCCCTACCGCTCGATGGGCCCGGTGACCAGCGAAGAATACGAGTCGCGCGCGGAGCGTTACGACGCACAGCTCAAAGAGGCAGGCATCGACGCAACAGGCCAGACCACCGCTCAGAAGGTGCAGCTCCTGCGTCAGCACAGAGAACAGCGCTACCAGCAGTTGGTGGACGCAGTGTACAAGAGAAGGGGCTGGACTCCGGAAGGCATCCCCACCGCCGAGACCGTCCGCCGGCTTGGCATTGACTTTCCCGACGTGCAGGACCTGCTGCGCCGGCACGGCGTCCGTTAGGCGCTGACAGACAGATGACCCATCGCGCCCTGTGTTCCCTGCTGCTTGTGGCCATGCTGTGTTCGGGCTGCACGCCATCCTCCCCGGCCCTCACGCCTGCTCCCACGGCGACCCGAGGACCTGCCCCGACCCCCACACCGGTGCCACCTACGCCAACTCCTGCTCCGCTGCGCGTGTGGCTGGACTCATCCGTGCCGCTGGCAGTTCGCGATCCGGTGAGCAAGGCCCTTCAGGACCAGGCCACGGCTCCAGCAGCGTCGGCCAATGCGGCCGACCTGATCATCTCGCTCGACGGCCCCGTGAGCATCGCGTCCTGGGTCTATGCCGTCGTGGTGCCCTTCCCCACCCTGGCTGACGAGGTCGCCTGGGATGACGTCCTTCGCTTCTGGTCCGGTGAATCAGGGGCCCTTTCCAACCTCTCCTCCGATGGGCGGACGCCGACCCTCTACGTGACACCGGAGACACTCGGCACACTGTTCGGCCTGCTCGGCCCCTGCGCCGCCAGCAGCCCGTTGACAGTCGTCAGTCCTGAGGAACAGGTGGACCGGCTATGGAAAGCCCGTCCTCGTTCCTGGGCCATCGTGCCCTTTGACGAACTCGAGCCGCGGCTGAAGGTGCTGAGCGTCGAGGGGGTGGATGTCCTCGACAAGAAAGCCGACCTGGCGCAGTACCCGCTCGCGCTGCGCTTTGGTGCTGCCGGCAAAGGGGCCGAAGAGCTGGCGTCGGCGGTGCTCGGATCCAGCCAAGTCCTCACCAACCGCGACACCAGCCGCATGACCGAATTGCTGATGACCGGCGTAACGGCCCTCACGCGCAATACCGCCATCAAGATGGAGCAAAACGGCATGCTCTACCCCGGGGAAAAGATACGTGATATTCTCCGCCGGGCCGACATCACTCACGTCAGCAACGAAACGTCCTTCATGCCCGAGTGCCCGCCGCCCCGGAAAGGCACGATGACCTTCTGCAGCTCTCCGGCCTACCTGGACTTGTTCAAGGATGTCGGGGTGGACGTCGTTGAGCTAACCGGTAACCACCTCAACGACTATGTTGCTTCTTACGGCTGGGCACCGCTGCGCAACACCCTAGCACTGCTGCGCGAGGAGGGTTGGCCATACTTTGGCGGTGGCGAGAACCTCGAGGACTCGCGCCGGCCGCTGCTGCTGACCAGCGATCAAAACCGCCTCGGTTTCGCTGGCTGCAACTGGTGGGGACCGGACTATGCGTGGGCCGGAGCAGAGTCCCCCGGAGCGGCACCCTGCGCCACCGCCGCTGATATGGAGCTGATGCGCCAGGTAGTCTCGGATACGGCCCAGAGCGTGGATGTGTCGGTGTTCACTTTCCAGTACCTGGAGATTGACGAGTACCAGCCGACGGCTCAGCAGCGGGTGGATTTCAGGGCCATGATCGACGCCGGCGCCGATATTGTCAGTGGCAGCCAGGCCCATCAACCCCAGGCCTACGAGTTCTACCATGGCGGTATGATTCACTATGGACTGGGCAACCTGTTCTTTGACCAGATGCAGGCCCTGGGGTACAGGCAGGAGCTGGCCGACCGCCACATCATCTACGCCGGCCGACACATCTCCACCGAGGTGCTCACCTTTATGCTCGAGGACTACTGCCAGCCCCGTCCCATGACCCGTGAAGAGCGCAGCGTCCTGCTCAAGACCATCTTCCAGGCCAGCGGCTGGTAAGCCGTCTCCAGGCTATGTGAGCGGATACCCCTCGCGTTCGTAGGCCAGCCTGGACACCTTGACCCAGGCCGGGTCATCGTTGTGCCTGAGCCCGCGGCGATTCGACTCGAAGCGTGCCTTTGCCTGGCCAAAGTACGGCTCGGCGATTAGCTTGGCGGCCTCCAGCGACGCCGCATCGCCGGCCAGGCTCTGCAGCCTGCTCAGCACCGCGGCCATGCCGTAGGCGTCCATGGCCATATCTGCCAGGCGCGCCACTTGCACCTGACGCTGTGCCAGCTTCTTGCCCTCTCTCCGCAGCGTGTCCGCCGTGGCCCGATGCAGACTCCCCGCCGTCTCAGCGAAAACCCTGCCCAACTCGGACAGGCCGCTCTGCCCCAGGCTCACCAGACTGGCCGCACCCAGATGCGAAAGCCGACTGAGGCTCCATTCCAGCATCCCTTGAGGCGTCTTGCTCACATCGCGCAGATAGCGGGCCAGGGGTTTCACACCCTGCTCGACAATGAACAACCGCAGGATTTCATTGGTTCCCTCAAAGATGCGTTCGACGCGCGCGTCGCGCAGTATGCGCTCGTAGGGGAAGGGGCCCACATAGCCACGCCCACCCGCCATCTGCACCAGCTCATCGGCCGTTTTCCACATCGCTTCGCTGGCATAGACCTTGGCTATCGCTGCCTCAACCTCATAGTCCAGGCCCTTCTCCGCCAGCCCGGTCGCCACCTGGGCCATGCTTTCCGTGACCAGAATGTCCACCGCCATCTGCGCTACTTTGCGCTGCATCAGCTCGTACTCGGCGATGCTCGAGCCAAAGGCCTTGCGTTCTTTGGCCCACTTGACCGCCAGTTCCAGGCAGTGCTTCATCGTTCCGGCGCACGATGCGGCCAGCCCCAGCCGCCCGCTGTTCAGTACGTGCACGGCGACGCGAAAGCCCTGACCAGGCTCTCCGAGCACGTTCTCCGCCGGGAGGTGAACGTCGTTGAAACGCAGCACAGTGGCATTGTTCCCTCGCAAGCCCATTTTCTGGGCGTGCGGTCCCACAGAATATCCCACGAAAGATGGCTCCACTAGGAATGCGGTCAGCGGATCCTTGCTGCCGACCTCCGGCGTCCGCGCAAACACGGTGACCATACTGGCGATGTCACCGTTGCTGATCCAGATCTTGCTGCCGTTGAGTCTCCACCCTGTGCCATCGCGCACCGCTACGCTCTGGATGGACTGGGCATCGCTGCCCGCCTGCGGCTCGGTGAGGGCAAATGCGGCAATGGCCTCACCTGTGGCGAGGCGCGGCAGGTAGCGCGCTTTCTGCTCGTCACTGCCGTACAGCAGGAGACCTTTCAGGCCGATAGAGAGGTGCGCCCCGAGCAAGAGCATGAGCGCGGGGCAGACATGGGTAATGGCCTCGATCACTCGAGCATAGGCGCCGATGCCCAGCCCCAGGCCACCGTACTGCTCGGGGATGGTCAGACCAAAGAGGCCCATCTCGGCCATCGCCTGCCGTACGGCATCGGGAATTGCTTCCGTCCGATCAATGGCGCGGGGGTCGACCAATCGGCTGGCCATCTCGTTGAACGATGCCACGAGGCTGTCCACTTTGGCCGCCTGGCGCGGGTCAAGAGTGGGATAGGGCAAGAGGAGATCCTCACGAACCTGGCCAGCGAAGAGGGCTTTGACGATGCCGTCAGGACGCGGGTAGGGGCACATTTTCTCCTCCTTGGTTCTGTCCAGGCTAGAGTCCTGGCAAGTAGATGCGGTAAAAGACCTGGTAGACGAGATTGGCGCTCAAGTGACGATCGCTCCAGCCGCCGATGGTGTGCACCACCGTACCATCCTTTGATTCTACGGCGGCAGCGCCAAAGGTTCTCCACTGTCCCAGCAGAGGCGAATCGAAGGTAGTCCACAGGTCCTTCGCAATGTCATAGCGCTCACTGCCCGTGAGGTAGGTTGTCCACCCACCGCCCATCACATAGATGTACCCTTCGGCCGGTACCGCTACGAGGCCCCCGCGCGGAGAAGACATGGACCGTCTTGCTGTCCATGGTGACTCGCCGGTACCCTCAGCGGCCGGGCGGTACTCCTCGCACAGGGTCAGTTCTACCTGCCCGTCGTACCCCCCGATGAGATAGATCCTCTCGCCCACGGCTGCGGCGGCCGCAAAGCCCCGTGGCTGACTGAGGGCCGTGCCAGCGCCCCAGGTGTCCGTGTCCGGATCGTAAATCCATACGTGATCCAGGTAGCGAATGCCGTCGGACCCGCCAAAGAGGTAGAGCTTGCCCTGCCAGGCCGTCATCGCATAGGCGCAGAGGGGTTCGGGCAGTGGGTGCACCTCGTTCCAGGTGTCACTGGAGGGATCATAGGCCTCGACGGCGCTGATGGCCTGATCTGTGGCATCGTAGCCGCCCGGCACGTAGATCCGGCCCTCCAGTACCGCCGCAGAGATGTTGCGCGTTGGCCTGGGCTTGCTGGCTCGACGCGCCCAGGTATCGTCGGCCGGGTTGTACACCTCGACGATACCCGTGACGCCGTCGGCCGTATCGCCACCGATGGCGTAGACGAGTCCGCCACTGGCGGCAACAGCCAACCGCGACCGGGCAGTCGGCATCTGGGCCTTGTTGAGCCAGCGCGAAGAGGCAGCGCCAGGAGAGCCGCTCGTCCCAGCACTTGACTGGTCAGTGAGCTGGCCGCCATTGCCTGCCGTCTGTCGTGAGGGCGGAGACAGTACCAGCGCGGCAGTCACCGCGGCGGCGGCGAGGAAAACAACGCGCTGCCAGAGGGCGATGCGGGGTTTGGCGGGAGCCGGGGTGTTCGTGTCCTCGGCCAACGTCGGGGGAACCGGCATGGCGACCCAGCCAGCGCGGATGGCGTAGGTGGTCGCCTCGGTCCGCGATTCGACTCCCAGCTTGGCAAAGATGTTCCGGAGGTGAACCTTGACTGTGTTCACGCTAATGAACAGGTCATGGGCGATTTGCTGGTTGGTCGCCCCGGTGGCAACCAGCCGGAGGATCTCCAGCTCGCGGTCGCTCAGGACCGTTGGTGCAGCGGCGGGTGTCTCCTCAACCTTGCCTGTATCGCTGGGGGCCATAGGCAGCAGCTACTTTAGGCCGATCCAGATGTTGCGCCGCGGCAGGCTCTTGCCCTCTCGCAGGTCGACGGGCAGCTTGCCCCCTTCCAACGCGGCGAGATCCTCACTGTGGCACAGGACAACCTCGGCCGCACGATCAAACCGCTGTTGATATCGTGTCAGGCCCGCCCGCGCGATCGCCAGCAGGTCGTCCGATTGTCCCGCGACCATCCACAGATAGAGAGGGCTGCCCGACTCGGCTGCCGCCCCCGCTTTCGGTTTTCTCCGAGGCGGCGAGGCTGATTCGGTCTTGGGCTGCAGCCTTGCCTTGCTCTGCTTCCCAGGCGGCGCTGGCTTGGGCGTCGGACGCGCCGCCGCACCCGCCCCTGACGTCTTGAGACCACCAGCGGGCTTGACCTTGGGTGCTGCCGGGGCAGGCTTCTTCTCCGTGGCAGGGGGCCTAGCCTTGGGCCTGGCCTTGGCTGGCTTCTCGCTTTTTGCTGGCGCGGAGGCAGCGGTTGGTTTTGACGCCGCCCTGGGCGCGGCTGGCTGCTCCGGTCCCTTCACCTTAGTCAGAGCCGCTCTATCTGGTTCTGCGACCGTGGCCGGTGCCGGTTTTTCCGCTTCCTTTGCCTTTGCTGGAGGTACAGTGACGGGCGGGGGAGTCGGCGGCGTCCTCTTCTTGGACTGATTCAGCACATCTCGCCAGATGCTGGCCTGTTCGGCAACGTCAATGTCCTCTTTACCACGCGGTCGGAGGCCGCGCAGGCGATCTTCGGCTGGAGCCACGCGGGGCTGCGCACGCGGCCTGGTCTTGGTTGGTTTCACGATGTCTTTCCAGAACGAGTCTTGTTGGGATTCCTGGGCAGTGCTGTCTGTCCGTTGCTCCGCCCGCCGCGGTGTCGGCCGAGCGGTCTTGAGCACGTCCTGCCAGATGTTGGCGGGGGCAGCGTTCTCTCGCCTCCAGGCGGCCACCTCCGCCGGGGTAGCCGCAGCTACGACCTGGCCATCCACCAGTTTGAACCACTTGCCGGGCCTGATTTCCTGATAGGTGATCTTGGGCATTTGCAGCATTCCCGAGGCACAACCATCCAGGTCAGCCAGCCCGGGTGCCTGTTGACCCGGGTTCAGGAGGATCCCGCAGGGGATCGTGGCAGGCGCGCCCGGAGGGATTCGAACCCACGGCCTTTGGTTTCGAAGACCACTGCTCTGTCCGCTGAGCTACGGGCGCGGTCATTGCGCAGTGATTATAGCCGCAGCCACAGCGGGGTCAAGTTATCTCCGGCCATAACCCCATTATGCTAGCGCGGCTGGGCCAAGTAGGCTTCAATGACCTGGCGGAACAGCGGTGCGGCGTTCTTGCCGCCTTCACCACCGTGCTCGAGCACCACCGCTACTGCAATCTGCGGGTTATCGGCCGGGGCAAAGCCAACGAACCAGCCATGAGGTTCACCAGGCGGTGCCTCGGCTGTACCTGACTTGCCCGCCATACGCACGGGCGAACCGATGAACGCCCGTTGTGCTGACCCCTGAGTGACCACCGCCTCCATCGCGCGCTGAATGATCCGCAGGTTTGCCGCAGAAACCGGGAGCTGCCCCGCTACCTGAGGACCAAAGCTGGCCACAACGCCATCCATCGCCGACCTGATCTCACGGATGAGACGCGGCCGGTAGAGAGTGCCTCCATTGGCCACAGCAGCGACCAGGTTGGCCATCTGCAAGGGCGTTGCCAGCACGTCACCCTGGCCGATGGCCATGTTGACCGCATCGCGCGGCAGCCAATTCTGCTCAGCACCCGAGTAGGCCTTGGCCTTCCAGTCCGGGTCAGGGATCAGTCCTTGAGCTTCGTCCAGGGCATTCAGCCCACTCACCTGACCCAGCCCAAAGGCCCGGGCGTACTGTGGCAGAACATAGGGGCTGCGTTCGTTGAGCGCCTTGCCCACTTCCCAGAACACGGTATCGCACGACTGAGCCAACCCCTGAAACAGAGTCAGCGAGCCGTGGCCAGTCGGCACCCAGCAGGTCCGTATGGCGCCGTCGTTGAGGCCGTTCCAGCGACCGGCGCAGTAGTAGGTGGTGTTCTCCGACAACCGCAGCTCCTGCAGACCTGCGGCCAGAGTGATGATCTTGAACGTCGACCCCGGCGGGTACACGCCAGCGATGGCGCGGTCCAGGAAGGGATGGTGGGGATCATTGAGCAGGGCCTCCCATCCGCCAGTGGGGGTCCCGGCCGTGAGTTCCCCCGGGTCATAACCCGGGTAGCTGACCAGGGCCAGCACCTCGCCGTTGCGTACGTCGATGGCAGCGATGGCCCCCACTCTCGTGCCAAGGATTGTCTCCGCCGTGCGCTGCAGTTCTGAATCCAACGTCGTGTAGAGACTGGCGCTGCTCTTTGCCGCTTTCTCAGCCAGGGTCCAGACGATGCGGCCATCCTGGCTGATGATGGCCAACGTGCCGCCCCGCGTGCCCCCCAGGTACTTTTCGCCCCACGCCTCTAGCCCGGCCACGCCCAGCATGTCGGTCTCGTTGTAACCCTGACCGCTCAGACGCTCCAGTGTCTTGGCGTCAATGCGCGCCATATAGCCCACTACCTGTGCCGCCAGGCTGGCCTGCGGATAGGACCGTTTGTCCTTCTCGCGCCAGGTGATACCGGCGATGGACGAAAGCAAATCCTCGTTCTTGTCGGCGGCTGCGGCACTGATCACGCCCACCGGCATGAACCAATCAGGGCGAGCAGCCGCTGCGTACCGCGCCTTGATCTTGTCTTCTGGCTCGCCCAGCAGGCCGCTGAGGGTGCGCAATAGCAGAGCTTCATCCGTTACCTTGCCGGGAACAACACCAAGCTCCACCAGGTTCTCGTTGACGGCCAGGGCCAGACCGCGCCGGTCATAGATCCCCGCTCGCGAAGGCACCTGGACGAACATGTGCACGAGCTTTTCGGGACCTAGCAGCGGAAAGATGCTCTCGGTCGTCCAATCGATGCCCCATTGTGTGCCCTGGTAGCTCAGCCTCAACTGGTTGTCCAGCCGAAACGGCCCGGCCAGACTGGTCTCGGCAGCAATGCTGAAGGCAGCGACCGCCGCAGTAGCCGACGTCCGCTGTGCGGGGGACTCTGTGGCGACGAGGCTTTGCAAGGTCGCTTCGTCGGCAATTGCCTTGTAGCGGGAAGTGAACTTGTCGGCGGGAATCCCTGCCTGTGCCGATGGCGACAGGTAGGTGTACATGCGCGCATAATCGGATTCCTGCCAGGCTTGAAGGTATGCCCTGACGACCTCATCGGCGCCCTGGAGAGAAGGTGTCGGGGTCGGCACCGGCGTCGGCGTGGAAACAGGGGTCGGCGTTGCGCTCGCCGTGCAGGCCGCTAGCAGGGTCGCAGCGAGGATCGCTGCCAGGGCCGTCCGCTGCAGCCATTTGCCCACAGGAAGCAAGTTGGTTGAACTGCTGTTGCTCGACATCTCTCGCGTGTCCTTCGATGCGCCAATTCGCTGCTTCATTATACGCCACCAGCGCTGGTTCGTTGGCATGTCGGCAGGAGATGCATTGGTCAACAGACGAGGAGGTGCTACCATCAGTTCCCGGAGCCGCGAGAGAGCCAGCCTGTCCGAGTGTCGCCAGAATACAAGTCGAGGTCCGCTTCAGAAGCAGCACGCCGGACAAAGCGAAGGGCTCGGGGGAACGGTCAACGTCGTGGTTTAGCTGTCGTACAGGGGCATGAGGGGTTTCGTGACAATGTGCCAGTCAAAATGCGCCGCCACGAACTCGCGCGCCGCGAGCCCGAGCCTGCCTGCCAGAGCGCGGTCTGTTAGAAGCGACAGTACCTGCTCGGCGAAGGCGGCCGGGCTGTCGGCAACCAGCCAGTCTCTGCCTGACTGAGCATCGATTCCCTCGCCCCCCAGCGTTGTCGTCACCAGAGCCTGGCCCATAGCCATGGCCTCGAGCACTTTTAGCCTGGTTCCGCCTCCTGACTGCAGGGGCACGACATAGGCCGACGCACCGGCGATGTAGGGGCGCACGTCCTCCACGTAGCCGGTCAGGGTCACTCCTTCGACCCTGCGCAGCGAATCCAGCCGCGGGTGTGGGTTCTTGCCCACCACGTACAGCTTTGTTTCAGGGGCTCGAGCGCGTACCAGTGGCAGCACCGCGTTGGCAAACCACAGCACAGCGTCGACATTGGGGCGAAAATCCATCTTGCCGGTAAAGACCAGCGCCTGTCCACCCAGCTCCAGAGGCGGCACAACACCTGGCCGGTATTGCTCACAATCGACACCGTTGGGCACCACCAACGGCTCGAGCCCGGGAGAGATCTCGCGCAATGCCGCCGCATCCAATGGCGAACAGGCTAACACGTGATGTGCTCGTTGACAGACCCTGGCCTCATAGGCCCTGAGCTTGCGCCACTGCAGGAACGAATAGAGCGCCCCGGGCCACCGCCGTAAGTGGGCGGCATCAGCCACAGACATCCGCTTCTGCAGCAGGTACTCGGCGTTGTGGGCATCGTACAGCAGCCTGGCCGGGGCGGTTTCGGCGACCTCCGTGGCCATCTCGAGTCCCTCAACCTGCAGCAGGTCAGGCTTGACCGCGGCGAGCGCCTGCACCAACTCTTGCTTGAAAGCTGACGACCGCAGCCGGAGCGCCAGATCCGGCTGCGGCGAGAACAGCGTCGTGCTCAGACGCTGCATAGGGGTACGGCTCGGAGTTGGAACGATACGCACGCTCGCACAAATGCTGTTCACGGCTGCCAGCTGCTCCGGGGAAGGCTCGCCATCGCTGAATGACAGCAGGTGCACCTCATTGCGCGCGGCCGCCTGCACCATCAGGTTCCAGTTGCGAATGGCGGTGCCCTGCTGCGGGGGAAAGGGGAGCTGCGGCGTAAGGAACAGAATCCGCGTGGTCATAGGCTCCAACTAGGTGCGCACGGTGCCAGAATCTGGCGTTGGTGTTGACGGCCCCCGCTGTTGGTGCGTTGGCCTCTCGCCGGCCAGGCGTCGGTAGACCTCCAACGTTTCTTCCGCCGCCTTCCTCCACGAGAACTGGCGGGCCCGCTTCAGTCCTTTGTCGATCATCTTTTTGCGCAGAGTCGCATCGCTCAACACTCGCCACATCGCCACAGTCAGGCCTTCCACGTCGCTCGGATCCACGAGCAGGGCGGCATCGCCCACCACCTCCGGAAGAGAGGAGGTGTTGGACACAACCACCGGCGTGCCGCAGGCCATCGCCTCCAACGGCGGGAGGCCAAAGCCTTCGTAGAAAGCGGGATGAACCAGGATCTTGGCGGCGTTGTAAAGGCCGAGCAAGTCCTCCGGGGTTACTTTGCCGACAAAGCGCACCCTGTCTTTTAGCTGCAGTTTGTCTACCAGGGCAAAGACCTCTTCGAACAGCCAGCCCCTCTCGCCGCCCAGCACCAGGTCTACCTCCGGGCGATAGTCGTCCAGCAGTTGCCGGAATGCCATCAGCAACGTCGGAACATTCTTGCGCGGCTCGATAGTGCTCACAAACAGAACAAAGTCGCGTTCCAGTCCGTTGCGGCGCTTGACCTCGGCCGAAAAGGCCGGGTCATTGAGCGGCCGGTACAGAGGATGAGCCGCCTCGTAGACCACGGTGATCTTGTTTTCCTGCGCACCCGTCAGGCGGATCACGTCCCTCTTGGTGCACTCTGACACGGCGATGATGTGGTCACAGCTCCGCACTGCCTGGTCGATCTGCCCATAGTAACGAGCGCTCTCCGGGGTGAGAAAGTGCGGGTACATCAAAAAGTTCAGGTCGTGGATGGTGATTACGGACTTGCAGTTGCGACGGAATGGAGGGATAAAGTCCGGGCTATGGAGCACGTCCAGGTCAAGCGTGGCGAGCTCGAGCGGCAACAACAACTGCTCGGCGCGATGATGGGGCGGAGTCCAGAGGCTGTGCCTCAACAGGTTCGGCCGATCCGCCAGCCTGGTTTGGTCCTTGCGACTCTGCAGCACCACATACTGCACTGCAGGATCAACCTGCGCCAGCTCCTCCAGCAACCGCACTGTGTACTGGCTAATTCCCGCCTGCCTGTAGAAAACGAGCCGAGCGTCAATGCCGATGCGCATCAACTACGCTCTTGTCTCCTGTCCAACAAAAACAACCCCCACTCCTCAGCTTCCGAGCATGTGTTGTCCGCTTCAGCGAGGAATGAGGGGCAGCTGTGTCCCTATCAATTACCATTCTATAGGGCAACGCGCGAATCGTCAAACCGCCAGCCTTTTCCTGGCGCGCACCGCCGGCGGTTGATCTGGCTGCGTTTCTGCGGCCCCGGGCGCGAGGCTATAATCAGGTTAACGAACGTCCGGAACCGGAATCACGTGTCCTTCGAGGAAAGACAGGATGGTCAGGCAGACAGTCGATGGCGAGCTCGAACTGCAGGTGGGTGCCGCCAAAGTCAGCAAGTATGCGGTCAGCGAGAGCGGCGACACACTCGAGGTGACGGAGAGGCCGCATGGCGGGCTGTCTCTCGTGCTGGCCGATGGGCAACAGAGCGGTCGGGCCGCCAAGGTCATCAGCAGCCTGGTGGCACGCAAGGCCATCACGCTGCTGGCGGAAGGAGTCCGCGACGGGGCGGCCGCCCGTGCGACGCACGACTACCTGCGCACTCACCGTCAGGGACAGGTCTCCTGCGAGCTGGCCATCGCCTCCCTGGACCTCGAGACCAGGACACTGGTTCTGTCGCGCAACACCCACTGCCCGGCACTCATCGTTGACGGCACCAGGTTGCGTGTGTGGGATGAGCCCAGCGAGGCTATCGGCATCCATGCTCGCACCAAGCCCGTCATTCTCGAGCTGCCCCTGCTCGCGCCGACCTGGCTGATACTGTTCACCGACGGCATCCTGGAGGCAGGCCAACACGACGGTGCCGGGTTCGCGCTGGCTGACTGGTTATCGACGAGGCTCGAGCAAGGCATCGCTTCGCCGGCGGCGCTCGCCGATGCGCTTCTCGCCGAGGCCATGGCGCGCGATCAGGGCCGGCCCCACGATGACATGAGCGTGCTGGTCCTCGGGCTGCTATCCCGAACCTCCGTCGACCCGGCGCGTCGCCTGGCCGTGCGCTTTCCCTTGCCCCCATTCTGAGGCAGAGTGTGATGAGAGTGGTCCTGGTAGGCGTCTGCGGCAGCGGTAAGAGCACCCTGGCCAAGGGTCTGCGGCTCTTGGGCTATGAGGTGCACGAGTGCGTACAGGAACACTCTGACGTGCCCTATATGTGGCAGGCCATTTCCAGGCCCGATGTGTTGATTTTCCTGGACGCCTCAGATGAAGTGACAACGCGGCGGGGAGAACACCACTATGTACCTCACTACAACGACATCGAGCGCCAGCGCCTCGCCCATGCCAGGGCCCACTGCGACCTGTACGTCCTCACCGATGATCTAACCCCCGAGCAGGTCCTGGACGGGGTAGTAGCCTACCTGTCCACCCTCGAGTCAATTTGACAGCACTCTGAGCGCGGATTAGAATAGCCGAATGTGCGCGCGGCGCGCCGGCCACACCCGGCCCGGGTGTGGCATTTATGTGCCTTGTGAAGGCTGTGGAGGAAGTAGATGCAGCAACGCGACCTGACACTGTTGATGCTTATCATTATCCTGGCTGGCCTGGCCATCTGGGTTGTCTGGCCCGGCAATCCGGGCCTGAGCATTCACTTTGGCCCGATCAATATCGACCGCGCTATCAAGATACACAGTGGCCTCGACCTCCAGGGCGGCATGCAGGTGGTCTTGGCCGCCGACCCCGCCCCTGGCCAGACTATTGACTCGGACGCGCTGGCGGCAGCCAAAGCCATCGTTGAGAGCCGCGTCAACGGCCTTGGCGTAACCGAGCCTCTGGTTCAATTGGCGCCGCCGGATCGCATCGTGGTCGAGCTGCCCGGTATTCAGGATCCGGACCTGGCCATTTCGACCCTTCGGCAAACCGGTCTGCTCGAGTTCATCGACGCCGGCACTACGTTCCTGACGCCAGGAACCGTTGTGCGCAGCAGTTACCGCGAGACAGGCGAGTTTGGCATTCCGACTCCTGCGCCTGTGATCACTGCGACGCCGACTATCGCTGCCACAGCCACGCCCGTTCCCTCTGCTACGCCTGCGGTCGGCGCCACCGAAGGTGTGACCCCAACTGTCACCGCAGAGCCTACGCCGAGCCCAACTCCAAGCATCCGCATCTTCCGCACGGTCATCACCGGCCAGCACCTGAAGACTGCCCAGGTCGGCCAGGACGAGTACGGCCGACCGGAGATCCAATTCCAGTTGACTGACGATGGCGGCAAGATCTTTGCCGCGCATACCGGCTCGCACATTGGCAGCTACCTGGCCATTGTGATGGACGGCGTGGTCATTTCCTGCCCCAAGATCGAGACCGCGATTACCGAAGCCTCGGGGCGAATCACCGGTGACTTTGAGCTGGCGGCAGCCCGCAGTATCGTCGTCCAGTTGCGTTATGGTGCGCTGCCCGTCCCGCTCAAGGTGATTCAGAACCGCAGCGTCGGCCCTACCCTGGGTCAGGATTCGGTGTCCAAGAGCACTCGTGCCGGTTCCATCGGCGTGATCATTGTGCTTTTGTTCATGCTAGTGTACTACCGACTGCACGGGCTGGTGGCCGACATCGCGCTGATCATCTATGCGCTAATCACCTTTGCCCTGTTCAAGCTAATCCCGGTGACACTGACTCTGCCTGGTATCGCTGGCTTCCTCTTTTCCATTGGCACAGCAGTGGACGCCAACATCCTCATCTTTGAGCGTATGAAGGAAGAGCTGCGTCAGGGCAAGCGATTCAGCTCGGCAATCCAGGCAGGATTCGATCGAGCCTGGACCTCCATCCGCGACTCGAACATGTCGACCTTTATTACCTGCGGTATCCTCTACTGGTTTGGCAGCAACTATGGTGCTAGTATGGTCAAAGGCTTTGCCGTGACCCTGTTCCTCGGCGTGCTCGTCAGTATGTTCACCGCCATCACGGTCACCCGCACCATCATCCGCGCCCTCTATGCCCTCGGCGGCGAAAAGCTGCGCGAGAGCAAATGGCTGATCGGCCTTTAGGAATCGGGAGGCTACATGACTGACATCGTCGGCAAGCGCAAGTGGTACTTCCTCATCTCCGCTCTGGTCATTATCCCGGGCCTGATTGCCATGGGCATCTCCTGGGTGCGGTTTGGCAGCCCGCTTCTCCTTAGCATCGATTTCAAAGGCGGCTCGCTGTGGGAGCTGAGGTTCGAACAGCCAGTGGCACCAGCGGCTGTACGCCAGGTGTTTGTCAACCGGGGGTACGGCGACACGGTGGTGCAGACGACTACCGACGAGCTCACGGTGCTCATCCGCGCGAAGGAACTGGCTGAGGGTGAAAAGGCGGCCATCAAGGACGAGCTCACGACCCAGTTCGGCCCGTCCACCGAGCTGCGCTTTGACCAGGTCGGGCCCACGGTGGGCCGCGAGACAACGCGCAGCGCTGCCATTGCCATCGCTGCCGCAGCCATCGCCATCAT
>Ga0116142_10002089_pt1 | contig 22403 bp, 20 predicted proteins | sample AD_UKC033_MetaG_FD_89785 | JGI IMG/M metagenome (GOLD analysis project Ga0116142, IMG submission 89785) | Active sludge microbial communities of municipal wastewater-treating anaerobic digesters from USA - AD_UKC033_MetaG | ecosystem: Engineered > Bioreactor > Anaerobic > Digestate | place: USA... | reverse complement strand
ATGGATCCCTAAAAATGCTGTACAATAAAGGAAACCATGCTCAACTTAAGCGCGTTCAACCACAACCATCACGCCTCCAGGGTGAAAATGGTGGCAAAATTTATTCGACGTGGAATCCGGGTATAACCAAAGGGAATACAACGAATTAGATAAAGGTATACGGAGTCTGCGCAGCCACATCTATGAAGGGACTTTTACTCCAGAAAATGCGATTGTTGCTGGCTCAAAAATTGCTTATCTTGTAGCGCTTACTCTCACCCATACATCCACAATTAGCCGATTCGATAGAAACATAGACCTTGCTTCCTTACATATAAATGCCCGAGACGATTTGCAGCGTTTGGAGAGGTTAAAGAAATCATCAATTGAGGCTTTTTATTATTATTCCCAGACACTTGAGTTGCTCAGCAAATCATAGACTTTTAATCCGACTTGGCCATGCAACATGCAAAACAGATCCAAGGAAGATTTAAGGAACAAGATCCGGGAGGAATTCGATTATTCACCTTCACATACTCAGGGGAGAGATTAGTCGTCCTGCATGTGTATCAAAACAGAGCCAAAGAGTCCGGACCGCGAGATCGAGATTGCATTGCGACGCATGCATGATTTATTACAAGATGTGTAACATGGTTCGAATAAATAAGCCCTCGTTTGAAGATTGGGAAAACAAAAAGCTTGAAGATACAGAATTTCTGGCTGCCGCTGAAACGCTAGAGCCCGGGTACCAGATCGCCCGACTCCAGATGCTGCGGGGATTAACCCAAGCCTAACTTACTGGGAGGATCGGCATCCTCAGCCTTCCATCGCAAGGTTGGAAAATGGCTCCAACACTCCAAGTTTTTCCTTTCTAAAAAATATCTAAAGCCTTAAATGCAAAGATCGTCATCAGGTTGATCTCTGATATCAAATGATGCTCTCCCCTTCTCAGGAACTTTCAAGAACACAAACATGAGTTCCACCAGCCATCCTCCCCTAGTAAGGCAGCCGCTCCAGGCACCTCGCCTGTTTTCCTGATAGCCAGATCCCCCCACCTTCTGACCGTTGTCCGCCATCCAAACGCTGGAGATTGGTCAGGAACGAGCTGAAGCGCAGCCCGCGGAGCGCGATGTTGATCTCATTCTGTACTCCTCTCTGGCAGGCTACATCCTCGCATATCACGTAGACCTTCCCATTCGCCGCCTCCCACAAATTAACCCACTTTTGTTTGCGCCCGAATGACTTTGCGCGCGAGTCCCGTTCTACAACGATCAAGAGGACTTCGCCACTTGAGGGATCCACGGCCTCAATGTCTGCGACAAGTTTGCGGTCGTTCAAATAAATCTCTTGAGCGAACCCTTTGATCCGATAACCGGCTGCTTCTAAAACCTCGACCGAGCGCAGGATCAGGAGCGCTTCTTCTGCGGAATCATACAGCCTAACCAGGCGATCGTATGCGTTTTCCACCGCAGTCTTCCCGGATGATCCCAGATAAGCCGATTTACCGGTTTCCGTCAGGCGCAGGATAACCTGATCTCCTGATTGGTCCTCCTGACCGTTACCCACATCGATCCGTGAAACGAACGCGGGACTGCCTTCCCCTTCCGTATGCAACAAACGCTCTAACGCCTCTGGCAACTCTTTAGACTCAGGGGATAAATTCAGCCTGTTGGCAGTCTCCCGCAGAATGGACGAGCGCAGCACCATTCCTGTTTCTCCCATCACACATAACGCTGCTTGCGCCTGTGTGTGAACTTCTCCACTCGCCCACCCCATGGACCCGCCAGTAGGTTCAAACCCCTCCTCCGGTCGGCAACGGCTCCCAGCCTGGATAGGTTCGCTGGGAACAGCCCTTGCGAGGGACTGCGGCTCGCACGAGGGGAGCCGCTGCGGATTCAGGCTGTTGTTCTCCTCCTGGAACACGCAATTCTCTTCAGCGAGAGCTGCTCCCCTGGCCTCGAGCTCACCGCACTGCTGATCCACCTGCAAACACACCTGGCGCCTGATATCCGGTATCTCTCTCTTCGCCGCGAACAGCAGACGCAGCCGCATGTGAATCCGGTGAGCCAGGTCATCATCACTTAATTGCGCTAGCCGCAGGTTCCCCTTTTCACTGGCATCCCCGTATTCCGGGTCCAATCGCCTCACCAGATCAACCAGGTGGCCATGTGCGCGCTGCCACTTCTCCTGCGTAATTTCCAGCATGCGCCGTTCCTGCGTTTCACGCTGCTCGGCCATTGCCTGTGAGATCCTGTTTGATTGCTGCCGCTGATCTCGTGCTAAGGATTCGCCAGCCATGGATTCACCTCAAGACTTTCCTTGAGCGCCCGTGCGGATGCCAACGCTTTGCGTGCCTTCATCAGGTTTTCCTCCCTGGGAACGCTCACCCATCCCAAAGCACTGTGCGCTGCCTCAAGGTAGCCCAGGCTTACGCCCAACATTTCCTGGTGCAGCGCGATGCACAGCGGCGGCACCTCCACCCGGTCCACCTCCTGGGCGATCCGCACCGCGTGCTGCAGCACGGTCTGGGCTGATTTGGAGAGTGTAAACAGGTCCCCCCCGCCTTCCTGTGAGAACACCTGGGTAATTTCCCCCTCCAGCACGGTGATCTCCCTGAGCCACTTGCGGGCAGAGCGGCGGTAATCCTCCACCGCCTTCACTTCCGGCAGCAGGAGCACTGGCTTGCCTTCCGTGTCCAGCGGGGATACCAGTCCCCCGAGGATCGTGAAGAGAATCACCAGCCCTAAAAGCACCCAGCCTGACTGCTTCAGCTTCCGGACCGGGATCTCGATCTCATCCTCCATCAGCGGCTTCGTTATCCCAGGCAAACTCAGCCGATTGCAGGATACGGTTGATCACTTCACGCTCCGGCCCGGCTGTGATTCTCGATTTACTGCGCTGCTTCAGTTCTTCGACAACGCGTTTCCCCCGCTCATAATCGATATTGCGCAGGAACTCCACCTTTTCCGCCACCACCTCAAAGACCGGGGTGGTCGTGTTCGGCCTATAGCGCAGCTGGATATGTCCTTCCACGCCGATGCGGCTGCCCTTCTGCACGTGCCCATAAACCAGTTCCGCCAGCGCGCCGTAGACAAGCACGCGCAACCCCTTGACCGGCTTGGCTTCGGGGGTCCCATCGATCATCAGATAAAGCCGCAGGTAGGGAATCGGTTCCCGCCCCTGGGGGTAAAGCGTGTCAAAATAAATGTCGCTGGTAATATCCCCGCGCTGCCAGGTGTGATTGCCTTGTGCCATAATCGCAGTCCTTATCTTTTTTTGCGTGAGTGGTGAACCCGGTCTGGATCCAAACCAGTATCGATTCCCAGCAGATCCGCCAGCAGACGAATTCTTGCGTGACTGACCTGCTCAAACAGTATCCGCCAGTCTGGATCTACGGGCGAGGACAGCCCGGCAGCTGCCCGGATCAGGCGGATGAGTTCCCGGGATGGTTTTGCCGCCAGGCGTGCACTTGCCCCGCCCGCCCCACGGCCAGGGTTCTCTTTGAGCCGCGCGATCGCCAAACCACAGGGATCGGTGATGTTTTCCTGAGAGGACCCGTAAATTAACCAGGATAAAAAGGGCAGTGCAGTGTCTTCCTGGGCCAGGAGCATCTCTTGATTTTTCCGCCCAGCAATTTTCACTATTGCTTCAAGCGACCATTGCGGATCACCACCCCCCTTTTTTGTGTTCCAGGGATCTTGGTGGTTGGTCTCTTGATCTCTGCAGGTATCTTTTAAGGTTTTCAGTATCTTTAATACAGTCTCAAACCTATCCTTCGCTGGCGCGTTATCCCTCTCAAAACAACCCTTCAGCACCCGCGCAAGCGTATCACTGCAACCCTTCACGGGTTCCTGTTGTCTCAAATCAAGCCTTGATGTTTCCAAGTTACCATCAGAAAATCCTTGCGTCCATTCCCGAAGTTCTTCCAGGACACCCGCTTCGTGCGCGCGTCCCACCAATTCCCCGGCCTCATCCAGGACTTGCTGGTCCTCGGTTGTGAGCGGGTCCTGGCGCTGCACCTGGAACTTCCAGCTGCAGCTGCCATCCCTGTTCGTGGTCCAATCCACCCGCTTGATGAAGCTGCCGATGTGGTCCCGGAGAGCACCGCGGCGCAGGGTCTCCACCTGCGAAGCTGCCGTCAACTGCTCTTTTCGCGCCCCTCTGGAAAATACTGCCGGGAACCAGCTGGCCGCCTCGCGGGGATTGGATAATCCCAAGCGCTCGGCAATTTCACCATAACCGCCCTTCATCCACACGATATTCCTTTCCTCTCCGCTCTCATCGTTGAAATAACACATACTGCGCAGGAGTAAAACGAACATGCTGGCATCCGGACCCAGGCGCGGCAGCCAGTTGGTGAGAAAATACCAGCTCACCGGGATAAACTCCCCTTGGCGCTGAAGGTTTACCGCGAGTTTATCTGCCAGGCCCGCTAATTCACTGGAAAGTTCATCCCCCAGGAGGTTTTTTACCACTCCCTGCACGCTTTGATGGTGGGGGTTCATCTGGCAAAACTCGCTGAGGGAAAGGCGGGGGTGTGGCCAGATCTCCTCGATGGGTGCTGCCAGGGCTTTTTTCAAGGCGGCTTGCGGGTTTTCCTTGATCCCCTGCGCGCTCAGGTAAAGCCGCAAATCCTGCGCATCCCCTGGCGTGAGCGGGGCATCGAAAAGCTTGTAGCGGTTTGCGCGCTTTCTTACCCCCCCTTCTTTGCCTTCCCGCGTCCATCCGGTTTGCTGCTTCACAGCCAGCCATTCCAGGCGGCTCCCGGGTTGTGTCAAGCGGAAGAATTGAGCCCGGCTCACACCTGCCCAACGGCAAATCTGCTCAACGCGGGTGCTCACCAACGCGTCCCCCTCATGCTTCCTGCCCCCGCTTGCCAGGTAATGCTCCTGCCACAGCGCCGCGGTGATGAATACCACCCGCGCACCTACGTAGGGCAACCAGCGCAGGAGATAAATAGGCAGCCGAATCACGCGCTCTGGTTTCAACAGCTGGTTGCGCATGGCGACCATCTCAGACGGCATCTCAAGCACGGCATCGCGTGTGGGCGTGGATAAGTCATCAAGACTGCAGACCTCGTACCTGATCATTACCGGCCGCTTGATGATCTCAGAGAGGATGGGCTCAAGGAGCGGCGAAGCATTTTTCTCCAACCAATCCTTTCCGAACGAATTGGCGCAGCCGATAACCCAGGTATCCTGATCCGACCGCTTAAAAAAGGCTGTTTTTACCCAGGTCTCAACATCTACCCTAGGGAGTTGTTTTTCCAGCGCCGCTACGGCTGCCGACCATAACTCGGCGGGCGAAAACGTGGACCCATGGTTCCCATTCTGAACCTCCACCGTCGCATTAAGAGGGATCATTTTCGCGGAGACCTCCTGGACCATCCAGTGATTTACAGGCATCCTGATTGGTAGCGAGGGTGTGCTTTCTTTGTGCGTATCCTGGCCGGGCGTTTTTTGCTTAGGACGCGCGAATGGGTGAGATCGATGAGGATCCCATTCGAGTAGGTAAGCTGGCATTGATCCAGGACGTTTTCGAAAAGGATCCCGTCCGGCCAGGTGGCTTTTTCATCTCGTCCAGGGCGGATATCGATCATGCGGAAGAGATGACCATAGAAGTAACCCGGATCCTCTCCATTCCTGGTCGGATCAAAAACTACCTTCCAGATGTATCCTCTCGGGGTTGATAAATCTGTGGGTTTAGGACGAACACGAATGCGAATGGGCAGCGCCGAGGTCTTCAAACCTTCTCCTTCTGATGATTTAGAAAATAAAGCAAGATTTAACTCGTGTTATGTTGCATCAAGCGCTGTGGGATTCTCAGAAACGAAAAAAACAAACGGTAAACTCAACGCTCCAAAAGTCGGGGAGTCAAAGAAACGAAAGCACCTGGCAAAATTTCCGCTAGCCCACTTCTCGAATTAACTCATACGCTTTTTGGAATTTCCAGAACAAGAATATCATCCAGCCCTGCAAGCCTCAATCTATTACTTTGAATAAGGAATCAGAAAAAAACCTGTTGATTTAGGTAGGTTTGACTTGACCAACAGGTTCTAATAAAGAACCACTCGTTTTTTTGGGAAGGTCAGCGTCCCCCACCACTCACCATCATCCTTTTTGAGATTTCAAAGTAAATTGCCTCACCGTAGCCCAGAAGCTGCTAACCCGAGTGGATGGGATCATGAACAAGATCGATTCCCAGTCAGTTTTGAATCCATCGAAGTGAACTATTCTCATTGATATTCTGACCGAATTTAGAACCCGCCACAAGTCACCGCCCTTAAGGGATTGTGAAAAGGCGGGTTTATCATTTCGGCTTCAGCCGAATTGCACAGGATTGCTAAAGAGAACATATGTTCGTGTATTTGGTGTAAAATAATGGAAAATCATGATAAAAACCTTTCAATATCGACTTTACCCAACCACTTCACAGCGCAAAACGATGGAATCAACCATCGAGACTTGCAGGCGTTTCTATAACGACTGCCTCGCCGAGCGCAAAGAAGCCTATGAGGAACGAAAAGAGTCAATTGGAAAGTTCGCTCAACTCCGTAAAGTGAAAGTTCTCAAAGGGACTAATTCATACGCAAAGAATATTCATTCACATGTGTTACAGGTCACGGTGGCTGATCTGGACAAGGCGTTTCAAGCGTTCTTCAGGCGTACAAAGGCTGGTGAGAAAGCGGGTTATCCAAGATTCAAAGGTCAAAACCGCTTTGATTCATTCGGGTACAAAGAATACGGCAATGGATTCAAGGTGGATGGCAGACGGTTGAAACTATCGGGTGTTGGACGTGTTGCGATTAGATGGCATAGACCACTTGAAGGTGAAATCAAAACACTGCGAATCACCAGAAAAGCAGGCAAGTGGTTCGCGTCATTTGCTTGTGAAGTAGATAAGAAACGATTCCCAACAACAGGTCTGGCAATAGGAGTAGATGTTGGTATCAACTCTTTGATTGCAACGAGCGATGGTGAACTGGTTGAAAATCCGAAGTGGTATCGGGATGGACAGGCGAAGTTGCGTATTTTACAGCGCATCGTTTCACGCCGAAAGAAGGGTGGAAACAATCGCAAAAAGGCAGTTCGTGCCTTACAAGTGCACCACGAACATATCGCTAACCAACGCAAGGACTTCCTGAACAAACTGGCAAATGAGTTGGTCGTGAACAACGACTTGATTGCCATCGAAGATTTACAAATTCAAAACATGGTCAAAGATCACAACCTTTCAAAGAGCATCATGGACGGCGGGTGGGGTTATTTCGCAAAAAGGCTTTCCGACAAAGCGGTAGAAGCTGGTCGAGAAGTTGTGCGTGTAAACCCTGCTTTTCATCCAAAACCTGCTCTGGATGCGGGAGGATTTTTGAGGATATGGATTTGCGTGTTCGGTGGATTGATTGTGATTGCGGTGTATCGATGAACAGAGATGTAAACGCCGCCATAAATATCTTGCAGAGAGCATTACAAAACCGGGATGGACAATCCCGTTGGGAGCTAACGTGGGCGGTTGCGCCGTGCGTGTCCCAAGAAGCTCCCCCCCTTTAGGGCGTGGAGAGTGTCACTTCGATCGGCTCATTTAGCAATCTTGTTATCTCCACAAACCTTGCGGGCCAGTTCCTCTCCGAGTAGAAGAACTGCCAATTTACATTTTAATTCGGCCTCGCTCGCATCCGGAAACTGCCCGCGTAGTCCCGATAAAGCGAGAAGCCGTGCCGAGGCATTCAACTGTGCCAACATGTGCATCTTTTGAGTTGGGCTGGCCTGCCGCCACAACTGGATTTGGAGGGCTTCCATTTTTGGATGGGTATCGGAATACAGTGAGCTCATGTTTTCAGTATAGCATAATCGATGTTCTTCATCATTCCGATTGATTAAACCAGTAAAAATGGTCGTTCCATCCACCCAATAAGCACACGCAATTCCCTGGAAAAAGCTGATCATCAACCTTTTTCATGTATTACGAATCCAACACGGATATACCCCATCACATTGGACATCAGATCGAACCCCCGAAAAATTCTGGTGTCGAAGAAGTACACGGGTTGTAATTACACTGCTTATAGTGTACACTATGCTTAGTGTATTTCTTATTACAGGAGGCTAGGATGCTTCAGAACATCACATTAAGTGCGAGAAAAAATTTGATCGACCGAGCTCGGAGGCGGGCAAAGCTCCAGAAAACAACGCTGAATGCCGAGTTTCGTCGCTGGTTGGAACAATATACAGAGGCTCCCCAGACGGTTGCCGACCTTTCGGCTTTGATGGATCGCTTTTCTTATGCAAAAACTGGCAAATCGTTCACACGAGATGAATTGAATGAGCGATAAATTTTTTATTGACACGAACGTTTTCATATGCTGTTTTGATGATAGTCAATCGGACAAGAAAGTACGGGCTTTGTCAATAATTGCCGATGCGCTACAAACTGGCAATGGAATGATCAGCTGGCAGGTATTACAGGAATTCCTGAATGTGTCAATACGAAAATTCATGATCCCATTAAAACCGGAGGATGCAAAGGTTTACTTGCTTAAAGTATTACATCCACTATGTCATATTTTTCCTGACCTGGATTTATACAGCTCAGCCTTGGACATTTTTGAAAAGACCGGGTATTCTTTTTATGATGCGCTCATCGTTGCACGAGCACTGCGCGGTGGGTGTAATATTCTATACTCTGAGGATTTAAAGACCGGCCATCACCTGATTGGGGTGAAAGTCGTAAACCCTTTTATCTGAGGGTATTCGCTGAAAATGAAGGCTCAATAACCGCAGGTAAATTTTCTATCGTACATTGAATGATTAAGCGGCATCATTCATCCTGCGCGTCCTCTGGTGTGGAGCACGGATGCGGTGGACCTGCTGCTGGACGCACTCGGCGCGGCGCTCGGATTAGGAGCCTACGTGCTCTACCTCTGGCGGGCTGATGTGAAAAGGAGCAGGTTCATGCAGCGCGTTCGGGAGATCCCCGCGTGGCTGAGGAGCCTAATTACGAAACCAACCTAGCGTCAGTAATGCAAATTCACACAAAATAACGCGACCCACCCGGTCGCGTTAATCATTTAATGGCAATTCATTGCACGATCGTCCAACTGATCCACCCAGTTCCCCGCTGGACATATCCTCAAACCAGGTGCACCTCTACTCCCTGGTCCTCGATCTCCCTCACAATATCCATCGGCGCGTCTGTATCAGTGATCAAAGTATCAATTCGGCTAACAGGAATCACCGGTGTGAAACCGATACGCCCCAGCTTGCGGCTTTCAGTCACCAGTATGATCTGGCGCGATTGCTCGGCCATCATACGGTCAAGCTCTGCCATCAGAATATGCGCGGTGGTCGCCCCACCCTTTACTGTCAGGCCATCTGCACCCAGGAACAACTTATCGGCGGTGTATTCTTTCATTTGCGCCAGTGCCTGCGGACCGACAGTCGCCTGGTAATCGGCGAGGTACAACCCGCCTAGGATGATCAGGTTCGGCGAAGGCCAGGCTAAAACCTCGCGCGCGATTGGCAAAGAGTTGGTAACCAGTGTCAGCGAATTGCCAGTGCGCAGGGCGGCGGGGATGTTCATTACAACCTGCAGCGTGTTGGTACCCGAATCAAATACCACCACCTCGCCAGGATTGATCATTTGAGCGGCGAACCTGCCGATGCGTTGTTTTTCGTGAATGTGCAGGTTCATTTTTTCAACGAAGGAATCGGTGCGCGTGTTGCCCAGCAGCGGGACTGCCCCACCATGCACGCGCTTGAGCCTGCCCGCGTCTTCAAGAATGTTGAGGTCGCGGCGGATCGATGTTTCTGTCACCTGGAACAGCGCTACAAGGTCAGCAACCTGGACCCTGCCACGCTCAAGCACCATCTGGGCAATCTGTGATCTGCGTTCTGCAGCATTTAGATCAACCATTCCTGCCTCCAATCGATCCACTGCATGATTATACGTGATAACCATGTGCCCGACCTGACACCCTTTCCCCACAAAATATCAATCGCCAACCACCTGCACCCTTACGGTACGCTCGCGCGCTCTTACCTGGTCAAAATCTGCAAAATAGATGCGCCCGAACTCACCCAACATCATCCTGCCATCGATCATGGGGATACTGACCGAGCGCCCCATTAACACCGAACGCAGGTGCGCGTCGGTGTTTAACGACCAGCTGGGTAATTCATCCCTGCCCCGGGCGGCTTCGATGTGCATTGGTCCCGGGTGAAGGTACTGACCTTCCGTGCGGCAGGTGGGGACAATCTTTTCCAGAACGTTCACCAGGTCCTGCATCAACAGTTCGGTTCCCCAGTAATTGACGTCATCTGCCGCTTCCTGGATCATCACGCTACAGGTGGTATGCTGGGAGTACACCAGAACGATGCCTTCCCTGATTGCGGTCTGTGTCAGCAAGGTTTCAACTTTCTCTGTCACATTGTCAAATGTCGGTCGACGATCAGACTGGATCTGGAATGAACCATGAAATACGGCCATAATTACCTCTTTTTCAATGATATCTGTCCCAGGCTTCGCGCACCGCCCGGATCATCTTTGTTAACATCGCCTGTGGATCTTTCGCCAGGATGATGCCGCTGGTTGAACCCGTGCCCTGCGCCCCGCAGGCGATGATGCGGTACACGTCCTTTTCATCGCTAATCCCCGCGCCGTGCAGAACCAATACATCCGGGTTGATCTCCCAAACCGCCTCATTGATCCTGGTGATTTCTTCGCGGTCATTTTCCAGTCTCACACCAGTGCCGATCAGCGCCGGACTCTCTGCCAGCAGGATATTGGGCGAAAGCACAGCCACCCTCCTCACCTGTTCGATATCTCCCGCACAGACCAGCGTCGCAAGCCCAACCTCATCTGCGCGCTGAACCGTATCGCGGATGGTCTCATACGCCAGCGGCCTTTCCGTATGGTTGAGCAGCACACCTTTTGCTCCGGCGGCCTTTACCGCCTCGGGAAGGACGGAACCCACCCCGCGCCCAACCTTCAAGGCATCCATGTGCTGGGCAAACACGAGCAGGTGTTGCACCCGCCCGGCGATCAGTGGAATATCCACGTACTGCGGTGTGAAAATGATCTGTACCCCGAATTCTTGTGCGAGACCGTCGGCGTGCAGCGCCAGTTCGAGAGCCTGCCTGCCGTAGAGGTAAGCCTTCGGACCGATTTCAAAGAAAGGAGGAGTAATTGTTAATCCGGGGAACATTTCATCAACCGCCATCAAAATATGCTTGAACGACTAAACAACCAACACCTCCAACCCGGCCATCTCACCAAACAAGCGGATCTTCTCCGCCAGGTGGCCGTACGCCAGTGCCATGTGGTGCGGAGAACCCGCCTTGCACCAGGCATCACACCAATCCGTGATCTTGAGGTGCTTCGGCTTAAAAAGCATCTGCGGAGCAGAAACCGGTCGCGGAGTGATCCTGATCGATTCGCCCTCTGCAACCACCAGTCGCCACTTCGTCCCGCCCAACGGAATCAGTGCCAGATTGGTCACCGGACCGGGAGCGTAAGCGAACTCGAAACCCGCTCCGAAACCATGGACTCCCTCGTAGTAGATACTGTGCTTGACGGAAACATCGGAAGGTTTCTCTGCCATCGCCGGGTTGCCGTGCCCGTCATGCGAAAGGATCATCGCGTCCTGGCGGTAATCGATGACATAATTCTCAAGGAATGTAGCCTGCCCGGCCAGCTCCTGCAGGATCAACATCGCGGTCAGGGTGGTGATATCCGCCTCAGTGGAGGTGGGGATGCCGATCTCGCAAAGGCGCCCGGTGCCGTAGGATGGGATGATGCCCACGCGCGGGTCAGTCAACCACACCTGGTCGAATGAAGCCAGCGCATCGAACTCACCTTCGCGCATCACTTTCTCAAGCGCCAACGCCAGGCGGCAGGATCGTTCAAACAAAGCTGCATCCATATCCACGTTGTAACGCGCGCGCTCCAGGCTGACCAGGGCGTCAACTTCCTTTTGTGAAAGCGCCTCCATCGCCACAGAAACCTTTTCAGGTTCCACCGGCCAGCAAACCGGGCCAACGTACTGGCGCATGTTCAGTTGATCGATCATCAGGTCGGTCATACCCTCAAAGGCGTGCCCGGCGATGGCGATCTTCGCGCTGCGCAACCTGCGAATTACGCCAGCCGCCTGGATGTGCTCCGCCACCTTCTGCTGACCAGCGGGGTCATCCATCAAAGAGGTGACCATCCAGAAAGGCCGCCCCATGCGGATGAGCGCGGAGGTCATTTCGGGCACACCGCACATGCCGGAGTTGACCATGATCAAGTCAAAATCGGCGTCTTCCGGCAGCGCATCAATTTGCTGCGTGTTCCAAACCAGTACGGGCGCGGTGGTTTTGAGGAAGCAGCGGGTAGGCACGATCCCCTTGGTATAGGCCACCTCCACGGCAATGATCAAGTCGACATCCGCAGCGTTGAACAACAACGCGGCTTCCTCGGCTTGCTTTTCAGTCTCAACAAGTTTGGGCAGAACAGTTTCGGCATACTTGCTGATGATCCCACCAATCTTGTCCGCCACTGCCTGAGCCATCGGCCGTACATGCGCCGTTTTATTGTAGTCATCCTCAAGCAGAGCTAAAACCAGCACACCAACTTTCGTTTTCATGTTGTCACTCCTTATGATCGTTAATAATTGCGTTGAAAAAAATCACCCAGGGTCTTATCCAGATCACAATAACGCCGGTACACACCAGTGTAGAAACCAGCGTCAGGACCTGGTAATATGCGTTCCTTGATCATTACTGAACTTTTACAGGCGGCTTCGATCGAGTCAAAAATCCCGCAGGCGACCCCGGCCAGGATGGCGTCGCCCAACAAAGCGCTATCCTCGGTCTCCAGGCGCAAAATCGGGCGGTGGGTCACGTCCGCCTTGATCTGGTTCCACAGGTTGCTGTGTGATCCTCCGCCGCTGGTACGAATTTCGCTCACCATGAGCCCGGCACTTTCGATCGATTCAATATTCTGGCGCAGCAAAAAGGCCACGGCTTCGAGAATTGCCCGGACAAAATGCCCCCGGCCATGCGCCAGGGTAAACCCGGTGAACGACCCCCTGGCTGCCGCGTTGGGAAGCGGGCTGAAAGCCCCCATCAGGTGCGGCAGCATGGATAGCCCATCTGCGCCCGCAGGCACAGCGGCTGCCATCTCATCCAACACCTTGTAGATATTCGTTCCGCTGGTGACGGACTCTTGAACGAGGTCGGAAAAGAAAGCGTCTTTGAACCATTTCAGGGTCATCCCGGCTGTCGGACAAACCGGAACCAGCAGGTACATGCCGGGGACGCTGTGCAGGTAAACGGGCGTCACCTTGTGCGGGTCAATGGAAGGATTAGTTGCGCAAGCCTGGATCGCCAGCGCGGAGCCGGTAGTTTCAGAAATAATTCCTTCAACAACGTTTCCTGCACCGATCGCGCCGACCGCCTGGTCCATCCCACCAAGGATCACTTTGGTACAGGTGGAAAGTCCGCTCAAGTCAGATGCGGTGGGGGAAATCGTTGCTGCGATATCCCCGGCTCGCTTGATCTGTGGGAGTTGGTCAGTGGTAATGCCAATGGCTTCCAGGCAGCACTGCCACCACGCGTGGCGGTTGATATCGTAATACATGGTCGTGCAACTGATCGACCCATCCGTCACAAAATCCCCGCTGAAGCGCCAGACAAGATAATCCTGGACCAGCAGGAATTTTTTCGCCCTGCGGAAAATCTCCGGGCATTCCTGCCGCAGCCAGAGGATCTTGCAAGCAGGCCAGGTAGGCATAATTTCAGGGATCCCTGTAACCTGGTAGACCTCGGTGTTGAGTTTTTCATTCAGCTCCGCGGCCTGCCTGGTCGCGCGGTTATCCACCCACACGATGGCATTCATCAGCGGGGTGTTGTTCTCATCCAATACGATCAGGGTCTCGCCCTGGCTGGAGATGGTCAACCCCACAATATTCGCGGCATCAACCCCCGCGCGGCTGACCACCGCCTTGATCGCGTTCACGGATGCCTGCCAGTAGGTTCCTGGATCCAGTTCAGCCCGCTCCGCTGCGGGCGTGAGCAGCAGGTACTCCCCGGTTGATGAGGCAATCAGGTTGCATGTCTCATCGAAGAGGCCTGCCTTCACACTCGTGGTGCCAATATCCAACGCCAGCAGGTATTTCATCTTACTCCAGGTGATACTTGGCTGCGACCGTTTCTGGTGATTTACCGGCTTTCACCACTTCTTTCAACGCATCCAGGAATTTTTCCGGTGACCGGGCCTGGAGCACATTTCGTCCAAATACGATCCCTCTCGCGCCAGCGCTAACCGCTTCGTGAGCCAGTTTCAACGCGTCGATCTCGCGCGGGGTTTTCTTCGCCCCCAGCGCCAACACTGGAACAGGAGTGGACCGGGTGATCTTCTCAAAATCGCTGCCAGTGTAAAAGGTCTTTACCAGATCGGCACCCAGCTCCGCTGCCATGCGGCAGCCGATATAGATGTGCTCCTGCAGTTCCTCAGGTTTGCTATCATCTCCACCGGTGGGGTAAACCTCGCCGATCATGGGGATGCCCAGGCGGTTCTTCTGGGCGACACACTCAGCGAAAACCTCAACGTTGTTAGCGTCTTCGGCCTCGTCAGGGTTTTTCATCGTCAGGCTGCCGATAACCAGATCCGCACCTTCACGCACGGCGTCTTCCACGGTGGTCATCAACACGCTGTGCGAGTGTTTGTACTTCCACTGCGCAGCGTAGTTGGTCCCCCAATTCAAGCGCACAATGAGCCGTGGCGAATTGCGCTTCTTGAAAACATCCTTGCAGAAAGCGGGCATCCCCGGTCCCGTCAGGATCCCATCCGCGTTCGCGATGGTTTTTATCGCCTCAGGAAGGTTGATCATCCCCGGGAGAGGCCCAAAATACAATCCGTGATCCACAGCCACAATCACTACCCTTTCAGCATCATCGAACAATCTTGACAAGCGCACTTCACTCCCGGTTACAGGCATGGGAAGCCTCCTCAAATCAAAAAGAATAATTGCAGTTGTTGAAACACAATACTTTGGAGAGGGCAGTACACCTGCCCTCTCCAACATCCATTTACTGAGCGATCAGGCTCCAACCTTCAGAAATCTTCGTGGCGGCTTCAGCCAGGGCAGCGAAGTCCTTGGGGAAGTTGACAGAAGCGTAATTCTCTTTGGGCGGGAACTGGGCAAGCAGTTCTTCGGGAAGGGTTACGCTCTCACGGATCGGGTGAACAAATCCGTTCGCGTAGGCCAATTGTCCTTCATCAGAGTATTCGAGTTCGATCAACAGCTTGGCGGCATTGGGGTGCGGTGCGCCAGCGGTGATGAATTGAATGTAAAGTCCGGCGACGGTTCCGTCAGAGGGGATCACAGTGACCAGGTTCATGTCAAGGTCACGTTTCTTGCTGAGCCCGTCAAAGTCCCAGAAGAGGGAAATCGGGCACTCGCCCTTTTCAATGGTCGAGGTGCTTGGAGCAACCGCGCGCAGTTGACCGGCATCGATGAGTTGTTTGAAGAAATCAACACCAGGCTGCGGGTTGGTTTCATCCCCGCCGTTAGCGTATGCAGCAGCCAGCACCACCATGTTGGCGGTGGCGGATTCGCGTGGGTCTTTCATGCAAATGGTATCCTGGTATTCGGGTTTCAGCAGGTCCTGCCAGGTGGCCGGAACGTTCGTGACAATATCCGCATTGACTGTGAAGGCAATCGCACCCCAATATGCCGCGGACCATCTTCCATCCGGATCTTTGGCGTAATCGGGGATCTCATCCCAGTAAGCGTGCTTGTAAGGCTGTGAGAGACTCTCGTCATTGACCACTGAGGCAAAGTTCAGTCCCAGGTCGGTGATGTCGGCCACCGGAGCGGAGGCCTCAGCGCGCAGGGCAGCCAGGATCTCACCGCTGGACATATCAGTATCCGCATGGGGGATACCGTATTTCTCGGTATAGAGTGCCCACATGCCACCGTAGTTCACCCAGTCATCCGGCAAACCATAAGAAACGATGGTGCCCTCAGCTTTTGCTGCTTCTTCAAGCACCACCATCGGGTCCACCGGTGCTTCGGTCACAACCGGGGCTTCTGTAACAACAGGGGCTTCAGTCGCTGCCGGTTCCTCTGGTACAATCGGCGCAGGTGCTTCGGTGGGGGTCGCGCAAGCCGCGAGAACCAGCGACAGCGTGATCAAAACACTAATCAAAACCAAAAACTTCCGTGACATTGTATCCTCCTTAAAGATTTTTGAACCCATGATTGTTGGTCAACTACTACATTATTTCTTAGTCCACCTCCTTCCGCTGCTACGAATTATTGAATTCAACATCGTTGTCCTCTGAAAATCATTACGGTTGACCCACGATCTCAACTTGTGGTCTGGAGTGGGTCACTCTCAATACGTGAGTTTGCCGGTCGTAATTCCATCCAGCATTCTTTGCCATTTCCTCGCCCAGTGGCAAGGGTTCTCCTCCACTCATCACAGCCGTTGGCTCAAAAGTTAATCGCAGCACCTGCTCGCCTACGGCATCAAAGGTGCTGTAGCGAATGCTGAGGGGACGATATTCGATATTTTTCACGACCGTGGAAGAACGTAACAGATGATCCGTATCAGCAGGCGCGTATTCCGGCAGCGAAGCCATCACATCCAAGAAATGGGGAACATAATCAAAGTAGCCGTCCGTGAACCAGCACTGGTTGTAGTAATCCGGCCTGTCCACGCCAACGGTTACAGTTCCATCCTCAGAGGACATATATGTCGCCCAGTTCAATGACCTGACAGCAATCTCCCGGTAATCAGCATCATGCGAGTGCTCATACCAGGCAGCACAAAGAGCCGCAAAGCGGACGGTGTGACTGCCCATGACGTGATAACAGAATTTTTGCTCGTGGATGGGAATGGCAGAAAAGAACGGCGCGGCTCCCAATGTATGTTTTACCCAGTCGATCAGGTCTTTAGCCTGTTGAACCTGGTCGGTTGTAATTCCGGGTGTCGACATTAGGTAACGGGCTGTTTCCAGCGCTGTCAACTGATCGCGATTCTCATTGGCCGGGTCCAGGCGGATATCTTCGAAATACCCTTTCCAGGTATTATCATGCAGCGGGTAATCCAGGATCCACTGCATCACCTTGTCCCTGGCTTCTGTGTACTGCGAATCCCCCAATCTGACCAGTTCGTCGAACAGGCGCACCAGCTGGACCATGTCCGCTGTGTACTCCTCGATTACCTGCCCATCCCGCACATCCACCCTGAAGGGCACTGGCGAGTGCTGCGCATCGCCCTGGCGCAGGTTGGCAAGCAACGTTTTGGCACAATCCTCTGCCGCACTAAGGTACTTCTCCTCACCGGTCAATTCGTAAAAGTCGATGAATGCCCTTCCAACCTGGGCGACCTTGTCCGGTTCGGTGGCATATTCGCCATCCGCGCGAGCCCCAAAATAGACCCCGGTACCGGGGTGGGCGGAAGCATACGGCGCATTCGGCCATTGGAAATGAGATGGCGTGCGGTGGTCGATCAAGCGGTCGAGCATCGAACGGACTATATCAATGAAAGCCGTGTCTCCGGAATATGGGAAATATTTGATCAGCGTGGTGACCGCCCAGGCGAACTTGCCCGCCGGGTTGTCTGGCCACAGGGTCGGTCGCAAGGGATCCGTCCAGAAGCAGGAATACTGCAGGTACCACGGCAGACCATTGCGCGGATCACTCGGGCAGCGCTTGATGAAATCCATCGCCAGCCAGATCACCCGGTCGTAACTGGTCCTGGCTTCCAGCTTTTCATCACAGTCAAGCAGCACTTCATGCCTGTTAATCGAATACATCCATTTACTCCGTTTTCATCACCTGGCAGACATCCGGGTTAAAGCAGAGCCACACGTTCTGCTGATGGGAAAGGAACGACTGTCCGTTGATGTTAATGTCCGCAGTGATGCTCCTGCCGCCAATGTCAATTGCTAGGCGGGTAATGGCACCGTGGAAGGTGACCGTGTCGATCCGTCCTTCAAAAAGGTTGTGCTTGACCTCCTGGGGTTTTTCCGCGAAGACCTCCACATTTTCCGGTCTTATCAACACCACAACAGGTGTATTGACCGGCATCCCCTGCAAGCGCGTCGATTCCAGTGAAAACATGCCGCAGTCAACAGAGGAGGATGAACTGATCTTTCCTTGAAACTCGTTGGCAGTGCCGATGAAGGTGGCAACGAAACGCGTGGCGGGTTTGCGGTAAATCTCCTGTGGGGATCCAATTTGCTCGATCAACCCATTGTTCATCACGACCACCAGGTCAGAGATGGAAAGGGCTTCCTCCTGGTCATGGGTGACATACACAGTGGTGATACCCAAGTCCGATTGGATCCTGCGAATCTCCCCGCGCAGGGCTACACGCACCTCCGCATCCAGAGCGGATAAGGGTTCATCCAGCAGGAGCACCCGCGGCTCTATCGCCAGCGCGCGCGCAAGAGCGATGCGCTGCTGCTGCCCACCGGAGAGCTGGTGCGGATAGCGTTTGGCGGTGTTTTGCAGGCGCACCAAGTCGAGCACTTTATCAGCGCGTTCAACCGCTTCCTGCTTCGGTATGCGCTGCATCTTTAAGCCGAACATCACATTATCGCGGATGGTCATATTGGGGAACAACGCGTAAGATTGAAAAACCATGCCGATCCCCCTTTTATCCGGTGGGATTGGAGCGATGTTCTCACCGTTCAGCAGAATGGACCCTGAATCGGGGGTTTCAAACCCGGCGATCATCCGTAAGGTGGTGGTTTTTCCACATCCTGATGGACCAAGAAATGAAACCAACTGCCCTTTTTCAACCGAAAGGTTGAAATCCTTAACCGCCACTACGCTTGAAAAAGTTTTACAGATGTTCGTCAGTTCCAGATATGCCATGTTGAAATTCCTATCACCGAGCTTTGATCACATCAGAAGTTGATTTGATGCCCTTCCCACTCACCCACAGGATGAGCAGGGAGACGATCCATGCGATCGTAAACGAGATCACTGATAAACCAGCCGCAATCGTTCCATCCTTGCGCGTGTACTCCACAAGAAGCATCGGAAAAGTTTTGAAACTCGCCCCAACGATCAACCGCGCCAGGGTAAACTCGGCGAAAACCGTCGCAAAAACCAGCAGGCTGCCGCTGAGAATACCCGGGAAGATGTTGGGAATGATCACCCTGGTGAGCACGTTGACCATGTTCGCGCCCAGGCTCTGTGCAGCTTCGGTCAGGGTGGGTATATCGATCGCTTCGATGTTATTCGACACCGAGCGGTACATGTACGGCATGGTGAATATCACCGTTGCCGCCGCCAGTAGAAATGGCGAGCGGTGAATTGGCTGGAAGTTGTACACCTGGACAAGCGAAAGAGCTAAAACCACCCCCGGGATCCCAAACGGAAGGATCATCAGCAGGTCAAGCAGGGGTTTGGCTGCATGAAGGTGCACGTGTACCCAATACACGGTGGGAACAATGAGCACCAGGTTTAGAACTACCGAAAGTACCGAGAGAACCAGCGAGTTCTTGAGCGTGATCAAGAAATAAGGATTCTTGGCAACTTCTGTGTAACCCTCAAGTGTGTAACCTTCCGGAAGGATGGTCTTATCCCAACGGGTAGCAACCGAGAAAATATACGTGGCGATGATCGGGATCAGCATGTAAAAGAGGAAGAATACGATGGTCAGAACCTGTAACCAGCCTGGTTTTCCAACTTCGCCTTTTTCGGGTTGCTTCGATTCCTGCATCAATTACCTCCTCGTCCATTGCCGCGCGCGGTTGGAGGCTACCTGGTAAATGGCAATACACGTTCCCATAATCAATAACGAACCCACAGCTAACGCCTGGCCAATGCCGGGGTCGTGCAGCACTTCACCGGTGATAGTAAAGCCGATCTGCAGTGTCACCAGCGACAACCTGGAACCCGTGAGAGTGTAAGCGGTGGCGTAGGCGCCAAAGGCGTTGGCGAACAGCAGAACGAAACCCGCCAACAGCGAAGGCGCCAGGATCGGGATACCAATATTCCACCAGAAAGCAAACGTGTTCGCGCCCAGGTTTGTGGCGGATTCCCGCCATTCTTTTTTAATCCCAGCAAACGCTGGAATAATCAGCAATACCATCAACGGTAATTGGAAATACACATAAGCGAGCGTCAGCCCAGAAAACGAATAGACACTAAAGGTCGGATAAATCTTAAGTCCCAGGTACTGCAGCAGAAACTGGGTGACAATACCATTGGAACCCAGGACAATAATGAAGGCAAAGGCCAGCGGTGCCCCGGCGAAATTGGTGGTGACGTCTGAAAGCGTGATCAGCAATTCCTGAACCCGCTTGCTCGGCCAGCGATAGATGTTGTACCCAATGAAAACCCCCAATAACGTGCCGATCGCGGCGGTCAAACCGGATAGCTTGACACTGTTCCAAATGGACTTCAGATAGAGCGGAGTGGCGGCATCTACGTAATGAGCGGTGGTCAAGTGTCCGGATTTGTCCAGGAAACTACCCCGCACAAGCAGAATGATCGGTACGATCTCGAAGGCGAGACAGAATAACAGAAACGGGGTCAACCCAGCCCATGCCGAAATGGCTTTTTGCCACCTTGAGGAATTATTCATCAGTCTGCTCTCGTGTGTGTATAATGAAATTATACACGATTAATTGCCGTATTGCAACTGTTTTTGTTTTGATTTTCGCGTTTGTATATTTGTTTTATGTTTGTTATAATGATAATCATAACATTAATCAAAACGTCCAAGAACAAGTACATGGGAGCTATCATGAATAAGAATCCTGGCGAACAAAATTCAATCAGCGATGATGCGCAATCGTTCATCGAGCAGTGCAAAGCACTGGGCGGAAGTATTTTTGATCATGGTCGCGAGATCTTCATCAGCCGCTCCCCTGGCAGGCTTGACCTGATGGGCGGGAATGACGATTACACTGGCGGCATGGTGTTTGAAACCACGATCCGCGAAGCTACATTTTTTGCTGCCCAGGGCAGGACAGATGACCAGTTTGTCCTGTACAATCCGGGTGTAAAAAATCTGGGTTGGCAGGAGACCATCCGCTTCTCCCTGTCGGACCTGGGGACTTCGATCAACGAAGGTGACCTGGAACAATTCCGCGCTTGGATCAATGATGACCCTGCACGGTCTTGGTTTTCTTACATCGTCGGGAATCTGTTTTTCTTGAAACTGAATTATCCATCAGCGGTAACACATGGATTGAACATGTTCATGGATTCGTCCATCCCGCTGGGAAAAGGGGTCAGTTCATCAGCAGCACTGGAAGTTGCCTCCATGAAAGCATGCGCAGCGGCATACGGTATAAAGGCACAGGGGATCGAGCTCGCGCAGTGGACGCAGTGGGTGGAAAACACCATCGCGCTTTCAGCCAGCGGCGTGATGGACCAGTATGCGGTGATCATGGGTGACGTGGATACCTTTACACCGATGATCTGTCAACCATGCATCCCCTTACCCCCGGTAAGGCTGCCGCAGGGACTGCGTGTATGGGGAATCGACTCGGGTGTACGCCACTCAGTGGCAGGAATCGAATATGAAGCAGCGCGCGCAGCCACCTTCATGGGTTATCAATTGATCTGTGAAAAAGATGGTCTTGAGGTCCGGCGGGATGATGCTGGCGTTCTGTCGCGATACACCGACCCGAATTGGGATGGCTACCTGGCGCGCCTGTCACCAAGCGAATTCAGAGCATGCTTTGAAGATGCGCTTCCGTTAACTCTCAGGGGGAGCGATTTCCTCAGCAGTCACCCGGTGCATTTCGATCCTTATACTCCCGTTCGACCAGAAATCATGTATCCGGTTCGCTACAACTGCCGTTACGCGGTGGAGGAAAATCAACGTGTCAGGTTATTTCACGAGATCCTGAAGAGCGTTGTTGCACCAGTCAGCGACCTCACCCTGGAAACTCTGGGCGAATTGATGTTCGGGGCCCATCTTGGCTACAGCGATTGCGGATTGGGCTCACCCGCCACCGACCTGCTGGCGGAAATGGTGAAACAACGTCGCGCGAATGATTTGTTCGGCGCAAAGATCACCGGCGGCGGTGCTGGCGGTACCGTGGCCATTCTTGGCAGGGATTCAGCACAAGCCAACGCGGCCGTCAGGGAAATATTTGACCAGTATCATGAACAAACCGGAAATGAACCCTACTTCTTTGAAGGAACTTCCAAAGGCGCGGACGCGTTCGGGGTCGTGACCATGCATTTGTAGAAAATCGAATTGGTGAGTAATTATTAAATTGCTTTGATCGAGACTTTACCTTCCAGGTAACCCTGCAAATCCTGTCATTGAACTATTGCTTTGTCAAGGCTAAATAGAAATGTCCCTAATGCGGCAACTTAGAAATGTCCTATTCGGTTGATAAAGTATTCAAAATAGGTTTGCCATTGATCTTTTTTCCATAGGTTCTCCAAGGGTGGTTAT
>Ga0116142_10002084_pt1 | contig 22435 bp, 17 predicted proteins | sample AD_UKC033_MetaG_FD_89785 | JGI IMG/M metagenome (GOLD analysis project Ga0116142, IMG submission 89785) | Active sludge microbial communities of municipal wastewater-treating anaerobic digesters from USA - AD_UKC033_MetaG | ecosystem: Engineered > Bioreactor > Anaerobic > Digestate | place: USA... | reverse complement strand
TGGTTCGCATGGTCAAAGAAGTGCCGGTAGCCCGCACCGACAAATGTCGATGCCAACTCAAGCCCGACGAGGCATATTTTTTCTAAAAGCCTTCTGATAAAGACCGTAGGGGTTCAACATGTTGAACCCCTACGTTATTTACGGAAGTTGAATGAATCGATTATTCGAGCGTTACCATTTTTTTGAGGGCCTGATAGCGTTCTTCGATCAGTTCAGGCCTGAGTGCAAGATATGAGTCGAGGCTGAAGTTTTCGACGGTGATCGAACCCATGGCCGCGCCATAAAGCATGCTGCGCCTGAATCCGGCTTCGCTGTAATCACCATGGCGGGCGAGACTGCCCATGAAACCGCCACCGAACGAATCACCGGCACCGGTCGGGTCGGTAATATCGAGGCAGGGGTAAGCCGGCACAAAAAAGCGGGCTTCTTTAGTTGCAGTCATGGCACCGAGTTCACCCATCTTGACGATGATGCGCTTCGGGCCCATTGTCAGGAGCTTGTGAACGGCAGGGGCAAATTTCTTTTCTTCGGCCAGCATCAATGCTTCCTGAAGGTTGATGAACAGAATGTCGACTTTCGCAATCGTCTTTTTAAGCAGGTCGCGGGTGGTGTTGATCCAGAGGTTCATGGTATCGAGAGCGATGATCTTAGGCTTGTTGACCAGTTCGATAACCTTGAGCTGCAGAGCCGGGTGAATGTTGCCCAGAAATACCAGTTCGGCGTTGCGATAGTCTTCGGGCAGTTTCGGGTCGAATGACTCGAACACATTGAGGCGGGTGTCGTGAGTGGTGGCGTCACCGAAGTCTTCGCCGTAACTGCCGGCCCAGTGGAAGGTTTCGCCTTCTTTTTTGAGGTCGAAACCGGCGAGATCGACGCCATGGTTTTTCAAAAATTCGATATGAGATGGTTCAAAGTCCTTGCCGGCAACGCCGACCAGACCGACTTTGGCAAAGTAACTGGCAACCGTCGAAAAATACACGGCCGAGCCGCCGAGCGCACGCTCGCGCTTTCCTTTGGGAGTCTGCAGTGAATCATAGGCAACCGAGCCTACCACGATCATCTTAACGCTCATTTATTCCTCCAGAAATGTGTTATTACGAGGCCAGCACCGGCTCTGCATCAGCTGTTTCAGCGGTTTTCAGACGCTGACCATAGAGCCCGGCGGTTTTGATTATAACATAAAACTGCACAAGCAGTGCCAGTTGAATTGAATAGTCGATCCAGCTTCCATACGAATAGAACCCGAGTCCGCCGATCAGTATGATCGACGAAAGACCGTCGCCCACCCTGAAGACAACGGTATCTATGAACCCCTTGCCCTGATACTTGGCTTCGCGATCGAGCGGAATATAGACAAGCTCGCGCAACGCCCTTCCCGTCGAATAGTCGATAGCGTAGCGTATTATCACTATCCAGGAAGCCACAGCCAGACTGGGAGAAAACATCGTACAAAAGGTGCCGACCACCTGAATCAGGTTGAGCAACAGAAGCCCGTAAACCGGATTTGGCAGCAGCATCATCAACCGGGTTACGAAGAACTGCGAAAACAGCGACACAATATTGATACGGCCATACATGCCAGCAATAAAGGCGGTTTTGCTATTGACATCAGAACCGATTTCGAGCTCGATCAGCCGGTTGAGCTGCTGAAAGAACATGGTGCTCGAAAATGTGTAAAGCAGCATCTCGAGTGCCATACAGATGAGAATCGGGTTTTTGCATACCGACAGAAAGCCGTCCCATGGGCGCGGCGGGTGTGCCGGTTTTACCGGTTGGTTGCCGGCATCGGCAACACCTTCAGGGCGGTAGTGGTTTTTGTGAATGTATTGCATGCACCAGATCGAAGGATAAAGCAGAACTATCGCAAGAATGAACAGATTGGAAGTGCCAACCTGCTTGACCAGCAGCGATGTCAGCGCACTGCCGACAAGACCGCCGACCAGGCCGCCATAACCTATTATCGCGTAGAGCCGACGCCCCTGACCGACGGTGAAGACATCATTCATGAACGACCAGAACATGCTGACTGCCATCAGTGCGAAAAAATTCACCCAGAGGTAATAGACGCCGATCATTACTGTTTTGCCGTAATCGGCAAGTATCACCATAGGGTCTTTCAGCACTGGCAGAGGTTCTTCAGCCTTGAGATCAGCGCCGCCACTTTCGGCGAATGGTTGTCTGAGCACTGATTCAGCAGAAGCCGTATCAGCTGACTTCGCACCGGGTTCATTTATCGGAATGAAAATGGTAAAGACGATCCAGAATGCGGCCAGACAGACGACAAAGAATCGTGTGATGAATGGTATGAAAATATCGCGTTTGTATTTGCCGACGATCCAGCTGTATACGGCATTGGCAACCACCAGCGAAATCATCGAAAGAATATTGAGTATCGGAATGTTATCTGAGCCAAGCTCCAACGCGAGACTGCCACGAATTGGCTTTATCACGTAATAAGAACAGATAACGAAAAAGAAATAGGCAACCGAAACTACGGTTATGCCGGCCTCTCCGCCCGGCGCCCTTTTCTCTGCCTGCAAAGCCATCCTGCTGCCTTTAAAATCGTATTTTGGCGAACGGCGCCGCGCCTATTATATGTACTGAAAGCAAAATGTCAAACTTTATTCGAAGTCTCGGCCAGCAGCCAGTCGACTGCCGCAGACAAACTGGGAAAAGTCGGCACATTTTCATAGCCGGGTGCTGGCTGCGGCCTTATACAAATAGGCCTGACACCAGAATTCAAGGCAATCTGAATATCTTTTCTGCGATCGCCGATGACATAGGATCCCGCCATATCTATGTCAAAATCTGCAGCAGCCTGCAGAATCATGCCTGGCTGCGGTTTGCGGCAGGCGCAGTCGGCAACTCCTTCATAAGGAAAATCCGGATGATGCGGGCAATAATAGATGGCGTCGAGTGCTGTGCCGGCTTCAGCCAGCAGATTCTGCAGTTTCTGGTGAATCAGCTCGAGCTGCTGCAGACTGATCAGTCCACGCGAAATGCCGGACTGGTTGGTTATCAGAATGAGCAGATAGCCGGCATGTTTGAGGCGTGCGAGCGCCTGTGCCACACCGGGAAACAGCTCGAAATCTTCTGGCCGGGAGATATAGCCCGGGTCAGGATTCAAAGTTCCGTCACGATCTAAAAAAACTGCTTTTCGCATGGTTACCTCGTATGTTTTCCGGCAAATTTGTATTTTTCGACAATGGCGCCATGAACCTTTGCCGGAGACAGTGAATACATACAGGCTCGGTGGTTGCAGGTTTCGCGATGGCATTGCAGGCAATCGACGCTGTCGCTATAGAGAACCAGATGCTTGTTGCCGCGCGGATATACAGGTTCGCGGGTTGTCGGCCCGAACAGTGCGACAACTGGCACATCAACTGCCCAGCCGATGTTCATCGGGCCGGTATCACAGGTCAGAAAGAGATCGAGTCGACTGAGCAGCGCAGCAAACTCATCGATGCGCAGGCTGTCGTGAACGAAAGCCATTTCAGGCCCGGCGTCTCTGGCCAGACTTTCTGCGGCCGCCCGCTCGCCCGGACCCCAGGTAACCAGCACCGGCTGTCGAGTTTTTTCATACCAGAGTTTGATGAATTCAAGAAAATGTTCGCGTGGCCAGGCTTTCGATTGATAGGTAGTGTGCGGATTGATGCCCAGCAGCGGCGAAATCTTGCGATAACGTTCCGGCACTGCGGCGATGACACGCTCCAGCATGGCAGACGAAGGTTTGATACGAGGCGGCTTTAATTCGCCGGTCACGCCAAAATGTGCGAAGAAGTCGGCAAAAAGCTGCATCAGATGGCGGTTGGGATCAGGCGCTGTATAGGTCTGGCTGTAGGCCCAGCGCCGAACCCGGTAATCAAAACCATAACGATGTCTGATTCCTGACAGGGCGGTAACTATTGCCGTCGCCGGGTTACTGAACAGATCAAAAACGCTGTCGAACCGATATCGCCGAATTCGCCGCGCCAGAGCGAGCAACTGTGCAAAGCCGGCGCCGGGAGGCATTTCGATAACTGTAATATTCAGTTCAGGCGGAATTATCTGACCAAATGGCCGCTGACAGAAGAATCCGATGGTTTCTTCAGGATTCTGTTCACGCAACATGCGAAAAATCGGCAACAGATGAACTATATCGCCGAGCCCGCGCAGACGCATCACCAGAATTCCAGACATAAGCCCTCCAGTTGCAGGAAATATAACAGACACGCCGGCAATTGTCGACAGACGGTTATTCATGTCTTGAATTTTTGCGGATTTGGCAATATACTTGGTGCCAGTTATTGCAGTCAGTCTCTGCGAGGGAGTTTGCTGGATGCCGATCAAAAAAGAACTGCTCGAAATACTTGCCTGCCCGGCCTGCCGCGGCAAGATAATTCACGATGAAGAAAAAGACGTTCTGAACTGCTGTGAATGCCGAAGATCATACCCGATCCGCGATGACATACCGGTAATGCTGGTCGAAGAAGCCACCATTCTGGACAAGCCTGAAAAGCCATGAGACCAGTGGCACAGATACACGCAACTCTTTCCAGCAAGCACATGACCGGCGAAGCTTTCGCTCTGCTGGCAGATTACCAGATGTTTCCCGAGTTGTATTTCAGTAGCCGCGACATCGATAACATCAGCGAAGATTTTATCAACAATCTCAAACAGCTCATCGACAAACACAGCTTTCTGTCTAGTCTGCACGCCCCTTTCATGGAGCAGGACATCGGCTCTGCCCGGGAAAGTCAGCAACAACAGACATATCAGCGCCTGCTGCACACCCTCGATGTGGCGAAAAAACTTGGTTCGAAACGCATAGTGGTGCATCCCGGCTACGGTGACATGCCTGATGATGGCGATTTTATCAACTGGCTCAAAAGGGCCGGCAGTTCATTAAAGTCACTTTGCCGCAGAGCGTGCGAACTGGGCCTGCAGATCGCCTTCGAAAACATCTATGACACCGCGCCCGACCGCCTCGGCATGCTGCTCGAAACTGTCGACTCAGAGTGTGCCGGCATCTGCTTCGACACCGGTCACTACAATCTTTTTTCGAATATGCCCATGCAGACCTGGCTCGACCACCTCGGCAAACACATCCTTGTCTGCCATATTCACGACAACGACAAATCAGGTGACCAGCATCTCGCTATTGGTGACGGCTGTCTAGATTATACCCCGCTGATAGCCTGGTATAAGCAGCTAAATATGCCTGCCAAACCAGTAATGACGCTTGAAGCGCTCACTCGCCCCGACGTAATAAAGTCGATAACCCGCATCAAAACCTGGGGCATCTAGTTTTGCACAGGCAATGAAAAACCGGCTCGTATGAGCCGGTTTTTTGTTTGAGTGAAAAAGCTGATTTTGTGCTTACTATTTGCCCTTGATCAGTGAGTTGTAGAGATCGAGGTTCTTTTTGTATTCAGAGTAAGCCTTCTGGGCAGCAGCTGCGTTACCCTTCTGGGTGGCATCCATGTATTGTTTGTAAGCTGCCAGATAGTTGCTGTATGCAGTCTGCGAATCGACAACCTTGGGAGTTGTTATCTGGGGTGCGGCGGCGGCACTGGTAGTCTTGCTGCCACTTGCCGGGCTTGCCACCGGAACCGTCGAGGTGCCGGTCATTTTGGCCATGAAATCAGCGGCTTCTGCCTGCTCTTTGGCAGCAGCAGCCGGGTCGATATCGCTCTGCTTGAGCATTACTTCTTTTTTACCGAAGAGCTTGGAAATAGCGGTAACAGCAAGGCGGGCAATCAGACCACCACCGATGACACCGACTGCCAGCATGGGAAAACCCATACCGATGCAGAGAGCGCCACCTGCGATTGCGCCGGCGACCGTCGCGAAGTTGGCAACGCTGGAAGTGGTCCAGTTCAGAACCTTCTTGCCGACTATATAGCCGCCGATGGCACCAACAGCCATGCCGAGAGGGCCTCCGCCGAGAGCCATCCCGAGAGCGCCGCCGCCAAGACCGGCAGCGATTGCGCCGACGTTGACGAAGATTGACTTGCCGATATCCTTAACCTTGCCAAGGAAAGAGGCATGCGCCGGCCCAATGGGAGCAACGGCAAACCACAGAGAGAAGAGCATCGAAACAAGCAGCATGGTCGATACATTCTGCCGCTGATCGTATGTCATGGTCATCATAGTCATGTCCTCCTGCTAACAAAACCAGTTGAAGTCGAATTATGCTTTGATTATAAGAATCCTTGCAACAAGCCGCAAGGGTCGTACCCCAATTTATTTCATTGTCTTGTACATGAGGAAATCTTCGATTTCTTTGAGCCTGGTAAGGCTTTCGGCAGTCAGCAGATCGCGATTGAAGCGCGAATGAACGAGTTCGATACCTCTGTCCTGCAGACTCATGGTCCAGATGCCACCGGCAAAAGCGTCTTTTCGCATGATTTCAGCGGCTTTTATCAAAGCATTGTCGATACGCTTGACCATGCTGGCCGGCACTTTGCCGGGTGCGCTGCGGCTCTGATCGGAATCAACACCGATTACCAGAAAGTTGCCACGACGTGAGGCCTGAATAAGACCAAGGCCACTGCGACCAGAAGCGTGATAAATAAGATCAGCGCCCTGCTTTGCCATTTCAAGACCAAGATTGAAGGCCTTTTCCGGCATATCGAAAGCTTCCGGGGTGTTGCCGATATAGTGCGAGAGAACCGTCGCCTCGGGCTTGACGAACTTGACGCCGTTTTTGAAACCACGTTCAAAGCTGCCGATAACCGGCGATTCCATACCACCGAGAAACCCGACGACGCCGCTTCGGCTTGCCAGAGCGGCGAATGCACCGGCATAAAATGAGCCCTGCTCTTCGTCGAAGAGAATCGACAGAACGTTGGGCATGGTAACGACCGAGTCAATAAGAACGATACGGCTCTCGGGAAAAGCGGCAGCAATGCGGCGAACCGCGTCATTGGCAAAAATTCCGACAGCGCAGACCATATCCATATCTCTTTCGCAGAAATAGCGCAATGCCGGCTCGATACCACTTATGCTGCCCGGCTCGACGACCTCTACGATACAGTCACCTTCTTTGCGCAGCTGCATGATTCCCTGATAGGCCGCGTCGTTGAACGATTCGTCGCCAAGTCCGCCGATCGACAGCACGACGCCAACCCGCATAGTATCAGCAGATACCGGAGCAACCGCCAGCAAAAGCACCGCAACAACCAATGACAGGATCCTGATCTTCATTTTTCCTCCAAAATATTTACCAGTCTTCTTTTGAGCCGACAAGCGGCTTGCTGTCAAGAATTCCCAGTTTTTTCAGTACTCTTTCGAGTGCGGCGAGAACTTCGGGCGAAAATTTGCCTTTTTCGCCACGCATTTCATTGTAGCTTTCAAGATAGGTGCGTTCGGTCGCATATGGCCGGTAATGCGTCATCGCATCGAATGAATCGGCGACTGCGATTATCAATGAACCGAACGGAATCTCTTCATGTTTGAGCCCACGCGGATAACCTGAGCCATCGATCGCTTCATGGTGGCCGAGAACGATCTCGGCTATCATTTCCATGCCTGGGATTTCGCGAATCATTGCTGAGCCGATCAGGGAATGCGCCTCGACTTTTTTGCGGTCTTCCTCGTCGAGCGGGCCGGCGAGTTCGAGCAGTTCGTCAGGCAGACCAACTTTGCCGATATCATGCAGCAGAGCGGCAACCTCAAGATCAGCAACTTCACGGGGCGACAACCCAAGTTCACAGCCGATCGCTACGCTGAGATGCCGTACTCTGTCCCAGTGGCCGATATTTTCACGCGACTGGTTCTCGAGAATCTTCATGGTCAGACCAAGCAGGCATTCGAGCCTGACAAAATCCGACAACATCTTCAGCGATTCGGCTGCCTTTTCGGGCAGTTCCCAGGTTGCCATTTCAGGTGTTGCAGAATTGGGCGCCCGCACGCTGATCAGCCAGCCGGTGCCATTAACCGAAAACGTCTTCCAGAAGCGTCCGCCAAATCGGCTCACGCCGGGCCCGGCCAGGTCATCGGGAAAATCGGTCGGCGGCAGTCCGCCGTCGAGATCGCGACCACGCCAGGTGCCGCCCCACGGGAACCAGAGCTGCAGGTCGCTGCCAATACCCTGCAGGGTTTCATTGAGAATGCCCAGAGATGTGTTCCAGACTCCGGCAATGCAGCTGAGTTCAAGGGGTTTCATCGGGTTCTCCCTTATTCAATGCCAGTTAGTTTTACGACTTTTCAGACATGTCAGTATAACAGATTCCGATTCAAGGTAAAACCTTGGCAAAAACGTTTATTTTTGCTTTTCTTGACAGAGGAATCAGCCTGAGACTATACTTTGGCAAATTATCTCCAAACGGGAGCGTCTTTAAAAAATGAGTACAAACTATGAAAACAGGATTGCGCTGAACCCGGCTCTCATCGTTGGCCTTGGCGGTACAGGCAAAAAGTCGCTGATAAACTTTAAAGAAACCTTTCTCAGCAGCCCGCAAATAAAGAAGGCCTTCAGACAGGCCGGCGACAAAGAACCTGCGCTTCCCGATTTCATCGACCTGATGTGCATAGACACCGATATCTTCGATGCCAGCCAGTCCGAAGAAGAGGCAAAGACTGCTGCCAAGCTGACCGAAAGCGAATATCATCAGATTAACATTCAGAATGCCGGTCAGATAACCGGTAATCTCGACTCAGATACCTACAACTATCTCTATGAATGGTTTCCACAGAAGCTGAAAAACCATATCGGCCAGATCAGCCAGGGCGCACACCAGTTCAGGTTTACCGGCCGTTTTGGCGTATTCGTCGATGTTCAGAAAATTTTTCAGCAGATCAAGACCAAGATGAGCCGCATCATGGCCCGCAGCAACGTCAACCAGGACGACATCATCGTTCCGCTGACCAACAAGCAGGGCCAGATACTCACCCCCGAATTCTATATCGTCGGCTCACTCTGCGGTGGTTCTGGCGCCGGCATGTTCATCGACATCGCCTATCTCATGAAAATGGCTTATTACCAGCTTTCTGGCGGGCGCGGCAAGCCGAGCATCATCGGCATCATGCTTACCCCCGAAGCGTTTACTCAGATTGCAATAGATCCTAACGTCAACTCAACCGGGCGCCTCGAAGGCAACGGCTACGCTTCGCTGGTCGAAACCTTCTATTTCATGAACAAGGAACACTTTCCGCCAAGCCGCAGTGCCAAAGACATCATCAACCAGGATCGCCGCAACAAATTCATGGTCAACTACGGCCCGGTCGGCAAAAGCAATGACGCAACCACTTTTGGTGCCGTATGTGAAGAAACCCCGTTCGACCAGTGCTACCTGCTCGGCACCAGCAATCAGGACGACATTCCCACTTATTATGCCATCGCTTCCGAGTTCATTTTCACCAAACTGGCAACACAGATGCGTCAGGCGCAGAATTCGATGCTCGACAATGCATCGCAGATACTTGGCCAGACGAGCTCTGACCTTGAGGGCAAACAGCTCAAATGCTTCAGCTCTGCCGGGTTTAAAAGCTTCTATTATCCGCTCGATGTAATCAGAGATCTCTACACGTACAAGCTGTCAATGGATCTGACCTATTGGCTGCGCCTCTCGGTCGACCGCATTCTCATCGATTCGATGGTGCAGGAATTTGCCGAGAACAACCCCGGCAAGGTCGACCTGACGCCTGAAGCATTGTTTCTGATGACCAAAGAAGTCATCGATCGAAAACAATACTGGGACAACCCGATGTTCCACACCATGCGCACTGCCAATAAGCAGCGCGATGGCGAATCGGCCTCGGCATTCATTCTGAGGCAGATCGACGAAATGAACCAGAACCGCGTCAAAAAAGACGAAATCAGAGCGAAGGTCAAGGTGAATTTTGAACAGGCTGCCATCAAAACCGGTGAGCAACTGCTCGAAAAGGTCATCGAGATCATCAACAATCCCGATCTTGGCGCCCACATCGCTGTCGACTTCCTGGCTGCCTTCGAAAAATATCTGCAGCGCTACCCGCGTGAAGTTCTCAGCCGCAAAGTTCAGGAAATCAAGGTCAGACTCGACAAGGAACAGCGCGAGTATCGTGAAATCAGCAACCGCCTCAAGGAAAAGCTCAGCGGTTTCGCCGGGCTTGGCGGCAAGCTGATGGAACTCGGCACCGTGCTGCGCATGACCGACCTCAACGACGAGCGCGATAAACTGCTCAAAGAGGCCAAAGAAGCGGTTGACATGGAATACGAAATGTTCTGTATCGGCTGTGCCGAAGACTATCTCAAATTTCTCAGTGTGCAGAGTCAATCGATCAAGAAGCAGGTCGAAGTTTTTTCGGCCAAGCTCACCCGCATTTCGAAAGATGGCATGATCGAGCGCCAGTATGAGCAGTGCCTCGACCGCATCAAGCCATACTCGAAGGTTCAGAACTTTATCAGAACCTATATTTTTGAAGATCGCGACATCGAGCCGTTTTACAAGTATCTGCTCGGCGACCTGTCGAACAACGATATCGAAGGCGACTTTCTGGTAAACATCAACCTGAAAGAGAACTGGGACAAATACACCAACCCCGAAAGCAGCTCACTCGAAAAGGACATTGTTAAATACTGCCGCAATATCATCGAACGGCGCCTGTTTGGCGGCATCGAAGACTTCATTCACTGGAAGGATTCAGTGCGCAAGGGCTTCAAAAAGAGTCTGGTCGAAAGTCTGATGAATCAGGCGACTCCGCTGATGACCCTCAACGACCGTGGCAACAACAGCCCGCAGCGCATGAATATAGTCACTCTTGGCATTGCCAACGAGAACAGCAAGCTGTCTGAAGAAATCAAAGACGCGCTGCGCAAGGGCGATATCGGCGTAACCGTCGCCCCCACCCGCAATCCTTATGAAATCAGTCTACTGCAGACACTGCATGGCATTGCGCCCTACAATATCAGCGCAATCACACAGTGGCACAACCTTTACCGGCAGAACAACGCCAAAATAAACTGCCATGCCATTCTCACCAACGACGCTTACCCGGTTTTATGGTCGAGCTATGGTCTGATTCCTGCCAAAAAGCTTGAAGAGCACTATATGGTCTACCTGCTGCTACGCTACGAAATGTTTGCAGATGACAGTAAAACCAGACGTGGAATCGAGTATAACGATGAACTGGTGCAGTTCGAACTCTGCTACCAGCAGGACAAACCACAGCCGATCGGGCGCACCATCACCCAGATGTTCGACTATCTCAAAAACAACACCATGGGTATCTACCTGATCAGAAGCGTTTACAGTGAATACTGGAAATCGTTGCCGTTCCCGAAGCAGCGCGAGATCGTCGGCAAATACCTGCCAATGATGACTGAGAAAGTCAAAAAGCTCGAAGACGCCATCGAAGAAGAAATCAAGAAGAATCACGAAGTCAGCGCAGCCAGCGATGAACTGCTGTCGATCAAGCGCGGCATTCTCAAAATTCTGCAGGATTATAACGAACAGTTCGAACACATACTCAGTCAGCGTCCCGGTGGCGCTCTCGAAACCGATACTGCCACACAGTAATCACACTATTCCAATCGAATAACGAGGCAATCTGATGGTCGAAGTTGCACCCGGAGGCGAAAGGCTCAAAATTCCAATCTGGAAATACCTGCTGTTCCTGTTTCTTCTTGTCCTTCTTTCGTTAGGGATACTCTGGTATCTTCTCTCATCGAACTACGGAGCCAGCAACAGTTTTCTCGAAACTCTGAGGCGCTATCTTTCGTTTTTAAGTTCCTATCATCCAAAGATGCAGCCAGAAGACGACTTTGCCAACTCACTGCGCATTCATTGCTTCGAGCGCGACGATGCAAAAAAATTCAGGCTGTTCGTATCTGCGACAGACAAGGATGGCAGCCCGCTCAAAGTCATCAATCCTAATGAAGTTCGAATCAAGGTGACCGACATCGGTGGCCAGGATCTTGGCGCCAGCATTATCAGAGTCAGACCTCTGCACATGTATACTGAATGGGCCGCTCCGATAAGCTTCGCTTCGGTCATGGACTATTCAGGCAGTATGTTCACCGAGGATCTGACGGCAATCGAAACCAATTATGCAGATCTGGTGAACCAGATCACCCTGCCGCTGACCGCTGCAGTAGTGAAGTTCAATGGCAGCGTACACGACATTCTCGAACTTTCTACCGACCGGCAGGAAATTATTGCAGCCCTGCAGAAGCGCGTCACACTGCAGAATACAGCCTTGTTCGACGGTATCGACCGAGGCGTTGAAAAAGTGCAGTCTCGACCGCACCTGCGCTTCATCATTCTGACCACCGATGGCAATGACAACGCTTCGATCAATTCCCTCGATGCTGTAATCAAGCGCTGCCAGACCCACAATGTACCGGTATTCGTATTCGGATTCGGCTGGCTCGATGTCAAAACCCTCAAGAACATTTCTGACAGCACCGATGGTTTTTATTCTTATGTTCCCGACAGTTCGAAACTCGACGAGTGGTTCAGAAAGCTTGGGCAGATCATCAACAACGTGCAGGTCGTCGAATTCACAGCTGGCAGCGACATGAATCAGCCTGGTACAGTCGAGCTCGAAGTGCAGTCAGGCGGGCAAACCTTTAAGAGAATCCGGGTCTGGAATTGAAATAGAGCGGCGGAGGCAACAAAGTGCGCAACCAGTTTTTACGTGCAGTTTTATTAGTGGTTCTACTATCGGCTACATTTTCTGTCACGGCATTTGCCGAAGTCAACTTCGACTTCGGTCTTCCTCTGTTCGGGTTCGAAGAAATTCGCTTTGAAAAGAGTAAACCCGCCGATTTCAACATTCATCTGCTCAAAAAATACATTCTGGAAAACGAAGGCTCGATTCTGCAGCAGCTGCACGGCATCAACCGCTGGTTCAGTCTTCTGCTTCTTTCTGATGCGCCACGCCGTGAAGAGCTTATCAAGCACAGCCAGAGCTATTTTTCGAATGCCGGAAAAAAGACAGTCACTACCAGCGAAAGACTGCGTGAAATATTTTTCTCAGGCCTTCTGCTCAGCCAGGATCGCAACCCGGATCCAGGCAATAAAATGGATCAGGCTTTTGAAGATCTGCTGATCGAAGCAGAAGAGAAACTGAGCGAAAATGGGGATTACTGGCTGATCAAGGGTATAATTTTTCACCTGCTGCGCAACCGGCCCAATGATTATTTCGCGCCGATGAAGCCCGAAGAAGACCTCAAGCGCGCCCTCGGCCTGATTCCGAGAACAGCTCATTACTACTATGTATTGGGGCAGGCCTTCCGTTTTCTCGGCAACATGGATACTTCGCTGTTTCTGGCGATCGCTTCGTATGAAAGAGCCTCAAGTCTCGATCCCGGCAATCACAAGCTGCAGAATGCTCTTCTCGGCATCTACATGGGCCTGCACGAAAGCTATCAGAATTCAGGGAAACAGGAACCGTTCTGGTTAGAAGAAGCCGTCTACAAGAAGATTCTCGCGATTTCTCCTCACAACCCGCACGCACTCAACAATCTCGGCTTTCTCTATGCAGAATATGGCGTCAATACAAAACAGGCCCAGGAACTTTGCCAGAAGGCCGTCGACATAAACCCTGACAACCCGGGGTTTCGCGACAGTCTTGGCTGGGCCGCCTTCAAGAATCGCGATTATGCAAAAGCTGAAGAAGAGCTGAAAAAATCGCTGTCAATCAAACAGAATGTTTACGAACCGCACTACCACCTGGGAACCCTTTACTACGCCACCAACCAGCTCGACAAGGCCGCCGAGCATTATGAGCAGGCCATTGCCATCAAACCAGATGCGGTTGAAGCCCTGAATAACCTGGCTTACCTCTACACCGAACAGAATAAAAAGCTGCCTGAAGCGCTGGCCATGGCAAAGACCGCAGCCCGCATGGAACCGCAGAATGCGTCTTACATTGACACTCTCGGCTGGGCACATTATCGCATGGGCGAGCTTGACACGGCTCTGACTCTGCTGCTCAAAGCGGCTCAGATAGCGCCCGGGCAGGGCGAGATCCTGCTGCATATCGGGCGTGTTTATCTTGATATGAACGATTTTGAGCAGGCTCTCACCTATCTGAAGGAAGCGCACAAGGCAGACCCTAATCTCAATGATCCTGACAGTTCTTTGTACGTTGCGATCAGACTGAAGTCTTATCATCGAGCCCTGGCCGATTACCATGGCATATTTAAAGAGAACGCCGATCGCAACAAGGTGAACAACATTCTGATGAGCATTGCCAGAATGTATCAGGAAGAAAAACTCTACGACAAGGCTATAGAAATTACCAAGCTCTGTTCTGATATCAAGAGTGGCGAAAAGTCCTTAAAAGAACCGCTTTTCAGCAGCTACCAGTTCGGGGAACAAGAAAAGCCTCAGGTCACCGTAGAAGGCCAGCAGGCAGAATCGGAAAAACTCCCTGATCAGGAGGACGCAGACACGCCGGCCGCAACTCCCGACGCAGCCCTGCAGCAGAACGAAACAGACACCAGCAGCAGTGAAGAAGAACCAGAGAACGAAACGACAGAAAATTCGCTGTTTACAGGCTTGCCACCAGTTACCGGGCACCCGTTCATTCTCTCACTGGGGCCTGGATTTTTCGGATATTTGCAGCAGTATCTGCCGGGAATGCAGGCTTTTGCCGACAAATCGGTCACTGTTTTTATCGAAAAATTCCGCAGGCCACGCCGAAACTCGGTCATTCGCATCGATGCACAGTCGATCACCGGAAAAATCATGATGACGCTGGCCTGTGATTTTTTCAGTCAATTCGGTGGAACAGTAGAAACCGACGAAGACAAAGTGACTTTAAAAATCTTGTTCGGTGGAAAACCACGCCTGTTCATGCAGGCCGATGGCAGCGCATTGTATCTCAGCAGTCATCGCTTTGCCGATAAATCTGTCGTCGAGAACATGAGACCTGTCTTGAAATATGACAAAGCAAATTTTGCTGCGATCATCATTGACTGGAAGGCGATGCAGGAGCTTATGCCCGGCATGTTGCGCCCATTCATCGCGAACCCTTTTCGCCCCTTCAACCGCATCTTCACCAGGTACACCTATGAAAACGGTAATCTCAACGAATTCTCCGCCATTACTACCGGCAGAAACGAAGACAGCGCCTTTATGCGCAAATTCGCCAGAGAACTGTTTGGCTTCAAAATCTTTACGCAAAGCATCGGAATCGAAAGCACGATAAAGGTTCGCCAGGACAAGGAAATCATTTATGTTTCGACAGACTTTGAAGCGATCGACAAGTTTATCGAAAAGCGACTGCAAAGAATCAATCCGATACTCATGCGCTTTTTATTGAGGTATCTTGACCACACAAGATGTTTTTTGAACCGCATGTTTTACCGCGACGACAAGAACAGCCTCTGCCCGGCTGGCGGCAATGTCGATTTTGACGCACAAACCGGTATTGTGACATGTTCCAGTCATATTCTGGCGCCGGCAATTCCGGCATTTTTGAACGATGCATGTGCCTGTCGTTTCAGCAGAATGCGCATCGACCGAATTCTCAAACAGAGCAAGGTAATGGAACTGACCTCGGATGATCTTGCAAAACTGGCAGGAGAGTTGGGGATTCCATTGTGTCCAGGTTCTGGAAAATGGTCAAGAAAGAACGGCGAGGCGATAAAGTGTTCGCATCATGAAAATTGAATTGCTTTTTTCTCTAAAATGTTCTATTAACAATAAGAATCCATTCGGAGGTAAGAGAAATGCCTGCTATAAATATCCAGGATAATATTCTTCAGTATTTGAAAGACAAAAGGGAAGTCGTAAAGATTTTTTTGATGAAGGGCTTCCAGATTCAGGGTACTATTCTAGACTTTGACACCTTTGTGGTTCTGCTCGAATCAGAAGGCAAGAAGCAGTTGATTTACAAGCACGCCGTATCGACCATTCAGTTGCCAGATAATTTTAATCTGCCCGGCTGAAAGTAATTATCCAGGATAAGAAGGCCACCCCTGCGGGTGGCCTTTTTTCTTTGCCGTGCACAAAGATTACGCAGGGCACATGTTCATTTTTTAAACAGTTGTCGGGGCGTTTCTGTATAATTATTTATCAATAGAGGGTTTGCAGAGAACAAAATGGACTAAATTTGGCAGATAAAGGCCCCGAAAAGTTGGCACAACTATTGCATTGTATATTACAACACTGCACGACTTATTCGTCAGTTGTCTTCAATCATTCCTTTCCTTGATCAAGGCTACAGCAAAGTGGCCTTTTTTTTTGCCCGTTTTATGATATATTGAGTTATGCACAGATTCAGACTATTTTCGCTACTAATGCTATTCGTTTTGTCAGGCTCGGTTCTGACCGCGCGCTCAGACATCGCAGCATTCTGCTATCATCAGGTCGAACCGGTTACCAGCAACAAGTTTTCATTAGCGATCGAGAAATTCACCACACAGCTTGAATACCTTCATCAACGCGGCTACAAAGCCCTGAACTCGGATGAATTGCTGTCGGCACTCGCTGCTGATGCGCAACCGGTCGATCGGGCAGTGGTCATTACCTTCGACGATGGCTACCGCACAGTATACGACCATGCTTTTCCAGTCATGCAAAAATACGGTTTCAAAGGCATCGTCTGCATTTACCCTTCATTTATCGGCTCAAAACTTGCCATGAGCTGGGATCAACTGAAAAAACTTATTGAAGCCGGCTGGAGTGTTGAATGCCACTCGATGACGCATGCCAATCTGGCCTCCAGATACGATAATCCCGAGCAGGAAGCGCAGTTTCTCAAGCATGAAATGGTTACTTCTCGCGACATTATCGAAAGACAGCTGGGCAACAAGGTTAAATTCATGGTCTGGCCTTACGGTGTGTATACAGACCGCTCTCTGAAGCTGGTCAGAGAATCAGGATTCGCTGGAGCGATGACAGTCGATGGTGGCGCCAGTTACCGGGGACTCTCCCCCTATCTGGTAAAACGCCAGGTTATCTACAATACCGACGACATGAACAAATTTCTGATCAGATTCGGCATGCGGGCTCTGCCAGTGTCACAGCAGTACCCCGAACCCGGCCAGGTGGTCAGCCAGCTGGCGACCTTTACCTGCCGTCTCGATGAACTTGCCGACTACAGCCCCGACAAGTATGTTCTCAACGCCAAAGTTACCGGCAAAAAAGTCGATTTCAGATTCGACCCGGAGACCCGCATACTGAGCGCCCAGATTGCTTCAGAATTCAAAGCCGGGAACTATTTTATCGACATCTACCTGCGCGACAAGGCTACCGGAATAACCGCACAGAATGGCTGGTTGTTCTCGATTGCCGGCAAAGGCGGCAAAACTACCTATTAACCGGCGTCAGATTGAAATCGCCGAGAGAACTCGCAACTGCACGACAAGAAGCTAAAACTTGTCGTATTCCTTTTCCGAAATCATCTCTTCAGTAAAAGTCAGCAGGTTGTGAACTGCCGGCGATTCGAGCGGTCTGAAGGGGTTACTGGAAAGGTTGGTGCGATCCCAGATACGGCGGCGCAGAATGTTGGCGCCCGTGTGTGCGCCAGAGATGTAGTATCTGGGCTCCTTGCTGGCAAGGCGGATGACACCGCCATAGACCCTCTGAATGATGAAGCCTGGCGGCCGCATATATTGATTACCGCCGGCGTTGCCGATTTCATCATCGACCTTTTCGGCCGAATTGCCGATGCTGAAGCGTGAAGCGCGGCGGGTCGAGCTTATCAACACCGCGTTAATGGTAATTTCCGGAATGAATAGACCATCACTGGGATCTTTGCGAGCCTCTTCAAACAGACCCATCATCAGACCCATCGCGCCGTCATAAGGACTAGGAGCTGTTTCTTCTTCGGTTAATGCCTGTTTCCAGGCCATGTCAAACAGGCGATCCTGTTCGGTCGTCGTCAGATCGCCGACATCGCGTACCGCTGCCTTGAAATATTCGATAACTTCTTTGCGAACATTTTCGTCTCTGATGCCAAATCTGGGCCGATCGCCACCGCCAGGCGTAAAAAAGGAGACGAGGTCTTCCATGTTGGCATCATACTGACCGCCGCTGTTGACCTCTTTGTTGTTATACAGCCAGGCTATGGTGCCATAACGCGGTATGAAGTTTCCATCGGTTCCAAGCTCGCCGAGACCGACCAGAGCCTTGCGATTGTCGGGGTTGAGCGGGCACAAAATATACTTTATCTCGGCTTCGATTTCCGGAGTCGATGGATGCAGACTGCGGGCAAGAGCATAAAGGAAATAAGGCTTGATTTCGTTACGTGCAAACAGAGTTGGCCGCGACACATCGATAAGCACGCGACCTTCTGACATCAGCATGGCGCCGATCTTGTGACGATCTTTGCCGTTTTCGAGCGGAAAGCGGTAATTGATGTAATCATCGTTCTCGTAAAGCTGCGGAGTACGGGGATTCTGATTGAAGTCGCCACCAACAACGATATCTTCAGTGCAATAAATCGTGATGGTTCGATCGGGGCAGCCCCAGACACGAAGAGGCACTTCAGAATAAATGAGTATTCTGTCGCCGCGCAGCTTGCGGATGATTTCGGGGTCATCTGAAGCGGTCGAATAATCGGTGTCTTCGCCCGGCTCATCTTCGCCTGGTTCTTCATCATCGTCACTCTCGCTTTCATCTTCCTGGCGGCGAGAACTCTTACTGGCGCCTTTAAGCACCCGGTAATCGCCAAAATCAAGGTCGACATACTGCGTACCTGTGTCATAGGGGTTGCGGTAACTACCAGCTTCAAGCATACCCGGTGTAATCACCAGACCGTAAGTCTTGCGGTAACGTTCGGCAGTTGCTTTGATGCGCTCACGAGGAAGACGGGAAAGTTTGATGGGATGTGCTCCGTTCGCACCATCAACGATAAACCCTTCGTGCGTGTCGAACTTGTCCATCTGAATCGAATCGTTTGCTGACGAAAGATTCAACGTGCTGCCGTCAGCGAATTCGATACGGGTATCCTTCAATGCTCTTATAAATCCTGGAGACTCGATTTTTTCCATTTCGAAGAGCTGAGAACCCCGGCAGGCGCCTCCTGCAGTGTTCATGGTGATCCAGTTGTGCCCATACAATCGGCCGCGACGCAACTGATTCTCGCGGCCCGGGTAAGGTCCGAGAGCGCCAAGATCGAGCAGTTCGCCGTCATACAGAACATTCTCTGTCGCCGGATAGCGACGCTCGAGCATGGCGGTAAGCTTGCGACAGGTTTCTTCCTTGATTCCCCAGCCGGCGCCGACCTTCACTACTATTTCGGCACGGGTGTACATTTCGGCTTCGAGCAGAGTTCTGGTTTTCGAATTCTCACGGGCGCTGTAAACAGGCGCGATCTTTGCCTTGAATTCACCGAATTCGGATCCGCCATGGTAAATTCCCTTGTTGACACCTTTCAGATAAATCTTACCCATATCGCCAATCAGAGTTTCGCGCGACTTTACCGGAGTATTCCAGTATTCGTCGCCCTTTTCACGATAATAACGATGCGTGCTGAAACCACGATTCGCGTTAAGTTCGGCAATAATACAGTTGAGCGCTGCCTCACCCAGGGTCGAAGTCACGAAGCGTCGCACATCTTTCGACTGCAACTGCTGCTGACCGCTTTTAAAAGTGCCGAAAATCAGAAAAAAAATCAGCAATATTCCGGCAAAAGCCATGACAATGAGGTATCCTGAGCCGCTTCGACTGGTAAAATGTCTTTTCATGGGTTTTTGAAAATCTCTTTTCCGCGTTTATAGAAGCAGGTGTTCATGTTGATACTGTATACATCACCTGTTTCGTCACCTCTTCTGGCGCGCTCGAGAACCATATTGAGATGAACCAGGCTGTTGCCGGTGCCGGACTGGCTAAGCGGCATGGGTAACACGATGTGATCTTCCTTGCCACCGACATTAGCAGGCTTGAAAGGGCGTCGAATCGTTCGATAAACCACGAGATCCCTGATATTGTCAATGATAGTCTGGCGCTGCGTCGTTTTTTCGCCGTCTTTTTCTTCAATCGTCGCGGTTCTGATCAGGCGATAACGGGGAATTGCCTGCGAATCCGGGTTCTGTATCTTTTCGAGTTCGTAGGTTATATCGCGTCGGAGCGTTACCTGGCCGCCAAGCGGGCTGTCGAATGGAATACGAGGGTCGAGATCGGAACTCTGCAGATGTAGAACAACGCCCGGCCTGGTTGCAAGCTCGACGACCTTGTCAGAAAGAACGGGCGCCGGTTTTAGAACATTCGTCGCTTCGCGAATGTCATCACCCATAAAAGATATTATTTTGCGAAAACCTTCGTTAACCTGGAGGAACTCGATCGACTGAGTAACCATGCGCGTCTGCGAAAAGAACAGGCGATATGCAAAAAGGAGAATCACAGCTGTTATGAAAACAACAATCAGCGCTTCGATAATGGTAAAGCCATTTCGAGCGGGCTTACGACCAGATTCAATTTTGCAGCTGCGATGGTTCATACTTCTCAATTCATGTCGGCAACGGTAGTGGTTACAACAAAAGGCTCAGGGCTGCCTCCGTCAAGAGGTTTCCAGATAACGGTAACCTTGAGCAATTTGAGACCGATGGGCCGCTCTTTATCTTCGAGAGCCATGACATCATTGATTTCGACCTTGCGTTCATATTTGATGCCACCCGACTCGATCTCAGGAACAAAAGGGTCATTCTCGCCGGCAAGGCTGTTGAGATCAGTCTCAACGCTATCTTTGCCGGCATCAGCATCATCCAGAAGCCTGAATGGCGCACTGCGAACGATTTCGACAGCCTGCTGAGCGAGAGCGACAGCCACGCTGTAGTCTCGCAGACGCCTCGACTGGTTAATTCCGCTGGAAAAAATGATACCCATGGTGAAAAGAATGGACAGCAGCAGAATTGTTATCAGCAGTTCCGGCAAGGTATAAGCACGCGGGCGAGGTTGGGTGTTCCTCATTCTTACAGGTCTGCAGGCAAAAAACATTTATACGACCTTCCCGTTGCGTGCAAAATTCTATACAAAACTTTTGAGATTTGATTTTTAATAAGTTATCATTAAAGAAGTATCTGCGTAAACAGGCAAGGAGAATTGTCATGAAAAATTTCGCGCGAACCGGCTATATCGGAGTATTAATAGTATTGATGCTGGTCGGTACTTCAGCTGCCATGGCGGCACAGTGGGTACAGGTAGTTTCCAGCGACACCGGTTATGAGCTGATTAAAAAATCGGGCTCGGGCAACGAAAAATATGCCCAGTTCGGTGAAGTGCTGATCATCAGTTCAGGAGACGCCTTCAATGACAAAATTCTCAAGACCGACCCGGTAAGCATCATTCCGGTTCGCCCCGGCGAAAAGCTTTATCTGATCACCACCAAAGATCCTGCCATCTTCAACATGGTTTTTCCGGGCACCCGCACAGTTTACCGGAACATGGGATTTATCGTTCTGCTTGCCGGCGAAACTGCTGCTATGAACCTGATGTCGAAGCAGACAGATTTTACCCGGGTCGAACCTCTGCCAGAGAACCGGATTATTCTGAGCAGGCCGATGACAACCGGAATTACCCGAATCAAAACCGAAGATGCAATTGCAAAATTCATCGACAAACTCGACATGAAGGCCTTCATGCAGGACCTGAGTGATCTCGTCGATTTTAAGACCCGTTATTCTTATGTGACACCGGCTCAGAGCTCCATCGATCACTGTGAAAAGATCCTCAAGGATATGGGCTACAGCACTAGTCAACAGCCATTTTCGATCAGCAGCAGCCGCACCAACAATCTGATTGCCGAAATCAAAGGCACTGACGAAGAAAAGTATGGTCAGGTTCTGGTTGTCGGGCATCTCGACAGCACCTCAGAATCACCGCGCACCAACGCACCAGGCGCCGACGACAATGGCAGCGGAGCGGCCGGAGTCATAGCACTGGCCAGGCTTCTCGCTGAATCAGAGATCAAGCCGGTCGCCACCGTCAAGTTTGTTCTGTTCATGGGCGAAGAACAAGGGCTGTTTGGTTCAAAAGCCTATGTAAAAGCTCTAAGCGCCACTGATCGCCCGACGATCAAAGCGGTTTTCAATCTCGACATGATCGGTTTCGACGCGGTAGCGCCCCTTTCAGTGATGATGGAAACCAGCTCTTTCAACCGGCCGATGGTTGAAAAGCTGCAAAAGCTCGCACTGGACTACGCCAATTTTACCATTCAGACCAGCTTCAGCGCCTGGGGTTCAGATCACGCGCCGTTTCTGCAGGCCAAAATACCTGCCGTTCTCACCATTGAATCAGAATTTTCGACTAATCCCAACTATCACAAAACCACTGACCTGATCAAGAGCATAAACCAGGACCTGTGCCAGCAGATATTGCGTCTTAATGCCGCCGCTCTCTATGCTTATGCGATAGATACGGGCAGCGAAAAATGAGATAATGAGAATGCCTGCCACAATGTCACATCACCATTCAGCGCAAAATCACAGCAATTCAGCCGAAATCACGCAGGCTGCTTCTGATGCTGGTGGAGTTATCAGAAGCAGCCTGCGTGATTTCGGCTGAATTGCTGTGAT
>Ga0116142_10002083_pt1 | contig 22440 bp, 16 predicted proteins | sample AD_UKC033_MetaG_FD_89785 | JGI IMG/M metagenome (GOLD analysis project Ga0116142, IMG submission 89785) | Active sludge microbial communities of municipal wastewater-treating anaerobic digesters from USA - AD_UKC033_MetaG | ecosystem: Engineered > Bioreactor > Anaerobic > Digestate | place: USA... | reverse complement strand
GCACCGGAATTCCAGATCACCACCGACACCACAATCGCCAGCGTCGCCAGCGCCCTCGGCGCCAAGGTGTACTGGTCCTGGCGTGGTCAGGGTGGGCAATCGCCGGAGGACATCGTCGTCGACCTCGGTCCGGAAGTCGCACTCGCCCACAATCCAGCGCGCCTGGTCGACCGCTACGACCTCCTGTTCATGGGTCGCACGATGTCACCTTTCATGTTCGACACGATCACCGGCTACATCTCGACGATGCCGAACACGAACAGTGGTCGCCGCGAACGCGTGCAGAACGCGATCTGGCTGATCCAGAGTTCCCCCGAATACGCCATCGAGCGCTGATCCCATGAAACGACGCCAGTTCATCCAGCGCGCCCTGTGCGCCACCGCCGGCTCGGCCCTGTTCGGCGCTCTCAGCGGCAAGCTGTCGATCGCGCATGCCGCGGCGATCAGCGAGGACCGCCTGCTCGGCACCGATTACCGAGCCCTCGTCTGCGTGTACCTGTACGGCGGCAACGACTCGTTCAACATGCTCGTGCCACGCAGCGGCGCACCGCGCACGGCCTACCAGAACGCACGCGGCGGCCTCGCCCTGCCGGTTGCCCAGACCCATGCGCTCAACCCGGTCGTGGCCCCCGGTGATGGCGGCAGCTATGGTTTCCACAACGCCATGCCGCAGCTCGCCGCCCTGTTCAACCGCACCGCCACGCCATCGCCGCTGGCGATCGTGGCCAACATCGGTCCGCTGCTGTACCCGATCACCAAGGCCCAGTACGAGGCCGGCAGCGTGCCGGTGCCGGCACAACTGTTCTCGCACAGCGACCAGAGCGTGACCTGGCACAAGCCCGCCGCAGACCTCGCCGTGCGGCGTGGCTGGGGCGGTCGCCTCGCCGACATGTTCTTCGCCACGAATCCGAATCAGGACCTGTCGATGAACATCTCGGTCGACGGCGAGAACGTGTTCCAGGCCGGCGACAACGTGGTGCCGTACTTCGTCGGCCAGAACGGCGCCGAGTCGATCCCGTTCGTCGGCGAGGAAAGCTGGAATGCCGATCGCCGCGCGGCCTTCATCGCCCTGCGCGACGCCCCGCACGGTCACGCACTGCAACGCCAGTACGCCGCCGTCATGCGCCGCTCGATGGCCAACGGAACGTTGATCAACTCCGCGCTCGATGGCGCCGGTGCGCTGGCCACGGTCTTCCCCGACACCCCGCTCGGCCAGCAGTTGCGCATGGTCGCGCGGCTCATGCAGGTGCGCGGCGTCCTGCAGATGCGCCGGCAGATCTTCTTCGTCGGGATCGGCGGCTTCGACACTCATGACCGCCAGCTCGAGGACCACGCCGCCCAACTCGGTGAACTCGATGGCGCACTCGCCGCATTCCATGCCGCCACGGTCGAACTCGGCATCGACGATGCGGTGACGACGTTCACCGCCTCCGAATTCGGCCGCACCACGAGCATCAACGGCGACGGCACCGACCACGGCTGGGGCGGCCATCACCTCGTGCTTGGCGGCGCAGTTGCCGGCCGGCGCATCTATGGCACCCTCCCGAACCTCACCATCGAAGGCCCCGACGATGCCGGCTGGGGCCAGATCATCCCGACTACTGCGGTCGATCAGTACGCTGCCACGCTGTCGCGCTGGTATGGCGTGCCCGATGCACAGATGTCCACGGTGTTCCCCAACCTCGGCCGTTTCGCCAGCGCGAACCTGGGCTTCATGAACACCTGACTCGCAGCACGGGCAGCGTGACGCTAAGCTTGCGCGCTCCGCGAGCCTGCTCGCCCGCAGCGACCGTTTCGAGATGACCGACACCCTGCCCGACCGCCTCAGCGTCGACCCGCGCAGCCCGTATTACGACGCCGACCTGCTCGAACGCCCGATCGGCGTGCGCTTCAACGGCCGTGAACGTCACGACGTCGAGGAATACTGCGTCAGCGAAGGCTGGATTCGCGTCGCCGCCGGCCGCGCCCGCGACCGCCGCGGCCAGCCGATGACGGTCAAGTTGAAGGGCGAAGTGGTGCCGCATTTCCTTGGCGACGAAGGTGGCACGGCGCAATAGCGGCGAGCACCTCGACGCGGCAAGGCGCACGGCTCACGCCTGACCTCTGCCCCGTGCCGTCGGCATCAACGCGGCAATGCCGACGCAGCCCAGAGCGGCCAGCACCCATCGCAGCGAACCGATCCACTCGCCGCCCGCCATCGGCGTGCCAAGGTGGTTGTACACCGCCGCGGCGATGATCACGGCGACGACGATGGCCACACCGAGACCGAGACCGAGCATCCGCTCGAAGCGCGCGTCCTCGGCTGCCTGGGCTTCCGCACGGCGGGCGACGGCGGCGGCGAAGCCGGGTGGCGGCGCGGATACGCGCGGCTCGCGCAGGGCGCGCATGACGCGCGACCACTCCGCGTCAGGCGCATCGGCGCCGCTGCGCACTGCGCGCCAGGCGGCTTCCTGGCGTTCCCATTCGCGTTCGTCGATGTTCATGCGCTGGTGACTCCGCCGCGTTCGAGTGTTTCGCGCAGCCGCTGGCGGCTGCGGAACAGGTGGCTCTTGATCGTACCTTCGGCGAGGCCGGTGATGCGCGCGATCTCGCCGATCGGCACCTCTTCGAGGTGATACAGCATGAGTACGGTCCGTTGCAGCGGTGGCAGGGCCTCGATCGAGCGCTGCAGGTGCTCACCGACCTCGGCCTCGCCGCGATCGCGCTCGACATCGGCCTCGTCGGCGACGTCGAAGGCCATGGCCAGGCCGTCCTCGCCGAGCGCCGGCTCGGCCAGCGGGATGCGCCGGCGCTCGAGATGACGCTTGGCCACCGAATAGGCGACCTGGGCGATCCACGACTTCAGCGGGCTCTCGTGGCGGTACTGGTGCAGGCATTGGTGCACGCGCAGCAGGGCTTCCTGGCACAACTCGCGAGTGTCTTCTGGATGTCGGACCATGCGCTGGATGACGTGCCAGCACAGCCTCTCGTAGTCGCGCACGAGGCGCTCGAACGCGCCCGCGCGGCGCGCGAGCACGGCGGCGACGAGTTCGCGTTCTTCCATCACAGGGGTGCCGACATTCATCGCCACGAGGGATACGCCCGACGTGCCCGCGGTTGCAAGGGCCATGCGTTGCAACCAATGGCGCCCGGCCCGTATCTCCTCGGCCGACCCTCCCAACCACGGTCTCAGCCATGAACAATCCCGACTTCCTACTGCCCTTCATCCCGATCTCGCTGTTCGTCTGCATCACCTATGCGGTCAAGGCAATCGTCGACGCGCGGGTGCGCAAGCAGCTGGTGTCGGCCAACGTCTCGGAGGAACTGGTGCGCTCGATCATCGAGGGCGACGAGATCCGCCGCCGCCATGCCTCGCTGCGCTGGGGTGTGATCTTCGTCGCGCTCGCACTCGGCTTCTTCGCCATCGAGGCGTTCTCGTGGGACGAGTTCTCGCCGGCCGTCATCGCCATCCTGTTCGGCGCGACCGGCCTCGGCAACCTCGCCTACTATGCGATGAGTCGCAAGTTGAAGATGTGAGGGGCGTCGTGTCGCCATCCCCTGTGCCTGCCGATCGGCGCAACCGATCGGCAGCCCGCCTGCTTCCGGAGACGATCCGATGATCCGACTGTCCACCTGCCTGGTCGGCGTCCTGCTGTGTCTTGGCCTGCCTGCACAGGCCGAAATCCCATCCACAAAACCGGTCTCGGCCGAGGCCGTTTCCGCCGAAGGCGAGCGCCTGCTCGCCGAAGCGGTGCCCGACGTCGACGGCCCCGGCGTCGCCCTGCTCATCGCGCGCGGCGACACCGTGTTGTTCCGCGGCGCGCGCGGGCGCGCCAGCATCGAACTCGGCGTCGCCCTGTCGCCGGACCAGGTCTTCCGCATCGGCTCGGTGACCAAGCAGTTCGCCGCCGCAGCCCTGCTCAAGCTGGTCGACGAAGGCAAGGCGCGCCTCGACGATCCCTTGTCGAAATACCTGCCCGACTTTCCGAATGGCCAGGCGATCACGCTGACCATGCTGCTCGATCACACCTCGGGCATCCGCAGTTACACCGACCTGCCCGGCTACATGGGCGAACCGGTGCGCCGCGACCTCGACACGCATGGCTTGGTCGCCGTGTTCAAGGATGCGAAGCCGGACTTCGCTCCCGGCACCAAGTGGGCCTACAACAACTCGGGCTATGTGCTCGTCGGCGCGGTCATCGAGGCGATCACCGGCAAGCCGTGGGGGACGCATCTGGACGAGTCCCTGTTCCGTCCGCTCGGCCTCGCCCACACGCGCGCCGACGACGGCAAGGCGATCATCCGCGGCCATGTCGAGGGCTATTCGCTGGCCGCCGACGGCAGCGTCACGCGTGCCGGCTTCCTCAGCATGAGCCAGCCGCACGCGGCCGGGGCGATGGTGTCGACACTCGACGATCTGTGGCGCTGGAACCTTGCCCTGCACGGCGGCAAGGTGCTGAAGCCGGCGACCTACGCGCGCATGACCACGCCGCAGGGCGTCGCTGCCAAAGCGCCGGGCCACTACGGCTTCGGCATCCAGCGCCGGACCCTGCGCGGCCACACCATGATCACGCACAGCGGCGGCATCCATGGTTTCCTGTCCAATCTCATCTACCTGCCGGACAGCGGACTCACCGCGGTCGCGCTGCGCAATGCCGATAGCCGAGCCCCGTTCCCGATCGATCGCCGCCTGCTCGCCTTCGCCCTGGGCGATGCGTATCCAGCGGATAAGGCGGTGCCGGTCGATGCAGCCGAACTGGCGGAGTATGAAGGCATCTACCGGCTCGACGCCGACACCAAACGCACGCTGCGCGTCGTCGACGGCAAGCTCACCTCGCTGCGCAGTGGTGGTTCGCCGTTGGTGCTGACGCCGATCGGTGGCGGACGATTCCTCTTCCCCGACACGCTCAGCCGCATCGAGATGCAACGCGGCAAGGATGGCAAGGTGGATGGCCTGCACTTCTTTCCTGACGGCGAGGACGGTGAGCTGTGGCGGCGCACCGACGAAAAACCGATCGAGCGCACGCCGGTCGATCTGCCACTCGCAGCCAGGCAAGCCGTGGTCGGCGACTATGCCGGCGATGCGCTGTCGTTCAAGGTGTTCATCGACGATGCCGGCACGCTGCGCGTGCAGGTGCCGGGCCAACCCGCGTTCGAGTTGCATGCCGAGACACCGCGCCGGTTCTTCCTGCGCGAAGTCGATGCGAGCGTCATCTTCGATCCTGCCGAAGGCCCCGTGCAGACAGCCACGCTCGAGCAGGGTGGCGCGCGCATCCCGCTCGCACGCAAACCCTGATCCACGCAAGGGAAGCCCCGACTGGACCCTTCCGCGATTGAAGGTTCTCGCACAGAATCAAGATCCTGAGGGGGCGGCTTCAGCCGCGATCGAACGAACCGGAGCGCCCCCATCACTGCCCACGGAGCCAGCATGTACACGCTCTACTACTCGCCCGGCGCGGCCAGCATGGCCGTGCACCTGACTCTGCTCGAGATCGGTGCGCCGCACAGCCTGCGCCTGATCGATTTCGACACGCGTGCACAGAAGGATCCCGAATACCTGCGCCTGAACCCGAACGGCATGGTGCCGACCCTGATCGTCGACGGCCAGGCGGTCTACGAATGTGCAGCCCTGCTGCTCCTGCTCGGCGAACGCCATCCCGAGGCGGGCCTCGCACCCGCACCTGGCGCGACCACGCGCGGCCTCTACCTGCAATGGATGCTGCATCTCGCCAACACCCTGCAACCGGCATTCCGCCAGTGGTTCCATCCGGGCGACTTCGGCCCGCCCGGGGATGACACGACCCTGCGCGACTATGCGCGCCGGCGCATCGAAGCCTGCTGGGATCGTCTCGACGCACACCTTGCTGCCAACGGCCCGCATGTACTCGGTGCGGAGCTGAGCATCGCCGACTTCTATGCGACCATGCTGATGCGCTGGTCACGCAACATGCCGAAGCCGGCCGACCGCTGGCCCGCCCTCGCCGCCCTCGCCGCGCGCGTCAAGGCACGGCCGTCCTGGTCACGCCTGTACGCGATCGAAGGCCTGAGTGAGTGGGCCTGATCATCCACAGCCGGAAAAAGTGGATCGCACAATCATGAGCCTTCGTGCGCATAATGGCGCGCTACGTCACCGCAACAGGGGCCGCGATGTCGCCGACCGATCCTTCTGCCACCGACGCGACAGAAATCGACGGCATCGCCGTCAGCGTCGGTGATGGCGCCACGCTCGCACCCCAAACGCGCCTCGGCGCCTACCTGATCCGCCGCCCGCTCGGCGCCGGCGGCATGGGCCAGGTGTACCTCGCCGAACAAACCGCTCCGGTCCGCCGCGAGGTCGCGCTGAAGCTGATGGGCAACCAGGTTGCCGGGCCGCTCGCCCTGGCCTGGTTCGAGGTTGAGCGTCAGGCCCTTGCCCAGATGCAGCATCCGGCGATCGCCCAGGTGTTCGACGCCGGCACCACGCCGGAGGGACAGCCGTATCTGGCCATGGAGTTCGTCGAAGGCGAGCCGGTGACCGACTGGTGCCGCACGCACGCACTGACGCTCGACGAACGCCTCGCCCTGTTCATCCGCATCTGCCTCGGCGTACAGCACGCGCACCAGAAAGGCGTGATCCATCGCGACCTCAAACCGGGCAACGTGCTGGTGCGCGCGATCGACGGCACGCCGCAACCGAAGATCATCGACTTCGGCATCGCCGTCGGTGGCGACATGACCGGCTCGATGGCCGTGGCCACCGCCGAATACGCGAATCGTGCCGGTACGGCCGTCTACATGAGCCCGGAGCAGGCCAGCCGTGAAGCGCGCGACATCGATACCCGCAGCGATGTCTACTCGCTCGGGGTCATGCTGTTCGAGGTGCTGACCGGCACCGATGCAATGGGACTGACCTCGTCGCAGGCCTACCGCTCGCAGCTGGGCCGGCCGGCGACGCTGCAGGCAACCCTGGCCGCGATCGACAATGACACGGAAGTTCTCGCCCCGGAGAACGTGCTCGCCGCGGCACGTTCATTGCCGCTCGAACTGCGCGCCGTGCTGCGTCGCGCGCTCGCCGTCGATCGCGAAGAACGCTACGCCTCGGCCACGGCCCTGGCCGAGGATCTGGAACACTACCGTGAAAGGCGCCCCCTGCGCGCGATGCCGGCCAGTCGCGCCTATTTCGCGCGCAAGTTCATCGTCCGTCATCGTTGGGCACTCGCCGCCGCGAGCCTCGTGCTGGTTGCGATCGTCGCCGGTGCCCTGCTCGCCCTCGAAGGCCAGCGTCGTGCCGAACAGGCTGCGGCGCAGGCGCGCATCGAGGCGGACAAGGCGCGCACGGTCGCCGGCTTCGTGCAGGACATGCTCGGTGGCATCGATCCGAATCGCGCCAAGGGCATGGATCGCGCGCTGATGCGGCTCGTCCTCGACTCGGCTGCCGAGCGCGCCGGCAAGGAACTGGCGAGGGAACCCGAAGTGCATCTGGCCATCGAGCGCACCATCGCGCAAAGCTATGCCGCCATCGGAGAACCCGTGCTGGCCGCGACACACTATCGCGCAGCGTCGACCCTGGCCGCCTCCGCGCCGGTCGCCGAGCGTGTGCGCCTGGCCGTCGGCGAACTCGATTCGGTGGTCAACCAGGGCCGCTTCGATGATGCGCTTGCGCTCGCCGAGCCCGTACTCGGGCTCGCCCGCAGCCTGCCTGCCGCCGACCGCGCGCGCCTGTTCGCCGAAAGCCATGTCGCCTGGGCCGAACGAGGTGCCGGCAAGCTCGATGCGGCGATCACGCGCTACAGCGACGTGCTCGCACGCCAGCGCGCCGCCTTCGGTGACGACGACAACGATACTCTGGAAAGCCAGCGCGGACTCGCCGCGAGCCTCACGCGCGTCGACCGCTACGCCGAAGCCCAACCGCTGCTCGAGGACACCCTGGCCCGCATGCGCGCGCGCCACGGCGAAGCCGACTCGCGCACGCTCGACGCCACCACCGCACTTGCGGTCATGTTCCTCGAACAAGAGCGCTATGCCGAAGCCGAAACCCTGTTGCGGCCGGCCCTGGCCACGGCCGAAAGTCTGCTCGGCCCCGACCATGCGAACACGTTGATCGTGGTGTCGAACCTCGGCAGCGCGATCCGCAACCAGGGGCGCCTCGTGGAAGCAAGGCCCTGGTACGAGCGCGTGCTCGAGGCGAATCTGCGCCTGCACGGCCCTGACCACTACCTGAGCGTTTCTGCCGAAAGCAACTACGCACGCCTGCTGCGTGACCTCGGCGACCTCGACGGTGCCGTGCAGCACGCGGCGCGCAGCGTCGCACACATGGACAAGGCCTTCGGTCCGGACAATCCGGCCCGCGCAATCTTCGTCACCGCCTATGCGCGCGTGCTCACCGCCGCAGGCAAGTACACCGAAAGCGAACGTGAACTTGATCGCGCCTGGAAGATCCTCGTCGAGCACCCGGCCTTCGGTCCAACCCATTCACGCGCACGCGACGTCATGAAGGAATACGTCGCCCTCTACCAGGCCTGGGGCCGACAGGCCAAGGCGAACGAATGGCAAGCCAAGTTCGCCGCAACAGGTGAAGCGCCCTGAGCGAACTGGGCGCGACGATTGCCGTCGCGCAGTCTCCCGGAAGCGGCTTCGACGGCGGCGTACCTGTCAGCGGAAAATCGCACCACGGCGGAATTCGTCTCCCACGATTTCGCGCATGCAAATCCGTTCACCAGCGACCCGACATGCAACTCCACGCGTGCCGGCAATCAGCGGAATCTCAGACCAGCTTGCTCCAGCGCATCTCGGCGACACCGGGCGGCGGAGCGAAACTGTCGCTGCGCGCATCGGCCCAGAAGCGCTGGAACACCGCGTGTGCCGCCGGACCCTCGAGCAGTTCGCCGGGACGGACGAAGGCATACAGCGTCGCCAGTGAGCGCACCTCGTTGCCGGATACGCGACGGATGATGTGCTCGGGGCCGAGCTCGCCGGGATGATGCAGGCCGGCGGCAGCGATCAGTTCTTTCAGTGCGCGCAAGGTGTTGGCGTGGAAGTTCTTCACACGCTCGGCCTTGTCCGGCACATCGAGGCCGCGCCAGCGCGTGCGGTCCTGGGTGGCGATACCGGTCGGGCAATGGTCGGTGTGGCAGCTCTGCGACTGGATGCAGCCAAGCGCAAACATGAAACCGCGCGCGGCATTGCACCAGTCGGCACCGAGCGCGAGCGTGCGCGCAAGGTCGAAAGCAGTGATGATCTTGCCGGCCGCGCCGATGCGGATCTCCTCGCGCAGACCGAGGCCGACCAGGGTGTTGTGCACCAGCATCAGGGCCTCGCGCAGCGGGGCGCCGACGTGGTCGGCGAACTCCATCGGCGCCGCGCCGGTGCCACCCTCGCCACCGTCCACGACGATGAAGTCCGGGCGGATCCCGGTCACCCGCATCGCCTTGGCGATGCCGAACCATTCCCAGGGATGGCCGATGGCGAGCTTGAAGCCGGTCGGCTTGCCACCCGAGAGTTCGCGCAGGCGCGCGATGAAGCGCAGCAGTCCTTCCGGCGAATCGAAGGCCGAATGGCGCGCCGGGGAAATGCAGTCCTCGCCCTGCGGCACGCCGCGCGTCTCGGCGATCTCGCGCGTCACCTTCGCGCCCGGCAGCATGCCGCCGTGGCCCGGCTTGGCGCCCTGCGAAAGCTTCAGCTCGATCATCTTCACCTGGTCCAGCCGCGCGCGCTCGACGAAACGTTCTTCGCTGAACACGCCGGCACGCTCGCAGGCCCCGAAGTAGCCGGAGCCGAGCTCCCAGACCACGTCGCCGCCGTTCTCGCGGTGGTAGGGTGACAGCGAGCCCTCGCCGGTGTCGTGGTAGAAGCCGCCGCGTCGCGCGCCTTCGTTGAGCGCGCGGATCGCATTCGGCGACAGCGAGCCGAAGCTCATCGCCGAGATATTGAACACGCTGGCCGAATACGGCTGCGTGCATTGCGGCCCGCCGATCGGCACGCGGAAGTCGTGGCTGTCGATGTGCGCCGGCATCATCGAGTGGTTGATCCACTCGTAATCGTTCGCATAGACGCTGCGCTCGGTGCCGAATGGACGCGTCTCCAGCGCGAGCTTGGCACGCTGGTACACGATCGCACGCTGGTCGTGCGAGAACGGCACCTCGTCGTCGTCGGCCTCGACGACATACTGGCGCAGCATCGGCCGGATTGCTTCGAAGAAGTAGCGCCCGTGGGCGAGGATCGGAAAGTTGCGACGCAGGGTCTTGCGCGTCTGCGCGATGTCCCACACGCCGACCACGGCAAGCACGCCCGCGACGACGGCAACCCAGCGCCAGGCCCAGCCATGGTTCCAAAGCACGATGCCGGCGATGCAGGCGACGACGACAAGTACGAACGGCCAGTAGCGCAACGGCAACAGTGATTTCACATCGACCTTCCGACAGGTTGGACGGGGCCGAAGCATAGCGCAGGGCACCTGTAGCGCCCGGGGAAGGCGATGCGCGGAACCGGCGATCGGCAACGCCGCTCCGGGCTGCGCGCTGGCCAGGGCGAGGGCATCCAGTATGCTTCCACCCTGCCAGGCCCGAGCCGTTGCCGCACGCATCCCGCGCATGATGAAACTCCCGATCCGCCTGCTTTCGCGTCATCGCCTCGGCGCCCTGCTCGCGGCATGGCTGACCATATCCGGCGCCATGCCGGTCGCCGCCGACCAGTCGGGCCTGCCGACCACGCGCGGTCCGGCCAGCGGTCTTGCCGATTCCGCGGCGCTGCGTGCGACCGTGTTCGGCACGCCGCCCGACCAGCTCGCCGACGGACCCCAGCGTGTGCCGGTCAAGGAGATCGAAGTGCGCATGCCGTGGATGCGTCCGCTGCCGCGCGTGCTGTGGTTCAACGAACGCCTGCGTGTGTGGTTCTCTCCGCAAGAGGGTGAAGCACCACTGGCGATCGTCATCGCCGGTACCGGCGCCGACGGCAATGCCGGCAACATCCGCCTGCTGCGCGGTGCGCTGTACGGCGCCGGCTACCACGTGTTGAGCCTGCCCTCACCGACTCACCCGGGTTTCATCAGCGCGGCCTCGTCCACCGGTGTCGCCGGCGATCTGGGTCAGGACGGCGAGGATCTCTACCGCGCGGTCGTGCGCATCCTCGCCCACTTGCCGGATGCGCCGCGGATCAGCCATGTCGATGCGCTCGGCTACAGCCTCGGCGGCGCCAACGCGGCAACGCTGAAACTGATCGATGCACGCGAGCACAAGCTCGGCATCCGCCGCGTGCTCATGATCAATCCACCGGTCAGCCTGTTCAGTTCGATCGGCCGCCTCGACCGCCTGTTCGCGCAGGCGATCGGTCCGGCCGACAGCGGTCTCGAACACCTCTATCAGCGTCTGTACGCCGAACTGGCCAACCTCTACCGGGTATCGGATGCCGTGCAGGTCGACGAGACCTTCCTGTACGGCGCCGCCGCCGGCATCCTGCGCAGCGATGATGAGTTCTCCGCGGCGATCGCGCTGAACTTCCGCCTTGCCCTGGCCAACATGTTCTTTGCCGGCGACCTCTACACGCGCGCCGGCGCAGTGGTCGATCCGAAAGATCCGCCCGGCCCCGGCGACCCGCTTGAGCAGACCTGGGCAACCCTGCGCGGCAAGACCTTTGCCGACTACTTCAACGAGGTGTTCGCCCCGTACTACCTCAAGCAGCGCGCCGGCACGACGCGGGAAGCGCTGGTCGCGCGCAACCGCCTCGATTCGCTCGGCGATGCACTGCTCACCGACCTCGACTGCTACGTCCAGACCAATCGCGACGACCTCATCCTCGACCGCGACGAGCTGGCCTGGCTGGAACACGGTTTCGCGGGCCGCATCGCCGTGTACGAACACGGCGGACACCTGGGCAACATCGGCAGCCGCGAACAGGTAGCCGACATGCTGGCGATGCTCGAAGGCCGCTGGACCGGAGGTGGACGATGAGGCGCGCGTACACGGCCGTGTTCGCGGCAGCCATGCTCGCCGGCTGCACGTCGACGGGCAACGTGCGCGTGCGCGACCTGCCCGACGACCGCCCGGCGGAAAGCCGGGCCATGGCGATCGAGGCAGCGGCACGACTCGCCGCCGCGCAGGAAGCCGAAGCGCCACGAGCGGATGAGGAACCAACCGCGTTGGCGCCACCGGTCACCCCGGCCGATGCGCCATCGATGCGCACCTACGATCCATTCGAGCGCATCAACCGCTCCATGTACCGCTTCAACGCACACTTCGACGAGAGCGTGTTCCTGCCAGTGGCCAACGGCTATCGCCGCCTGCCGCGGCCGCTGCGTTCTGGCGTGCACAACTTCTTCGGCAACCTCGGCGAGATCGGCAGCACGCTCAACTTCGCCCTGCAGGGCCGCCCCGTTTACGGCCTGCGTGCCCTCGGCCGCTTCGCCATCAACAGCACACTCGGTGTCGGCGGCCTGATCGACGTGGCGAAGAGAATGAAACTGCCGCGCGCCGCGACCGGGTTCGGCACGACGCTGGCGAAATGGGGCATGCGCCCGGGGCCGTACATCGTGCTGCCGCTGATCGGGCCGTCGACGCTGCGCGACACGGCCGGCCTCGGCGGTGACTTCGGCCTCGCCTGGGGCATCGACGCAGGCGGGTTCTACCGCAGCTCGCGGAACTCGTGGATGTTCGGCGTGGCCAATTCGATCGATCTGCGTGCGCACATCGATTTCCGTTACTACGAGACCGGCTCGGCCTTCGAGTACGACACGATCCGCTTCCTGTACATGCGCCAGCGTCTGCTCGAAGACGAAAAGCTGCGCGCCGAGGGCGCCAACCTGCCGCGCAGCACCGGCACCCCGGCCGGGCAGTGAGGAATGGCGACCTGCACACGCCTGCCAACGGAGGCGACGCGAAGCGCCGCCGCTTGCGCATGAGCCTGCTCGTCGTTGCCGCCGTGCTGGTTGTCCTGATGGCGGCATGGGCTGCGTTCGCGATCGCATACCGCGCGCCGGGCCCGATGCTTGCGCGCGGCGTCATGGTCACGCTGTGGCTTGCGTTCACGCTCGGCGTACTGGTCATCCTGTTGCGCCACGATGCGCGTCTCGCCCTGCTTGCGTTCGTGCTGGCCTTTGTCCTGGTCAGCCTCTGGTGGCGAAGCCTCGAACCATCGAACGCGCGCGTCTGGGCCGATGATGTCGCGCGCACGCTGCGCGGCCAGGTCGACGGCGACCGCATCGTCCTCGATGACGTGCGCAACTTCGACTGGCGCACACGCGAGGACTATACGGCGCGTTGGGAAACGCGCGAATACGACCTGCGTCGGCTCGCCTCGACCGACATCCTGCTGTCCACCTGGGGTCGTCCCTCGATCGCACACATGCTCGTTTCGTTCGGTTTCGACGATGGCGAGCATCTCGCCTTCTCGGTCGAGATCCGTCGCGAGAAGCACGAGGAGTTCTCCGAGATCGCCGGATTCTTCAAGCAGTACGAGCTGAGCATCATCGCCGCCGACGAGCGCGACATCGTGCGCGTGCGCAGCAATGTGCGCGGCGAGGAGGTCACGCTGTATCGCCTGCGACTGGATGCCCAGCAGCGGCGCGCCCTCTTCCTTGCCTATGTCGGGGAAGCCAACCGCCTCGCTGCCACACCGCGCTTCTATGACACCATCACGACCAACTGCACGACCCTGGTCTACCACCTCGCCCGTCCGATCTTCGGACACCTGCCGCTCGACCACCGCCTGTTGCGGACCGGATACCTGGCGGAATACCTGGAGCGGCTTGGCGGCCTCGTGCCTGGCGTGGCGCTCGCCGACCTGCGCGAACGCGGTCGCATCAACGACCGGGCAAAGGCCGCCGACGCCAGCCCGACGTTCTCACGTGACATTCGTGTCGGCGTGCCAGGCGTCGGCGACGATGGCGCTCGCCTGGAGCCGGGGCGCCGGCACCCACCCTGATCGATCCCGCATGCGGCTGGACTCGCCCATCTCACCGTGATTCCTTGCAGTGGGCAGCGGCGCCGACGGCGATGCGCTCGATCAGGGCGCCCTTGCCATGCCGAGATCGCCGCGCTCAATGCAGGAAGGCGAGGTCCATGTCACGCGAGCAGACCACGACGTCATCGAGCAGGCCGCATTGACGCGCGTCGATGCCACTGGCGATCAGGAAGGCGCCGACATCGTCGCTGCTGCGATAGAGATACAGCACGCCGGGGGCGCCATGGTCGCTCGCGGCCTGTTCGCGCTCGCGCGCGCAATCCTTGTCGAAACGGGCGAGATAGGCACTGTTGGTCGGCACGTCCGCCCTGGCCGCGATCCAGTCGATCTCGACACCGCGGAACTTGTTGCCCGGAACGCCGTTGCCGAACAGCCCGCCACATTCGAATGACGGGTACTGGAAGATGCGCGCATGCGCACCTATCAGGCGTGTCCACCTGCTGCGATCGATCGTCGACGGGGCTTCCGCCGCGCTCGCGGCGCGGATGCCGGCTTGCATCGGCCAGGTGTCGGCGACCTGCAGGACGGCGGCCGCGACAAGGATCGCCGTGGCCGCGCGTGCCGACCAGCGCGTGCAGACGGCGACCATGCAGGCCGCCAGGGTCGCGTACAGGGCAACCCAGGCGAATCGACCCGAACCGCGCAGCTGCGAGAACGCGGCGATCAGTACATCCGGCAGGGGAATCGTCAGCACTTCACGCGCGCCGACGCCGACACGATGCGATATCGCGAAGGCGAGGACGCCCACCAGCACCGCAACCAGTACGGCATGCCGGCGCAGGTTTGCGCCGAGATCGCGCAGGGCCGGCAAGGCGAACAACACGAGCAAGGCCATGCCGGCACCAAGCCACGCACCACCTTCCCATTGGTTGCTGCCGGTGATCACCGGCATCGTGGTGCCAAGCCAGCGCCCGCTCAGCGTTTGCGGAAATGGCACCCACGGTGACAGCAAGTTCATCGAGTAAAGGCCGTAGTCGCCGAACTGGCTGGCCGTCGCCGTGAAGTAGCCGCCGATCAGCATGACCGCAAGCAAGGACAACACGATCGCAGCGAAGCGCAACACCACACCGCGCAGGCCATAGCGGCGTTCGCGCCAGCCATCGAGAACCGTCGCGGCCACGATCGCGCCAGCCATCGCCGTGAGGTAAGGCGTCACCAGCAAGCCGAACGCCGGCAGCAGGCATTGCGCGATCCATTGTCCGCGTGAAAGTCCCTCCTTGGCACGCACATAACCCTCGAGCGCGAACAGGATCAGGAACTGCGCCATCAATGCGGCCTGGCCGAAACGCAGGAACACGATCGGCATCCAGGCGAACACGATCACGCCGGCCAGATGCGGCAGCGGCGCCTCGATGCGCAGTGCGCGCAACAGACGCGAGGCGAACACCGCCTGCAGCACGAGACACAGCGCCACCCACAGCCCGGTGTAGATCGGTGGCTGGCTGTCAATCGGCCAGAACAGTCGCCAGGCGAGTTTCGCCGGCACGGCGAACAAAGGCAGGCTGTCGAAGAGGACGACACTGGCGCCCTCCGGATAATGCGTGTTGCCGATCGCCAACAGCGGGAAGCGCCAGGCATCGCGCGCGTAGTAGAACCAGCCGATCTCGCCCTTGGCCGGATCGCCAAGCTGGGTCTGCCAGTACGCGCCCGTGCCGGCGACGTAACCCGCATCGAGGGTCAGCGCAGCAAGCACCAGCCCGACCAGCAGGGCGGCGACGGCCAACCCGGGCCGACGACGATGAGCCGCCCGGATGCCGGTTGCGGCACCGTGCGGCGTGACCTTCCCACCTCCACCCATGTCACCCCCCATCCGCTCCGACCGTCTGGTCTCTCCCCACTACGCAAAAGCATGATCTCGGAGGTCAAGCGAACGCTCAGGCGGCGATGCCGTAGCTGCGCAAGAGCGGCTCGGGCGAAGGCTCGCGGCCACGGAACTCGACGAACGACTCCAGCGCCGGACGCGAGCCGCCGACGGCGAGGACGGAACGCCGCCAGGCCGCACCGACCTCGGGATTGAACACGCCCTCGCGCACGAAACGATCGAACGCGTCGGCCGAGAGCACCTCGGCCCACAGATAGCTGTAGTAGCCGGCACCGTAGCCACCGGCGAAGATGTGGGTGAAGCTGTGCGGGAAGCGATGCCATTCCGGTGGCTGGATCACGGCGACTTCCGCACGCACCTCGGCGAGCAGGTCGAGCGTGCGTGCACCGCGGGCGGGGTCGTATTCGTGGTGCAGGCGGAAATCGAACAGGCCGAATTCGAGCTGACGCACGAGGAAAAGTCCGGACTGGAAGTTGCGCGCGGCCTGCATGCGCTCGAACAGCGCGTCGGGCAGGCGCTCACCGCTCTGCCAGTGGCGCGCGACCAGATCGAGGCCGGCGCGCTCCCAGGCGAAGTTCTCCATGAACTGGCTCGGCAGCTCGACCGCATCCCACTCGACCCCGCTGATGCCGGAGACACCGGCGAAATCGACTTCGGTCAACAGGTGGTGCAGGCCGTGGCCGAACTCGTGGAACAGGGTGATGACGTCATCGTGGGTCAGCAGCGAGGGCGTGCCGGCGGTCGGCGGTGCGAAATTGCAAGTCAGGAAGGCGACCGGCGGATGCACGCCGTCGGCATCGCGCAGGCGCGTGCGGCAAACATCCATCCACGCGCCGCCGCGCTTGCCGGTGCGCGCGTAGAGATCGACATAGGCACCGGCAAAAACGCGGCCATCGGCGTCGACGAGGTCGTAGTAACGTGCGTCCTCGTGCCAGGTGTCGACACCCTCGCGGGCACGGAAACCGACCCCCAGCACACGTTCGACGATCGCGAACAGGCCATCCAGCACGGCGGGCAACGGGAAGTACGGCTTCAGTTCCTCTTCGCTCAGGGCATAGCGCGCGACGCGCAGCTTCTCCGAGGCCCAGGCCACGTCCCAGGGTTGCAGGTCGGCCAGGCCGAGCGTGTCGAGCGCGAACGCACGCAGTTCGGCGAGGTCACGTTCGGCCATCGGCCGCGCGCGCGCGACGAGGTCGCGCAGGAAGGCGATGACCCTGTCTGCCGACGGCGCCATCTTGGTCGCCAGCGATTCCTCGGCCGCGTTGGCGAAACCAAGCAGCCGCGCGGCTTCGTGGCGCAGCGCCATGATGCGTTCGATGCGCGCGCTGTTGTCGTGGCGGCCGCCCTGCGAATGCTCGGAGGCGCGCGTGCCGTAGGCGCGATAGACGCGCGTGCGCAATGCGCGGTCGTCGGCATAGGTCAGCACGGCCTGCACGCTCGGCTGCTTGAGCGTGACCAGCCAGCCGTCGAGATCCTTCTCCCGCGCATAGGCGCGCAACACGTCACGACCCGAGGCCGGGATGCCGGCCAGCGCAGCCTCGTCGGTGAGGTGCTCGCTCCAGGCATCGGTGGCGTCGAGCACCGCTTCCTCGAACTCGGTCGACAGCTTGGCCAGCTCGGCCGAGATTTCGCGGTAGCGCGTGCGCGCCGGCTCCTCGAGGGCGACGCCGGAGAGCTCGAAGTCGCGCAGCTCGTGTTCGACCAGGGTACGCGCGGCACGCGGCAGGTCGGCGAAGCCAGAGCCTTCGGCGACCGCCTTCACCGCCGCGTACAGCTCGCGGTTCTGACCGAGCGCGCTGGTGAACTCGACGATCTTTTCCTGCGCCGCCGAATAGGCCTTGCGCAACGCCTCCGAATCCTTGACTCCGTGCAGGTGGCCGACCGGCGCCCAGGCTCGCGACAGGCGTTCGTCGAGGCGTTCCGCGACCTGGATCACCGAAGCGAAGCTGCGCGGTGCTGGATCGGCAAGGATCGCGTCGATGCCGGCCTGGTAGTCGGCGAGGAGCGCATCGACCGCCGGTTCGATGTGTTCGGGTTGGATCGCGGAGAATCGCGGCAGTGCGCTGTCTTCGAGCAGTGGGTTGGTCACGTGAGGCCCGGGATTTGGGATTGGGGGATTGGGGATTCGATGAAGCCGGGATTGGGGATTCGGGATTCGGCAAAGCAGGAGCGGAAGCATGGAGCCTTGTGCTTTTCCCAATCCCGAATCCCCAATCCCGGCCTGTGAAACTGGCGGGTCGTTGGCGCAAAATCAAGCGCATGGGCCGACCGGGAGGGTTGTGTGCACCCACATCCGCTGCGCGACATGCTGCATTCGTTGCCCCTGTTCCGCCCGCTCGACGAAGCCGCGCTGGCAGGGCTCGAACACGAATTGCAGTACTTCGCCCTGCCCGGCGGCGCCGTGCTGTTCGAACAGGGTGAGGAAAGCGACGCGCTGTACGTGCTGAAAAGCGGCAGTCTCGGCGCGTTCCGCAGCGAAGGCACCGAACCGGCCGTGCTGGTCGGCACGATCTCGGCCGGCGAAACGGTCGGCGAAGTCGGTCTCCTGCTCGGTACGCCACGCAACGCCACCGCGCGTGCACTGCGTGACTCGGAGCTGTTGCGCTTGTCGCGTGCGGATTTCGAGAAGCTCATCGAACATCACCCGCAGGCCATGTTCGAGGCCGCGCGCCAGGCCCTGCGTCGGGTCAACGCGCGCGGCACCGAATCGACACGCTCGGCACCACGCACGCTGGCGGTACTGCCGCACGACGATGGCGTCGATGCCCACGGCTTTGCCAAACGCCTGGTCGCGGCCCTGCAGGAGTTCGGTGAAACCATACTGGTCGACGCGGCACTCGGGCTTGGCCAGTTGAGCACCTGGTTCGGCGAGATCGAGGAGCGCACGCGCTTCGTCGTCTATGTCGCCGACGGTGATGTCGAATGGAAGGCGTTGTGCCGACGCCAGGCCGATGCGGTGTTGCTGCTTGCCGATGCCGCCAGCGAACCCGTGCCGTGGTCGACCGTGGTCTGTCCCGATGCCGGCGGCACGCTGGCACCACCCTGCCAGCTCGTCCTCCTGCACCGCGGCACATTGCGCAACGGTGCGGCACGCCGTTGGCTCACGCTGACCCCGGGCCTTGACCACCATCACGTGCGCGAGGCGCGCGACGTGCGTCGCATCGCCCGCCTGCTCACCGGACGCAGCCTCGGCCTCGTGCTGTCCGGCGGCGGCGCACGTGGCTTCGCCCAGATCGGCGTGGTGCGGGCGCTGCGCGAGGCCGGGCTCGAGATCGACCGTGTCGGCGGCACCAGCATCGGCTCGATCATCGGCGCGGGCGTGGCACTGGAGTGGAGCGACGAGGAAATGCTCGACAACTACCGGCGCGCCTTCGTCGCCGGCCGTCCGCTCAGCGACTACACGCTGCCGCTGGTGGCACTGACCCGTGGCGCGCGCGTCGCCCACCTGCTGCGCGCGCAGTTCGGCGCGCGCGACATCACCGACCTCGTCCTGCCGTTCTACTGCTGCTCGGCCAACCTCAGCACGGGCCATCTGGACACGCACCTCGACGGTCCACTGTGGCTGTGGCTGCGTGCGAGCTGCGCGATCCCCGGTGTGCTACCACCGGTGCTGCACGGCGGCCAGGTGCACGTCGATGGCGCGGTCATCAACAACCTGCCGACCGACGTCATGGCCGCACGTCATGCCGGCGCGATCGCAGCCATCGACATCAGCGCCGGCGACGTGCTGCATTCACCCATCGAGGAGTTCGCCACGCCCTCCTGGTGGCGCCTGCTGCTCGAGCGCCGCAGCGGGCGTCGCCCCGGCATCGTCGACATCCTGGTGCGATCGGGCATGGTCAACGCCGAGCGCGCCAGTGACGAACGCCGTGCGCTGGCCAACCTGCTGCTCGCCCCGCCGGTACGTGAAACCGCCCTGCTCGACTGGCGCGCCTACGATCGCACCGTCGAAGCGGGCTACCAGTACGCCCTGCGCATCATCGGCGGACGCAAGGATGGCCTGTACGAGCAGGTGCCCGTGGCGGTGTGATCGCCCACAGCGGCAGCGGATCGTGGCAGGCACCGAGGTTGTTTACCGATGTCGCAATGACGGGCATCACTCGAAGCCGTCAGCGAACAGCACATCGTCCATCACCGCCACTGCGGCATCGCGGACGATACGGAAGTTGTTCTGCCCGACCGGCGCTGCGCGGCCCCAGTAGAGTTCGAGCATGACCGCCGAATCGCCGACCAACGGGTGCGGCTGCACATCATCCTCGGTCGGCGTGGACGTGATCACACGGGTTGGCTGCCAAGCGAAACCATCCAGCGAGCGACGCACGCGCAGGTCGAACTGGCTGCCATTGGCGGCGATCCAGAACACGGCGAAGGCGCCGTCGGGCATGACCACGGGCAGGGAGTCGTGGTGGTTGCCGTTGCTGGCGAAGTCCTGCGGAATCGTGCTCCAGTCATATGGGTTGGTTGTCGTCTTGATGTGCATCGACAACGCCGTGCTGCCGACCTGGTAGCTGGCGAGATACAGGCCGTCGCTCTCCCGATAGGTGATGCGCGGCAGCTGGCTGCCGGTGGCGATCGGCGTGCGCAGCGTATCCCAGCTCACGCCGCCGTCGAACGAGCGCGCGATGTAGGAACCGGCGCCGAGGCGCTGGTAGCTCATGGTCAGCGTGCCGTCGGCGTGGCGGATTACATGCGGGTTGATCTCCCCACCGCTCGCCCAGCCGAGGTTGAGTGCGCCCTGCTCGGTGAAGGTGAGGCCGTCGCCGCTGGTCGCGCGCATGATGCGGTACGAGGCGGTCGAGCCCGTGCCCTTGAGGTAGAACAGCGCGTAGCCAGGAGCCTGTCGGACTTGGCATGGCCGGGCTGCCGATCCGTCCGCGCGGTGCGGGATTTCCGCCGCTTCTTGGCCTGCAGCGCCACTACAGGCCGGCGCATCGTCGATTATCCGCCCTCGCGCGGCCGAATTTTCGCCTCGACCATCCAGGTCCGACGGACTCCTGGACGGCGCAAGCTCGAGCAGGGCCGGATGCCGCTCGTTGGCCGAGGTCGCGATGATCGGCTGCGGCGCGCTCCAGGTCTCGCCGCCGTCGCTCGAGCGCGTGATCCACAGGTTGCCCCAGGCGCTGCCATCGAGGCGTTCGAACACAAGCAGGCGCACACCCTCCTGCGTGCGGATCACCGAGGGCTGGTAGTCGCTGAAACCCGGCGTGATCGCGACCGGTGCGGCTTCGATGGCACTGGCGCAACACAGCGCCAGGAGGATCGTGAACAGCGGCACTTGCTTCATCCGACGGGTCCCCGGTGCGTGGCCATCGCTTGAATCCTGGACTCCATCGCGGCGGTTCTTCCACAAAATATCCGCCTTGTGGGAGCAGCTTCGGCCGCGATGCTTTTCCACTTGATACGGTTCACAACCGCCTGCGCGGCATGCCGCGCAGGTCGAGGATGAATTCGACGCCGCTGTCGTCTTCGCGGTTGCGTGCCTGTGCGCGACCCTGGTGCAGTTCGGCGACCAGGCGCACGACGGTCAGGCCGAGGCCAAGATGCGGTGGCTCGCTGCCGCGCGTGGCCGGCTCACGCACGCTGACCAGGGTATCGAACAGACGATCCTGCATCGTCGCCGGCAGCAGCGGGCCGTCGTTGGCGATGGCGAGGCGCACGCCACCGTCGCGCGCAGCAAGGCGAATCTCGATCGTTCCGTATTCGGGCGTGAACGAGCGTGCGTTGTCGAACAGCTTGTCGAGTGCCTGTGCAAGCAGCTCCGGCGCTCCATGGAACGGCAACGCCGCGCCATCGGCGTCGAGCACGAGCCGGCGCGTGCCAACCAGTGCGCGATAGCCCTCTGTGCAACCGACGACGAGTGCGTGCAGGTCGAAATCCTCGGCGTCGGCCGCGGCGATCGCACGCTCGATGCGGTGGGCCTCGCTCATCGCGCGCACGATGCCGCCGAGCCGAGCGACGCCATCACGCGCACGTTCGAGATAGGCGTGCGCAGCGGCGGGGAGATCCTGGTGATCGAGGTTGTCGAGCGAGGACTTGACGATCGCCAGCGGCGTGTTCAGTTCGTGCGAGAGTTTCGCCGCCAGCGTGCGCAGGTAGTCGGTGTAGTGCCCGATCTCGTCGAGCAATGCGGCAAAGCTGCGCGCGAGGTCACCGAGCTCGTCCTTCGCATCGACCAGCGGCAAGGCACCATCGAGTCGCCCCCCGGCTCCGGTCGCGCGCTCGGTTGCGTTGCGCAGCCGTGCGATTCGCCAGGACAGCAGGCCGCCGAAGGCAAGCAGCACGATGGCAGTCACGGCGAACGCGGTCAGGCTCGCGCCGAGCAGACTCAGCAAGGCGCGGTTGGTCAGGGCCGGCACGGCCGGGTTGGCCTGTTCGAGAACCAGTGCACCGCGGGCGTCGGCCAACGGCACGGCCGCGATGAGACGCACCGTGCCATCGGCGGCACTGCGCCAGCGAGTGCCTGGGGTACCGGCAAGAACCGGTCGCAGGGCGTCATCATCGAAGCGCACCTCGGCGCCGATGTCAGCCACGGCAGCGTCGTCGGAAATCGCCGGAGGTGCCAGCAGCCAGCGGTAGACGGCCTCGGCAAGCCAGCCCTCGCGCGACCGCTCGGGCGGCGTCTCGTCGAGCACACCGCCGGCGGCAACCACCCAGCCGTCGCTCGAGAGCAGGCGTGCGCGCACGTGGTCAGGCACCAGACGCGCAAG
>Ga0116142_10002079_pt1 | contig 22458 bp, 22 predicted proteins | sample AD_UKC033_MetaG_FD_89785 | JGI IMG/M metagenome (GOLD analysis project Ga0116142, IMG submission 89785) | Active sludge microbial communities of municipal wastewater-treating anaerobic digesters from USA - AD_UKC033_MetaG | ecosystem: Engineered > Bioreactor > Anaerobic > Digestate | place: USA... | reverse complement strand
CGTGATTCCAGAAAATCCGCAGCCCTGACCCCTTCGAAGATCACATCGGTGGTGGCTACCCTGTAAAAACCATCCGGATCAACCGGCCTCCCGAGAATTCTGCAATTGAGCTGCAGCCATTCCATGGATACCGAAGGCAAACCACGGGAGTAGGTTTGTTGAGGGCCGGGTTTGGGACGGGTCAGCCCACTGAAAATGAGGTCCTCGTGTACATCGTCTGCCAGGATCTTAAGAAGGGCGCTTCCCTTGACATCACAAAATAGAATTTCATCCTCATTCCAAAGCCAGGCACTCACTTCCCGCTCATGCAATTTGCCGATGAGGGGCGGGAAATAAGGGAATTTCCGGATTACGGCCAGCTCGGTGGGTCCGGCATTCCGCAATAAACGGGCGACAAATTCCTCCCACATCCGTTGGGATACCCTTCCCTGTTGGGTGGTGGCATCGTATTTTTTAAGATCGGGGTAAAGGGTTACCAGGTCATTGAATGCAGGGAAAAGAAGGTCGCCCTTGGGTTTGCTGACCCGTTGGGAAAGGGAAAGAATTTGCCGGATGACCGAAGTATCAGGCACTGTCTGGTCCGTCACCGGGTCCAGCCGGTGTTGAAGGCCGAGCAATCTGCCTTCAGCATCAAATTTCATCCGTAAACGCCCTACCCCCAATCCATCGGCAAATGACCGGGTCACCAGGGCAGGGGATCCCGGCCGGTTGAGGTTGTGGCCAGGTAATTCCACGGATTGGATCACAGTTTCAGGGCTCAGGCGCGAATGCAGGTCCGCCACGATCGCATCGATTCCCGCTACTTTTTCCGCAAGGGCGGCGTTGTCCCCCGCATCGAGATTTGATAAAACCACGATAGCCTCTACCCCTGATTTTCTCATCTGGTTAACTTCATAACGAATGGTTTCCAGATAGGGTAAGAACTGAAAATCTTTGAGGCTGTTTTTGGAAAGGTCCCCCTGGAGGGTGGGGTCCACAAGACCCAGCAGGCCTACCCGGATATTGCCAAACGGGAGGATCAACCGGCTATGGAACAAAGAACTGTCCCGGCTGCGGATATTGGTGGCCAGCAGCCGGATCCCCGGAAAGTCCAGGGAAAGGCGCTTCAAACTGTCTGCCCCCAGAGATAATTCAAAATGATAGGGGACCAAAATGGAATATCCAAGCTTGGTGAGAAGGCTAAAATCAATTCTTGCCCGCTCGAGGTCGTCGAGTCCAAAATTTCCGGTGCGGTGGCCAAGGTCGGCTAAAATTTGGTATTCCCCGTTTTGATCAGCATTAACCCATTGTTTTTTAATCACCGTAGATCTCACGGCCATTTCCCCCAGGTTGAAGGGCAATTCATACAAACGGCCGGTATCGCCGATATCCATCCGGTTGACTTCCCCAATGGTCCAAAGATCAGGATGCTCCGGCCAGACGGCTCCTTCTTCTTCAATGATAATTGCCGGGTCCCCGTTGCGGATGGTCATGGAATAATAGGTGACTTGGGTTTCAGCCAGGTCGGGAATATCGGTTTTTTGCCTTGGGTTTTTTTTCATCATGTCCAGCATGTCGGGATTTCGACGGAGGGGGTCCTGGACTAACAGGCTGTTGTGGGTTTTGAACGCAGGATATTTTTTAAGGGCTTTTGCGGAATCTTTTTGGGCTAAAATCCGCGGAAGTTCATTGCCCCTGGGTTCGTCGGAGGGCAGGAAAACGGCCAACCCGGGTGCGCGCCAGCAGGAGTGGCTGACCAGTTTAAAAGGTTTATGTTCGGTGTTGGCTTGTTCGGTGACCAGTTCATGTTCCTCCTGGGATCGCATCACCCCGAGGGCCCCCAGGCTGCGGCCGGTGTAAATGATGGATATACCGGTGGTATCTGCGGTACCGGGCAAGGCAATAAGTTGCAGTTTCCATACCAGGAAGAAAAAACAAATGACCAGCCGCATTTTGGCAATTTGACCGATCCGGCCCAGGGAGACAGATCAGGGTAAAGATAGTCAAAAGGAAAAGCATTATAAGGGATGGTTATCCCTTAATCATTTACTATTGCGTATCGCAACATCACCAGTCCGGAAGGGTATTTCCGGCTGCTTTTCAGGTCCAGCCTGACCCGGTGTTTTAATCCGTGAAATAAAGGCTTGCCATCACCCAGGAGGATGGGATGGACGGCGAGGACCAGTTCATCCACCAGCCAATGGTCCATAAAGGAAGTGGTGAGGCTCGCACCGCCCCACAACCAGATGTCCTTGCCTTTTTCTTGTTTGTATTGTTTGGTCCAGGATACCGTATCCCCTGAAACCAGATGAAAAGGCTCCTGCACTTCATCTTCTTTCAGCGAATTGGAAAACACATACTGTTTGATCTTCGACATTTTTACCATAAAAGGATCTTCCGCCGCAACGGGCATGGATTTTGCCAAATCGTAGGATTTACGGCCCATAAAGAGGGTATCCACCTTTTTAAGAAAGGAGGACATCCCATAATCCTGGTCGGTGAGGCACCAGTCGTACTCCCCGTTGGGGCCTTCAATGAAACCGTCCAGGCTGACGGCCAGTTGCAGTATGATTTTGCGCATAGTTCAAAACAAAGATTAATTAAATTTACAGTTTTACTGCCTAGTTTAATCAGATTTGATGAGGAAATCGCTATCCAAACTACCCCTGGTAGGCACCAATATATTTACCAAAATGAGCGGCCTGGCGGCCGAGGTGGGGGCTATCAATATTGCGCAGGGATTTCCCGATTTCGCCTGCAATCCGGAGCTGATCGCGCTGGTCGATCAGGCCATGAAAGGAGGCTTTAATCAGTACGCGCCCATGCCCGGTTTGCTAAAATTGCGCGAAGGGATAGCGGAAAAAACGTTTGAACTTTACCGGCGGGAATACGACCCGGGTACCGAAATCACCGTCATGCCGGGAGCCACTGCAGGGATCTATTCGGCCATCCAGGCCCTCGTCCAACCGGGGGAGGAGGTGATTGTGCTGGAGCCCTGTTACGACAGTTATATTCCATCCATCATACTGGCCGGCGCGGTGCCGGTAAGGTATAAAATGAAATTTCCGGGTTATGCCATCGACTGGGAGGAAGTCCGCCGGCTGATTAATTCCAGGACCCGGATGATGGTGATCAATACGCCGCACAATCCTACCGGGAATATCCTTACCCGGGAGGATATGCTGGCCCTGCAATCCCTGGTCAGGGATACCGACCTCCTCGTCCTCAGCGATGAGGTCTATGAGCACATAGTCTTCGACGGGGAAAAACACTGGTCGGTATCCGCTTTTCCGGAACTGGCGGAACGAAGCATCATGGTGGCTTCTTTTGGAAAAACCTATCATGCCACGGGATGGAGGGTTGGTTATGTATTGGCTCCGGCTGAGATGACCGCAGAAATCCGTAAGGTGTACCAGTTTATCGCCTTCTCCGCATCAACGCCGGTGCAGCACGCTTTGGCGGCTTTTTTGAATAAAAAGGAGGCCTACCTTCAATTGAATCTTTTTTTTGAGAAAAAGCGGGACCGGTTCAGGGAGATGATCAGCGGCAGCCGGTTCAGCCTGCTCCCTTCCCGCGGCTCTTACTTCCAATGCGCGACTTACGAACGGATCACCGATGAAGGCGATGCCGAACTGGCCATCCGCCTTACGCACGAATACAAGGTGGCTACCATTCCCGTATCCGCCTTTTACCAGGATCATACCGACCACCGGGTTTTGCGTTTTTGTTTTGGAAAAAAAGACGAAACCCTTGAAAAAGCAGCAGAGATTTTATGCAAGATCTAAGCCTCACCCTCCTGCAAACCAGCCTGCAATGGGAAAATCCGGAAGCCAACCTGGCCCATTTTGACCGCCTGATTTCCCGGATCCAGGGGCCGACCGATCTCATCCTGCTTCCTGAGATGTTCAATACCGGTTTCAGTATGCGGGCGGACAGCCTGGCGGAAACCATGGAGGGACCCACCGTAAACTGGATGAAAACCAAGGCGGCACAAAATCAGACGGTGGTCTTTGGCAGCCTCATCATCCGGGAGGAGAAGGCCTTCTACAACCGTCTGGTGGCGGCGCTTCCGGATGGTTCTTTGCAATATTATAACAAAAGGCATTTGTTCCGCATGGCCGGGGAACAATTGACTTACACCGGAGGGAATGAACTGCTGACCCTGGAAATAAAAGGCTGGAAGATCAGGCCTTTTGTTTGTTATGATCTCCGTTTTCCCGTATGGTCCAGGAATTCGTTTGATCCCCTTGCCGGCTGGCAATATGATCTGGCCGTTTATGTAGCCAACTGGCCGTCCGCAAGGGCCCATGCCTGGAAAAGCCTGCCGGTGGCCAGAGCCATCGAAAACCAGGCCTGGATCGCCACCCTCAACCGCATTGGCAGCGACGGGAAAGGCCATACTTACAGCGGGGACAGCCAGGTGATCAATTCTTATGGCGAAACGGTGGTTCACCTTGATGAGGCGGAATATGTCCAAACCGTGGTCCTTGACCGCAACAGCCTTGAAAAACACCGCGAGGTATTCCCGGTGGGCCGGGATGCGGACCGTTTCGAGATTTTCCCCTGAAGTGATATGAATCTAACTCTCCGCCGGGAAAAGGCCTCAGATTTTCATGGGATTTACCTGGTCCATCAGGCCGCCTTCCGCCAGGAAGCCGAAGGCAGATTGGTTGAAAAACTCAGGAAAAACAAAGCGTATATCCCGGAATTGTCCCTGGTAGCCATACAGGACAACCTTGTCGTGGGCCATATCATTTTTTCAAAAATAAAAATCTCCGGGGGACAGAAGGATTATGAAAGCTTAACCCTGGCTCCCTTGGGCGTTCTGACGGAATTCCAGAATAAGGGCATTGGCAGTCTTTTGGTTCGGGAGGGACTGAAGAAAGCCCGTGAACTGGGCTACCGTTCCGTCATAGTACTGGGCCATAAGAACTTTTATCCCCGATTTGGTTTTGTTCCCGCATCCAGATGGGGAATTGAATCACCCTACGAAGTTCCGGATGAAGCATTCATGGCCATCGAACTGGTGCCCGGCGGCCTGGATGGGATAAGCGGGAAAGTGAAATACGATGAAGCATTTGAAGAACTGTAAAGGCGGTTTCATTTTACTCGTTAAGTCGCTTTTCAGAGAAGATCCGGTAACTTTGTATAAAAAAGCATGAAAGCAAGGAACGCCATCGGACTGGACAGCAAAAAGTCAAAACAACTGGCTGAAAAACTGAACGATTTGCTGGCCCACTATTCCATATTTTATCAAAACACCAGGGGGTATCACTGGAACATCAAAGGAGAGAAGTTTTTTGAATTGCATCTTAAGTTTGAAGAATTATACAACGACCTGCTCCTGAAAATCGATGAGGTCGCCGAGCGGATCCTCACCCTGGGATATGCGCCCCTGCACAATTATTCAGAATATAAAAAGGCTTCAGCCATCAAGGAGAGCAGCCAGGTTTCGGATGGCCTTAAGGCGGTGGAGGATATCCTGAACTCTTTCCGGGTGATCATTGGCCTGCAACGTGAATTGCTGGGCCTGAGCGCCGAAGCCGGCGACGAAGGGACCAATGCCCTGATGAGCGATTATATCCGTGCCCAGGAAAAGCTGGTGTGGATGTATTCCGCCTTTCTGAATAAATAGGCCTCCTTCCGGTCAAGCCGGGGTGCGACTCTATTAAATGAAGGCGTATAAAAAATATTTTGACCAAGCGCTCCGGCTGAATTATCCCGGCCAGGCCGTGGACTATATCCGGGAAACCGAATTCTTGTATCAAGGGATCCGGGCGGATCTTGGTTTCGTTTCCAGCTCCGGAAACCCCATGGACCGGCGGTTGTATATTTCAGGTTATTTTCTCGCACTCATTCAAGTCCTGGACCGGGATGGAAAAAGCATGGAGGAAATCAGGAGCCTGGTCACCGGCATCGCCTCCGAATATGTACGGCCCAAAAACAAATGGCAGGCTTTTTTAAAAAGGCTGCCGGCCAGGCTGATCAAATCGGGACTAGCTTCCATCCTGTTAAAAAAAATGGACCGGATGGTCAGCCGCAATGCCCATCCCGAAGGCTTCCGGGTCAGGGTCCTCACCGGCAAAGAAGAAACCCTGGGCTTTGGATACGGAGTGGATATCCTCGAATGCGGAATCTGTAAACTTTTTGCCCGGCACGGCTTTTCAAAATATGCCGCCTTGCTCTGTGAAGTAGACTACATCACTTCTTCCCTGGCCGGATTGCAATTGGTGAGGACCGGGACCATCGCGAATGGAGCGGAACAGTGCGACTTCAGGTTCAAAAGGACCGGCGGCTGAGGTCTTCCCAGCAAGTCTACAAATACGAAGTAAAACCCTCTGCCGTCAGACCTACCCGTCCGAAGCGCTGACCGGTCACAGTCTGGTTCCGAAGGGTTTCGGGACCGGTCCCCAGGTTTTGTTTATCCTTGAGTCGGGGGTTCTTGCAGGCAGAAGACCTAAAAAATAAAAGTAATTAAATACTTTTATTTTAAAAAAAACCCTATATTTGTAGGGTCATCTAAAACAAAACATATGGAAACCGTAACTGATAATATGCTTGATGTCACCCTCCTGGAACCCCGGATGAAACACCCCACGATCTTCGCCGGCTTCGACGCGCTGGCGGAAGGCCAAAGTCTGGTCATCCACAACGATCATGACCCCAAACCGCTGTATTACCAGCTGCTGGGGGAAAGGGGCAATGTGTTTAACTGGGAATACCTGACCGAGGGGCCCCGCTGGTGGAAAGTCAGGATCACCAAACGCCGGGCCGACGAACAGGATGAGACCCTGGGACAGATCGCGGCCAAAGATCTGCGCAAAGCGGAAGTCTTTAAAAAATACGGCCTGGACTTCTGTTGCGGAGGAAAAAAAACGGTAAAACAAGCCTGTGCTGAAAAAGGCCTGGACGTCACCCGGATCGAGCAGGAATTGCAGCAAGCCGATAAATTGCCAACGGCACAGGCCCTTCCTTACCAGGAATGGAGCCTGGCTTTCCTCTCCGATTATATCATCAACACTCACCACCTGTATGTAAAAAAGTCCCTTCCCGAACTGGAAGCCTATGCCATCAAGGTGGCCGCCGTGCACGGCGGAAACCATCCTGAGCTGGCGGAGATCAAGGCGCTGGTGCAGGATTTAAAAGCAGAAATGACGACGCATATGGCCAAGGAGGAAAAAATCGTATTTCCTTATATCAAGAACCTGGAAGGGGTGGCCTCCAGGGGAGTGGCGGTTTTTGACAGCATCACCCAGCCGGTGCATCAGATGGAAATCGAACATGAATCCGCAGGGCTCCTCCTTGAAAAAATCAGGCAGCTGAGCCACGATTACCAGGCTCCGCAGGATGCCTGCGGCTCTTACCGCATGCTGTATTCCATGCTCGAAGCCTTTGAAAACGACCTCCACCTCCATGTCCATCTTGAAAACAATATTCTGTTTCCCAAATCGATTGAACTGGAGAAAAAATCCAAATCCATTCAAGTCCAAAGCGCATGATTATGGTTTCTCGTCGAACTGAACCGGCAAGTCCGATCCGGCGGCATCCTTCGATCGTCCCCTTTTCGCGTGATCATCATTTTGGCCTGTTGCTTTCCTGGAAGATCCGGCAAGGCATCAAAAACCACATAGACGGGGAAAGGATCAGCGATTATGTGATCTATTTTTTTGAGAAAGCCCTGGCCCCGCATTTCAGGCTCGAAGAAGAGCAGTTGTTTCCTCTTTTTGCGGAAGGACATGCCGGCTGCCAACAGGCCCTTCGCGAACATACTCAACTGGAATTCCTGGTCAACGAATTGCGCCGGGATAAAACGGGTAACGTCATCCTCCAGGCCTTTGCGGACCTTTTGGAAAAACACATCCGGTTTGAAGAACGGATCTTGTTTAACCAGCTGCAAACGGAGATCTACGATCCCCATATCACCGAAGACCGGTCACAGCACCTGACCAAGGAAGAGGACCCGGACCTGAATTGGGAAGATCATTTCTGGACGGCCTCCCCAGAAAAACGCAGGAGAAATAAATGAAACCCATCAACCCCGATACCAAGATCGCAGTTCTTCTGAAGCAGGATCCAAGGGCTCTTGAGGCCATCATCAGCCTTTCACCCCGTTTTGAAAAACTGAGAAATCCCCTGCTTCGCAAACTCATGGCAGGACGCACCTCCATCCAGATGGCCAGCAGAATCGGCGGGATGAACATCAAGGATTTTTTATCAAAACTGGAAGCCCTGGGTTTCCACATTGAAGGGTCTGGTCCTGTCCCTGCGGAATCAAAAAACCGGGAAACCCCTGACTTCCTCAAAGACCTCCCCCCCGATCGCATCACGGAGCTGGATGTCAGGCCGGAGATTGAAACGGGTAAGGACCCTCTCCATCTGATCCTGCAACGACTTAAAGATTTAAAACCAGGACAAGTGCTGAAACTGGTCAACAGCTTTGAACCTGTCCCGCTGATCGAATTGCTGCAAAAACAGGGATACGAATCCCATGTCGAGGAGATCAGCCCTGACCTGGTCATCACCTGGTTTTATGCCACCAGACCGGTGGACATCCAGGGTCTGGATCCGGCCAAAACCAAGGGCTGGGAGATCCTGTTGAAACGGTTTGATCAAAAGATGCAGACCCTCGACGTAAGGCAACTGGAAATGCCCTTGCCGATGTTGACCATCCTGGAAGCCCTGGAGACTTTGCCTCCGGATCAGGCCCTGTATGTTTATCACAAACGGATCCCTCTTTTTTTATTGCCCGAACTGGCTGAGCGGCATTTCGATTACCGGATCAAAGAGGTTTCGGATCAGGAGGTACATTTGCTCCTCTTCAGGTCATGATATGTTTGGCGTCCCGGTATCTTCGGTTGCCCAGAAAACCACTTCGCATAAGGTGGTACTGCCCTTTTACGGCTACGCAGCAGCATCCCTGTTTGCAGCGGCACTGCTGATCCTGGCCAATTCAGCGGCCTTTACCGGACATTATTTTCATCCGCGCATCCTGGCCATCACCCATATCCTGGCCCTGGGCTGGGCTACTATGATCATTTTGGGCGCAAGTCATCAGTTGGTACCCATCCTGGTGGAAGGCAGCTTGTACAGTGAAAAGCTGGCGATGGCTTCTTTTATCCTGGCGGGGCTGGGCATTCCCCTGTTGTCTTATGGGTTTTATTATTTTGAAATGGGTTGGCCGGCCAAATGGGGAGGAAGGCTGGTGGTCCTGGCCATCCTGTGTTATCTCATAAATCTTTTCAAAAGCATTTCACGGGGGAAACAGGACAATGTCCATGCCCTCTTTGTGTTTACGGCCGGCCTTTGGTTGTTCATTACCGCCTTTTTCGGCCTGGTACTGGTTTATAATTTTACCTACACCCTGTTGTCGGAAGACACTCTCCATTACCTGCCCCTGCATGCCCACACGGGGATCCTGGGCTGGTTTTTACTGCTGGTCATGGGGGTGGCTTCCAGGCTGATCCCCATGTTCCTGATTTCCAAATACCGCAATCCCCGCCTCCTTTGGCTTATCTATTTACTGATCAATACGGCCCTCCTCGGGTTTTTCTTTTTATACCTCAGCACCGTTTTGATAAACCTGATTTTTATACCGGCGCTGATGGTCCTGGCCGCGGTGTTTTTGTTTATCTATTATTGTTACAGGGCTTATCAGGCGAGGCTTAGAAAAAGGGTCGACCCCCAGGTCCGGATTTCCCTGTTTTCCGTTGGTCTCCTCGCCCTTCCATGGATGCTCCTCCTCATCCTGATCGGCCTGCTTTTGCGGAACGGTGGAGAACAAACCAGCCTGGCCCTTGCTTACGGTTTCCTGGTATTTTTTGGCTGGATCACGGCAATCATCCTGGGCATGACCTTCAAAACCCTGCCGTTTATAGTCTGGAACAAAACGTACCACCACCTGGCCGGCATTGGCAGGACTCCCAACCCGAAGGACCTGTTCCATGACGGAATTTTCAGGGTTATGGTCCTGGCATACTTGGCAGGCCTTATTTTTTTTACCGCCGGCATCCTAGCGGTCCAACTCTTTTTACTGCAGGCTGGCGCGGTTTTGCTGCTGGGTACGGCGGCAATGTATAACTGGAACGTATTTAAACTCCTCTTTCATAAAAAACCAGTGACATGAATCCGGTCACCAACCTTCCTGAAAAATCCAAGCTGGCCCTTGAGGCGCTCCACCAGGTCCTGGACCCGGAAATCGGGCTAAACGTCGTGGACCTGGGCCTGATCTACCGGCTTGATTTTGATGAGGAAAAAAAGGAATTGTTTTGCACCATGACCCTGACCACTTCGTTTTGCCCCATGGGGGAGTCCATCACCTTTGGCGTACTGCAAGCCCTGGAAGCCTGTTTCCCCGGATATGCCGTCCATGTCGGGCTCAGTTTTGATCCGCCCTGGAGCCAGGATTTGATATCCGGGGAGGGACTTCAATTTCTGAACAGATGAATAATCAATAATTAAGAATTAATAATTAAGAATTAAAAATAAAAGCAGATATCATGCTCAGCCTTACCTGTAAAGCCGCCATAAAAGCCGTCATCTTTCTGGCTTCCCGCCTCGAGGCCGGTCAAAAAACGGGTATCCTTGAAATCTCCAGCCATATTGGTGAAAACGAGCACACAGTAGGCAAATTGTTGCAAAAACTGGTTAAGGAAAAAATCATCCACAGCGCCAAGGGTCCCCGGGGGGGCTTTTACATGACCGCCGGGCAGCAGGACCAGCCCGTGATCCGCGTGGTGGAAGCCATCGACGGGAAAGCCGTCTTTGATCAATGCGGCCTGGGCCTGAGCCGTTGTTCGGCCACCCATCCCTGTCCTATTCACGATGATTACAAAGTCGTGCGGGATGCATTTAAAAAGATGTGTGAGGAGAGAAAAATCCGTGATTTGTACGGGCCGGTGCACCGGGGGACGGCGTACCTGTTGGGATGAAGTGAAGGGTTGACCCCAAAGTCAACCCTTCACTCCAATAGGTGCATTTCTTTCTATTTTTGTCCAATGTCCCGCATCAGCTCCTTCTCCGCCCCTCACAAAGGGTTACGGAACCTTCTTTCCAAATTTTCATTTCTCGCCGGCAAAACCAATTTCGAAGATCCCGCCCAGGTTGCAGATCTTAAAAAGCTGGGATTTGACCTGTTCCGACTGCTGGATGAACATGCCAGGCTTGAAAACGAATTTATCCTGGCCACCCTGGCCGAAAGGGTACCCCATGGCGCCGACCATGACTTGCGCGACCATGAATACCTGGAAGAGGAACAAGACAAGGTCTCCCACAAGCTGAAGCGCCTGAATGGCAAACAGGATGCGGATGCCGGCCACGATTTTTATCTTTCCTTTTCCAAATACCACAGCCGTTACCTTGCGCATATTCTGCAGGAAGAGACGGTCACCGAAAAATTATTACAGGAAAATTTTTCGGATGAGGAATTGCTCCAATTGCGTGGCCGTATCATGAAAAGTATTCCTTTCTCGGATTTTTTAATCTGGGTCAAGTACATCATCCCGGCTCAAAATGAATCTGAAAACATAGGTATGCTTAAGGGATTTATTGCAAGCGCACCACCGGAGGCTTTTCAGAAAGTGAGTGAGGTGCTCAGGAAGGAATTGCCTGAAGCAGAGTATTCGTCTTTAATTCAAAAAGTTACGGGGTAGTCAGGCGTTGATCCTCCTGCCGCATTACTCAATAAATGTTTGCCCATCTCCCGTTTCCACTTCTGGGGTTTGGGTTTAAATTTCGGGACGCCCTTCTTCCGCACTGCTATCTTTGCGAAAATGATTTCCACCCCCGACCAGCGCGTCCGCGTGTTTGTAAGCAGTACCCTGGAAGAACTGGCTGAAGAAAGGAAGGTCGTCCGGAAAGCCATTGAAGAACTGCGCCTGATCCCGGTGATGTTTGAATTGGGAGCCAGGGCCCACCCCCCCAGACAGTTGTACCAGGCCTACCTGGAGCAGAGCGATGTATTTATTGGCATCTACTGGAACCAATACGGTTGGACTGCCCCGGAAATGGACATTTCCGGCCTGGAGGACGAATACCGGATGTCCGGGTCTAAACCCAGGCTGATCTATGTGAAATCTTCGACGTCCAGGGATCCCAGGCTGGACCGGTTGATCCGGGATATTGAAAAACAGGGGAGCCTGGCTTATAAATTGTTTCAGGACCTGAGGGAATTGCAGGAGTATATTGAAAATGACCTGGCTGCCTTGCTTTCGGAAAAATTCCGGAGTGAAACCCAAAAGGAAAGCCCGGATCCCAAAATATTTTTTAACAATATTCCTCAACCATACCATGAACTGATTGGCCGGCAGGAAGAAAAAAAGAATTTGGAAGACTTGCTCCTCGGCCAGCATAAAAGGCTGATTACCCTGACCGGAATGGGAGGGACCGGCAAGTCAAGGCTGGCTATTGAGATTGGTTTTGCAGCCCTGGCCCATTTTGAGCATGGGGTCTGTTTTGTAAGCCTGGGCTCCATCCGGGATCACGACCAGTTGGAGTCCTGCATTGCCCTGGCCCTGGGCCTTTCCAATGCTTCCTCCCAGGCCCTGCGGGAAACCCTGCTCTCCTATCTTTCAGATAAACGGCTCCTGCTTATCCTGGACAATTTTGAACATGTCCTGGAGGGGGCAGGGCTCCTGAGCGATATCCTGAGCCGAACCCGCCAGGTATCCATCCTGGTGACCAGTCGCTCCTCCCTTAACCTGAGGGCGGAATGGATTTTTCCGCTTTCTCCGCTGCCCGTTTCCGGTAAGGTGGAATGCGGGGAATCCGGGAATATTGAACTCCCTTCCTTAAAATTATTCATGGAACGCGCCAACAGCGTTAATCCCCGGATCAACTGGAATACAGACAACCTGGAAGCGGCGGCGGTCATTTGTTTCCGCCTGGGAGGCCTGCCCCTGGCGATAGAACTGGCGGCCATGCGGACCAAATACAACAGCCCGGTGCAATTGCTCAAAGGCATGGAAAAATCGCTGGACCTTCTCACCGGAGGGGCCCGCGACCTTCCGGGCCGCCAACAGTCTTTTCGGGCCACTCTCGACTGGAGTTATCGCTTATTGAGCCCCGAGGACCAGGAAATTTTCAGGATCATGTCCATTTTTCAGGATGGTTGGTACGCGGATACCCTCAGGTCCGTCAGCGGGCTTCCTGCCGAAACTTGCGCCGCGGCTACCGAGCGCCTGCTGGACGCCGGGCTGATCCGCCTGAAAAACATTGATCCGGAACCCCGGTTCGACATGCTGCAGCCCATCGACGAATATGCCGGAGAGTTGTTTGAATCGGATATGGAAAAGGACCCGGTCCGGGACCGGTTCCTGCAATTTTATGTGGATCTGGCGAAGGACATCAGTCCCAGCCTGCTTACGGTCAATTACAACAGGAACTGGCTGCCCATGCTGAGGACCGATTATGAAAATTTCAGGGAGGCCTTTCAAATTGCCCTTTTCCGCCAGGATAAAAAAAGCGCGGCCACCCTGATCAATGCGGTGGGCACCTACTGGATGTTTGAAGGCCATCAAAACGAAGGACTGCTTTGGCTCAGCCAGGCGGGCCTCAACGAACCCGGAGATTGGCGGACCCTGTCCAAAGAGGAGGTCCATGTCTACGCAAACAGCATGCTCTGTTCCGGTATTTTTCTTTTTTTCCCCGCCCGGTTCGAAGAAGCCATCCGGGACCTGAAGATTGGCCGGGATATGTTTGAAACGATTCAGGATTACCGGGGGATGTCCCGGTGCCTGACTTACCTGGGCCTCATCTCCCTTTCTACCGGGGACCTGGAAGGGAAAAGTTATTTTAATGAAGCCATCCGCAGGGGCAATGAGAGCGGGGATTATTTTTCGGTTTTTATTTCCACCACCTTCCTTTCGGAATATTATTTACTCACCGGGGATTCGGCCCAGGCTATCCAGCAGATCGGCGAGATCGATTTCCTGCTTAATCAACGGTATACTGGCCCAAACTATGCGGTCATGCAATCTTACCAGCCGATCTTTTACGTGGAAAAAGGAAATGTTTTCCTTTATGCCGGAGACCTGGAAACGGCCCGGCAGGCCTTTGAGGAAAGCATCCGGTTGTTTGACCAAAGCGGCCTCAAAACCAGCAAAGGCTACGCATTCGTGGGGCTGGCGATCGTGCATGGGCTCCGGGGAGACTACGCCCATGCGAAGAAGACAAGCCTGAGGGGCCTCAGTACCGGACGTGAACTGGGAGATGTCATCATCATCCTGGTCAACCTGAAGGTCTTTCTGAGCAGCCTGATCGGGGAAGGAGAGTGGAAATCGAGCCTGCCTTTGCTGGATGAGGTATTTGCTTTTATCCGTCATTATAAATATGCCTCCTGGACGGGGGACAAGATCACCGATGCGTGGATACAGGGATTATTGGACCAGAAACAGTTAAAAACTAATCCTGGAACAGATGTACCAAAGATAACCCTGGATGAACTGATACAAAAAACCTTGTCATTGGCAACAGAGGGGTAAGATCAGTTCCTTCGCTCGAAAGCCATTGATTATTAAAAGTTCAGGTGTTGAAATCCGAACCCTTCCTTCTAATTGGGTTTGATGGCATAAGGCCTTAATACAAGTCAATCAAAAAATATTTATTGATAATCAATGCAAAATTATTGATTATCAATAAATATTTATTTATATTTGATAATTCTAAAAAATAATATAAACTAAGGTGTATATGGAAGTCAAAACAAATTCGAGGACAGGTCAAATTCTTGATTTTATGTACATTCTGGCCTGGGTGGCCTTCATTGGATTGATGATAGAAGCCGGCGCGATCCTGATTTCATATGGGGTAAGTTGTGTAAACCCGGAAGCCGCCAGGAATCTGTACAAGGGAATGGACCTGTACCCCCTCAGACATTACAGTTTCTGGCATTATACCCAGTCCGTTTCCTTAATATTTGCCTTATCGGCCATGAAATCATTCATATTGTTTCTGGTCATCAAAACACTTTCGAAGGTAAACCTGAAGAGCCCCTTTACCATCGAGGTCGCAAGGACCCTTGAAAAGATCAGTTATGTTTTTTTGGGCACCTGGATTATTGCAATAATCAACAATGCCCAAAATGAAGGGTTGCTGAAAAGAGCGGGGATTTTTATTGAGGATCGGGATGCCGGGGAATTCCTTTTTATGGCCGGGCTTGTATTTATTATTTCACAAGTTTTCAAGCGTGGAGTAGAGCTTCAATCCGAAAACGAACTAACCGTATAAGATATGCCCATTGTCGTAAACCTGGATGTTATGATGGCCAGGCGTAAAATGTCTCTAAACGAACTTTCCGAAAAAGTGGATATCACGCTGGCTAATCTATCCATACTCAAAACCGGTAAAGCCAAAGCCATCCGATTTAGTACCCTGGAGTCTATTTGTAAAGCACTGGATTGTCAGCCAGGAGATTTATTGGAGTATATAGATAAATAAACTATCGTGTGAAAGCGTAAACTCCTGGTTCCCGGAACTTCTTATTTGCCAATCTCTACAATCACCCTGCCTTCTTTCAATTCAGGGAGACGCACGGCCTTCAAGGCCAGATCTGTTTCTGTGTAAACTTTACCGTCAAGATGGACGCTTTTGATGATCAAATCCAGATCTTCGATAGGCAGCGGGTACAACAAGTCCCCAGTGCGGGCGGCCGTGATCTTAAAATGAAGCTGCACCGGCCTCCGGTTCACCCAAAGGGCCGTGTAGAGGTAATTGAGCAAGCTTGTTTCCATATTGTGGTAAGAGGCCTTAAACCGGTTGGCTTTGGTTCCGTCTTTTATCCGGCCATCCAAAAAAACGCCCAGGTAGGTGTCCCCGTATTCACGATCGATATAAAATTTATCCCAGAAAGCGGCTCCCAGGTCGAAGAGGCTGAGATATTCCTCCCTTCCGGTGCCTTTAAATAGACAGAGGTCAAACATCATTCCATATTCCTGGATCCACCAGTACGAAAAATCGGCATGACCTCCGGAATGGTCTTTTGCATGGGAAGCAAACCACACTCCGCTCCCGGTATCCAGACCGGACCGGTGGATGGCTTCCGCAAGGCTTAATGCCTCCTTTTCAAACCGGTCGTTTGGATGAAGCAGGTGAAGGCGAAGAAGCATCCAGGCCGTCTCGATATTATGGCCGGTATTGATCTCGGTCACGGTCGGCGGCGGGGCTTTATAATTCCAGTCCCGGTCAAAGGATTCCAGGATCCAGCCTGAATCTTTATCCCGCATTTTGTCCAGCACGGTATTCATGATTCGTTCAGCCTGACCGAGATAAACCTCGTCGCGGGTAGCCAGGTATAGATAAAGCAGGTATCCGGATACAGGAGTAATCACCGAGCTGAAGGATTTGCTGCTGTCCACTACGGTCCAGTCGGGATTCAATTCATCAAAATATCCCCCTGAAACCGGATCCCAGGCCTTGGTTTCCAAAAGGGAATTGGCTTCGCGGATGTACTTCAAAACTTCCGGATCGAGCGTGATGAAATAATACATGACCAGGCCGGTAATTGAATAAACCTGGACGAAAATATTTTTATTTGCCCGGGCGGCTTCCCCGCTCACCGTCAGCATATCATAAAACCCGCCGTGGGCTTTATCCCAGGCCACATTTAATAAATAATCCTTCAGCTGCTTTGCCGTCTCCAGGTGCGCCGGATCCCCGCTCATAAGGTAAGCGGCCGAATATCCGAATAAGTGCCTGGCCACCATGCTGGGATATCGCATCGAATCCCCATAGGGCTTCCATTGCCGGTCGAGGGTGGTGTGAAATCCGCCATGCTCCCGGTCTGCGGCATACTGAGTCCAGTAAAGGATGATGTCTTCCAGTCCCTGCTTTTTCCAGTACCCTTCCTCCCGGAACGGGAATTCCGGCCGGGCAGGTTTACAGGAGTAAAAAGAGAGAATCAGAAACAGGACGGCCGTCAGGGCCGCATAAATACCGATTCTATTTTTCATATTGGACCATTTGGCGGGAACAGGTACCGTCACTGTAAAATTCCAGGACAGCATAGGCAGGCGAAAACTCCTGGAAAGAACCATTCCACCAGTTGCCGCTCACGGCGCCGTCACAGAGATACCGGATGCCGAGATAGGTCAGGTCATCCTGAAGATGAATGTGGCCGCTGATGCAGGTTTTGATCTGGGGATGGGAGGCAAAGAGCTTTTTGAGCCTTAAAAAATCGGTATGCCAAAGGTTGCGTTGGATTTTGAGGTCTCCGTTGGATTCCGTTTTATTAAAAAACAGGCCGGCGCAAATGGACAGAATGGGGATGTGGGAAACCAGGCAGACGTATTCCTCTTTGGGTATGCCGCTCAATTCGGACTGCAGCCATTCAAATTGCGGTTCGTCCAGTTTTCCGATATAACCGCCTTCGGGATTGAGCTGGGTGCTGTCCAGGATGATAAAATGCCAGCGGCCTTTGGTAAACCGGTAATGCCTGCCGGGCATGCCAAAGGTTTCCACCACCCAGGTTTTGCCGTACAGCCGGTCATGGTCTTCCTGTGCCTTGTTTTTTATGAACCATCCCCAGGTATCGTGATTGCCGATGCAATGATAGACGGGCAGGCTGTTTTCGTTTTTCAGGATGGTTTTAAACAGGTCAAACTGGATCTGTGTTTTTTGTTTGTCGGCTTCGAGGGCGTCCATGATGGCATCCCCTCCGTTAATGATAAAATCGACCTTGGGTTTGAGTTGCTGGACATGCTGGAGCGCTTTGGCCAAGCCGGTTTCAGGAACGATCCCGGGTTTCACATGGATATCGCTCAGATGGGCCAGGCGCACCAGGGGTTTCCGGGGTCGAGGTGAGGATTCGGGAAGGGCTGGGAGGAGGAGGCCCGAAGCGAGGCCGATGGAAGAGTTCCTGATAAATTTTCTGCGTTGCATTGGATTAGGACTTGAATTCAGCAAAAGTAGATGATCTGCCCGAGTTTCTTCACCGGGTATTTGCAGGGTCCACTTGAACCTTATTGGCTAAGGCCCGAAACAGAAGCCGGGTATCGGGAAGGGCGAGGGAAGACCCGGGTAAGGGTCCGTTCACATGCCCGGTCGTGGGGGTTTTGCAGGGGGGGCCGTCGGATGGTTGCCTTTGGTGTTCAATATACGGAAATAGGCATTTCCTCCACTGACAATAAAAAGCCGGTTGAATTCTTTCCCCCCAAAACAAAGATCGGTGACCGGTCCGTTGGGTGCGGGCAGAATCAGGTTTACCCGGCCAAGCTGGTCGGAGACCTGGACCCCCATATTGGTACCCGTGTATAAGAGGTTGGCGGTGTCGGTGGCCAGGCCATGGGGACTGGCTGTTTTTTCTCCATAAGGAATATGGTAATGAATGTATTCCTGGCCGTGGCTGAGACTTCCGTCGGGATTAATTTTATACGAATAACCGAACACCTCATCCGGATAAATGAGGTTCAGGTAAGATTTTTCCGAGGTTATGGCCATCCCTGAAACCCCAGATTTTAAAGGATGCAGGATCGTTTTTTTGGTTTCATAATGATAATACCCAAGCTGAAGGCCATTCATAAAATACAATCCTTTTGAGGTCGAAAGGACTTGTCCGGGTTTAGCGGAGCGGATCAGTGTCGAGGCTTTGTTGTTTTGTTCTATATAGATCGCCCCGGCCCCGGCATCGCTGTAAATGGGATGGCCTGAGGCATCAAACGTAAGATCGTTGATGTGGCCCTGAACGATTCTTTTGAAAATAGTAGCCGGATCGAAAGAAACGGTATAGATGGACGTTCCGTCTGTGCCGGTGAAATAGACCGTACCATCCGGCGCGGCTGCCATTTGGTTCAGCCCATCCTTTGAAACCGGGAGTTCCGACCACTCACCCTGGTTCTTGGTGAGGGACATTCCCCTGTACCGGTCTATAGGGCTGGTCACAGGAGCGGGATAATCTTTCCAGAGCCAGCGAAGCGCATCGGCGATGACGGTGAGGGTATGGGTATTGTTGTGCCCTCCTTCCCCCCAGGCATGGTTTACTTCATACCCGGCCCAGGTCAGGGCGCTGAGCAGGTTCTGGTTGGCGATATACCAATCTCCGGCATAAATGTTCAGATCGTGGTATCCGTCTTCCAGGAAGATCCTCAGAGGTTTGGGTTCGGTTTTACGGACCAGGGTGGCGGTTTCATCCGCTCCGCGCAAACCTACATAGGTGCCGATCGTGCTTAAGACCCTCCGGAATGCATCCGGCCTTTCCCAGGCCGCATTGAACGCGCAAATAGCGCCGCTGCTTGCTCCCGCAATGCTCCGGTCATTGGGATCATCGCTTAGATTATAGGATTTTTTTACCTCGGGAATTATTTCTTCCATTAAAAACCGGGCATAACGGTCACCCAGTCCGTCGTATTCAAAGCTCCGGTTGAAACGGGGGTAATGGGACGTGTCGGCTGAAATCACCCGGCCGTGGTCAATATAGATGCCGATGATGACCGGGATTTCCCCACGATGAATCAGGGTATCCAGGTGGGCGGACAGGCGCCAGCCATTGGCCCTCCCCAGTCCGTCCTGCACGATCATGCTGCAGGCCGCTTTGCGGGAATCATATTGGGCCGGAATATAGAGCCAGTAATTCCGCTCGGTTCCCGGGTAAATTTTACTGATCCATTTATAAGGGCCTTTGATTTCACCGGTGGGAACCTGGGCCTTGGCACCAAGGGCCAAAAGGAGGAAAATTATTCCAATAGAAATTCTGGGCATCCTGTCTTTTATTGAACAGAATGAAGATATGGGAAATAAATATGGGTACATGTCAATTTATATGAAATTCCTTTTTTGTATTCGTAATTCAACCCCTGCCCCCTCAAGGGGAACCAGACTCTTGGCATTCCGAAATAATTTGATTGACCCATCTCTGTGCTTAATCAGGTTATGCAGGGCCAGTTACATTTTATAATTGTATTCCGACCCCTGTCCCCCATGTGCTAATTCTCAAATCCTAAATTTGGAGCAGGCCCTGAAGGAGAACTCATCTTTTGGCATATTGCTAAATCTTATTGAGCCAGCCTGTGACCAATTAGAATAGGAGCTAACATCGCAAAGAATTTTGATAGAACCATATGTACTCCTTCCCAAACGCAAGGAAGATTGATTTATTCAGGTATAATGCCAGGATCCTTGGTTCCCCCGTGGGGGACAGGGGTCTTGAAAATCCTTTATGTGAAGATGCTTTTTGTATTAGATTGCCAACCCCTGATCCTTCAAAGGGAACTAATCTTTGGCATATTGATAAATCTCATTGAGATAGGCCTTTGCCGGGTGCATGACAAGGTCTGGTTTAATTGTATAACAAGACCTGGAAGCGTTCGTTATTTGAAGATGTAAGTCTGCTCGCGCAGGATTGACATGTACCCAATCAGATTATAAAGATTGGTTGGTTTCCCCGACGAAACAGGGTTTTGGGATTAAACGGCGAAGGCCGGGATTAAAACCAGGAAAAATAAGTAGCAATGAATACAATGGCCAGGACAAAAACAAGGGCGATCAATACACAGAATACGATCCCCAGGATGGCCATGAGCGGATTTTTGTCCTTTTTTAATCCTTTCAAACCGAAAATAAAACCGCCGACAGCCAAAGGTAAAGATAACAAAGACAGGGGGCTTGCAAACAGGAATAGAAATCCGGCGCCTCCCAGGATCAGGGACCACATGCCATTCCGGTTTGGTTTTTCGGCCTTAAGGCCGGTTTGGAATAAAGCATCGTTTCCCTGTATCCTGCCCTGGGCCACTTTTTTATTTAGGCGGTGCTGGGCGTAACGAAACAGCTTCCTTTTGATCCAGGCCTGTTCATGACCGTTTTTCCTGCTGATCAGACCGGGATCCAGGGACAAAAACTGGTTAACCGTCAAAGTCGCGGTCTTCGTTTCTGTTAACGGGCTGGCCGGGTGTACGGCAAAAGCAGCCATACTGAACAAGAGAAATATGGGGAGGCAAAACAATCGAATTAAAATATTCATGGTCTCTTTCAGGAAAGGTTGTAAACGACGGACAAGATAAACGGAATGCACGAATCAATACCTCTGTGGAACAAGGGATTCCTTTCAGAAACAAAATACCCCTTTCCTTTTTATTGATCCTTTTTCTTAATTTCCTTTTTATAGTTTTTAAACATCTTACCCCATTGTCTTTCTTTCCTGCGCCGTTCCGCCAGCGTGGATTCATAATGGGCTTTTTCCCTTTCCATTTTGAGGTAGTTTTCATAAGAGGCCTGGTCTATATCGCCTTGCTCAACCGCTTTGATCACCGCGCATCCCGTCTCCCCGGTATGGCTGCAATCTTTGAATTTGCAATCCCGGGCAAGGGAAAGGATATGGTCAAAAGTGGTCTCCAGGCCGGAGCTGCTGTCCGCAACGCCCACCTCCCGCATTCCCGGGTTGTCAATCAGAATAGCCCCGTTGTCGAGAAGGATCAGTTCGCGGTGGCTGGTGACGTGTTTTCCCCGCTGGCTGCTTTCACTGATGGCCCCGGTCTTCATGACGGTCCGTCCGGACAGGTTGTTCAGGAGGGTGGATTTGCCCACGCCGGAAGAACCCAGCAGGCAATAGGTTTTCCCTTTTACCATCAAACTTTCCAATGCGGCATATCCTTCGCGGGTTTCATTGCTGATCGCGATCACCGGTACGTCCCTCACCCTTGTTTTGATCTCCTGCAATATTTCACCGGTACGGGATGGTTGCGCAAGGTCGGTCTTGGTCAGGACGATCATTGGTTTTACTCCCGATTCATGGCAGAGGGTCAGGTAACGCTCCAGCCGGTTTATATTAAAATCACGGTCCACGGCCTGCACCAGGAAAGCCCCGTCGATATTGGTGGCGATGATTTGGCTCTCCCCGCTGCGGCCGACGGCCTGCCTTTTGATCACGGAAGTTCGGGGCAGAATGGCATGGATGAGGGCAAAATCGGGATCGTGGATGCTCAGGGCCACCCAGTCTCCCACGGCCGGAAAATCCTCTCGGCCGGTCGCGGAAAAACGAAGGTGGCCGGTGATTTCAGCCTCGTATTCCCCACGGGCGGTGGCCACCAGGTAACGTTCCTTATGTTCTTCAATAATCCTCCCGGCTTCAAATTGATCGAGTTGGTTTTCGACCCGATAAGGATCGAGGGAGGGTGGATAGCCTAATTGTTCGAGGGTCATGGGTACGGAAAGGTATAAAAATAAGGGGGAATGATGATATGCAGTGTTTCATGCCCGAGCCTTAGGAAATATTAAGAATTAAAGAAATGAAGAATTAATAAAGTTCTCAAAATCTTTCAATCAACGGAATACCCGGCTTGAGATAAATCCATGGTTCTCTTTATATCCCCACGCTGGATTCACAGAAAGGAGTGGAAATAGAATATTAAAAACCCAAAGCCTATGGATTCTGTTTTTTAACCCAAATCATGCAATAGAGTTTCGTAATGAAAACCGGAAGGCCAATAAAGACTGGCGCTCCCGGACTATTTTTACCGCAAACATAGGCACTCCTATGGTGAGGATAAAAATGGGAGG
>Ga0116142_10002078_pt1 | contig 22463 bp, 15 predicted proteins | sample AD_UKC033_MetaG_FD_89785 | JGI IMG/M metagenome (GOLD analysis project Ga0116142, IMG submission 89785) | Active sludge microbial communities of municipal wastewater-treating anaerobic digesters from USA - AD_UKC033_MetaG | ecosystem: Engineered > Bioreactor > Anaerobic > Digestate | place: USA... | reverse complement strand
GAAAACCACGTTACGATATGGTAAATACGAACGTGACTTGTGGGCATCGGTAGTCCGTTTTGCTGATGCGTCGTTACAACCAGATGGAAAAGCAGTAAGTTTGGATAATATGCCAACCGACGCAACGGTTTTGACTAGGAATAGCTTCAAGGGGAGAAGAGGTATTAGTGATATCTTTCAATTGCAAAGTGATTATAGCAACAAATTCGAGTTAGGTGGGTTCAAACATCATCTAATGGCGGGTGTCGATATCACACATGAAAATGCAAAAAGAAACAATAATAATAGTGGCGGATCGTTGGCCTTAAGTGATCCTTTGGCGACAACCACCGTTGGCAATCCAAACGATGGAGCTTATCGTGCTGATACTCGGACGTGGATCTATAATGAATTCGAGTCCCAATCGATTGGTGTTTATCTACAAGATATCGTTTCGCTCTCTAAACAATGGAAAGTTGTAGCGGGCGTACGTTTCGATCGATTCAATGCGGATTATTACGATTATGTGTCCACCAACAGTGGGTCGCGTGCCGATAATCTTTTTAGTCCTCGGTTTGGCTTAATTTTCGAGCCGAACACGTCTTCTTCTTATTATGTCTCTTATGGTGAGTCTTATAATACTTCTGGAGATACCTATCAGTTTTCTCTTGGGAATTTTGTTCCCGGTAGCAACAATGAAAAAGCTGCAAACACTCCCCCAGAAAAAAGCCGTAACTTGGAAGTTGGCGGAAAGTGGGAGCTATTCAATCAGAGAGCGCTTGTTGGTTTAGCCTTATTTAGGAGTGAGAAGTACAAAGAGCGCAATACCGATCCTGATACTGCAGCCACTCAAATGCTGCTCTCTGGTAAACGGCATGCAACTGGAGTCGAGCTAAGCTTTGCAGGCCAGATTACGCCGCGATGGGAGTTTTTCTACAATCATACCTGGATTCCAGATGCTGAAATCGATGAATGCAATGAATCCACTTGCACCGGCAATGCTCAGAGGGAAGGCGACCGTCCGGGGTTGACTCCTCGAAACAGTGCCAGTGCATGGACGACCTATCGCATCGACAACAAATGGCGCGTCGGTCTGGGTATGACCCACCGAAGCGAACAAAGTCCGGTTGGGAACAGAAGCGTGGTTGCCTCGTCCTTCACCACTTGGGATGCGATGGTTGAATATCAACTTCATCCGAATACGGCGCTCAAGTTGACAGTGACGAACCTGACTGATGAGCTCTACGCCGATGCCCTATACCGTGGATTTTACAGCCCTGGGGAGCCGCGTAGGGTATATTTGAGCATCAATTCCGTTTTCTGATCCGTAGATGTTGTGTCGGGCGTAATGAGGAATGCCAGATGATTATTCACCTGAAAGAAGTGATTAACAAGGACGAACTCCAGTCGATGCGCACTATCCTCGAGTCGCCCGGCACGCCCTGGATCGAAGGCAAAAAAACTGCTGGCACCCAGGCTCAATTGGTGAAGAACAATGAACAACTTCAGTCTGGGAGCGAACAGGCAAAACGTTTGCGGAAAATAGTTCTTGATGCGTTAAAGAGAAATCCAATTTTTTTTGCAGCTGCTTTGCCTAAAAAAATCTTCAATCCAATGTTCAATAGATATCGCCCTGAGGCACCCACATATGGTCCACATATCGATGGGGCAATCTTGTATTCCCATGATGATAGTTTTTGGGTTAGGGGAGATATTTCGTGTACTTTGTTTTTGTCTGATCCTGACGAGTATGATGGCGGTGAACTTATTGTTCATGACGTTTCTGGTATAAATCGATTAAAGCTACCGGCTGGTGATGCCATTCTTTACCCAGGTGGATCTCTTCATTCTGTTTCACCTGTTGTTAGAGGGGTGAGGTTGGCAAGCTTTTTTTGGATTGAAAGCATGGTAAGAAATGTTGAGCAGCGCAAGATCTTGTTTGAGCTGGATAAGAATATTTTGAGTCTCAGAAGTGCTATTGGCGAGTGCGAGCAAACGGTTGCGCTCACAGGAATTTATCATAATCTTCTCCGCCTATGGGGAGATACTCTATGAGCACAACGTATCAAAATTTGAAAGATATTCTTTCATCAGGAATTTATGAATATTTTTTTTCTGGTGCGGACGATTCTGTTACTTTGAGAGAAAATGAGCTGTCATGGAAAAGGTTTCAGATTGTACCTCGAGTAATGTCATCGCCAAGATCGGTTTCCCTGGAGATCGATTTTTTTGAAAAAAAGTGGCCATCCCCTTTTTTGGTTGCTCCAATGGCATATCTTGGCATGGTCCATGAACATGGTGACCTTGGGGTTGCATTGGCTTCTGCTGCACAGCAATTCGGTTTTATACTCTCTTGTCATGCAACCACTCCGCTAGAACTTATTTCTAGTCATTTTTTACGCGAAGAACTTAGAGGCCCTCTTTGGTTTCAGTTTTACCCTTATGGATCTCACGCAGAGTGGCTGTCTTTGATCTCGCGAGTTCAGCGAGCTGGCTATGAGGCTCTGGTCGTTACTGTCGATGCGCCGGTCAAGTGGACACCTAAAGCGGCTATTGATGCTGGTTTTTCCGTTCCGGCAAACTGCCCGCAGCCTAATCTTTCCGGTGTTCCGCCTCGGGGGTCTCTTACTGATGTTCTGAAACAGGCATTTTCATGGAATGATCTCAAGTGGTTGCGTGAAAAATGTTCGCTGCCCATTGTCATAAAAGGGGTTCTCAATCCTGAAGATGCCTCTCGTCTCTGCGATGAATCATTGTGTGATGCAATTATTGTGTCGAATCATGGTGGACGTGTCATCGATCGAGTGATTCCAACTGCATATGTACTGAAAGAGATTGTCGCATCTGTGGCTAATCGTGTGAAAGTTTTGGTGGATAGCGGTATTCGCAGTGCTCACGATGTTGCGGTTGCACTGGCGTTGGGTGCAGATGCGGTTTTGATTGGACGGCCTGTTGTTGCAGCGCTTGCTGAAGGCGGTGCCCAAGGTGTTGCCCATCTCTTTTCCCGCTGGCGAGATGAGCTTTCTGCTATTATGGCTGTTTGCGGTTTTTCCACTATTTCTGATTTCAAACTGAATATCGATATTAGGTGGCCCAAAGAGCATTTAATTTGACTTGATTAGATTGCGAGGATAATGAAATTGATTTGTGTCAGCTCAGCTTGTAAATGACAGAAAAACACCGGTTTGAGACGTACTCCCTACGAAGCTGGGGCATCCTTGTGTTGTGTCAAGACGCAAGGAGTGCGTCATACTCAACCGAGCGGCCTGCCTCATGATACGCGTAACGCGACAAAAGGGGTGTTGTCTCCATGAGATTGTTGAAGAGGTGTGATGCTTGCAGCGAACCGTGCGTCGTGCGCTGTGGCGCGGTGGGCCACCTCCGCGACGGTGAAGCGGGGTTCGTCCCAGCAAACTCGACCCTAATGGTTTGCCGACTGGGACGAGAGCTTTGCCGATCAAGTGGTGGCCACGGCCATTCTCGATCGGCTGCTGCATCATGCCCGGAGACAAGTAACCCACACCCACGGCCTGGTTAGCCAAGCAGGAATTTCGTTGAAAACCGGACATTTCGAATCGGTGAAAAGCGGAGTGGTCGGTATTGACAACCCAAAAGGAGAATGCTGTGCTGTACAAGACATCAATCGCACTGGCGCTCGGGGCGGCCTGGGGACTGTCTCTCCGGGTTGCGCTGGCTGACCCCACCCCCGGAAAACCTTCCAAGCCTGAACAAGCACGACCCGAGGTCTTGCTGACGGCGGTGCCAGCCAGCGGGCAACGCGAAACCGATACCGGGCACCAAGGAAATCCAACTGTCGGCGAAGTGGTTACACTACCTGCGGTCAATGTCAGCGCCAAAGGCTATGCGGCGGACGATCTTGAAACACCGGTTGCTACCTTGACCCTTGAGCGCGCAGAATTGCTCCGCGGCAATGCCCAAAACGTTGGCGAGGCGCTGCGCGGCGAACCGGGTCTAGCCGTTGCCAGCGATGGTGCACAGGGCCAGAACCCTGTCATCCGCGGACTCAAGAAGGAGAGTGTGGTCTTGCTGGTCGACGGCATGCGCATGAATTCGGCGCAGCCGCAAGGCGCCATTGCATCATTCATGACCTTGGGCTTGGCCGAACGTCTGGAGGTCGTCAAAGGCCCGGCCTCTGTGCTCTATGGCACGGGTGCGCTCGGCGGCGTGATCAATGTGCTGTTGCCGCAAGCGAAATTCACACCGGGCGCCAGCGTCGACCTTGCCGCGAGCTACGATAGTGCCAGCCGCGGCGTGCGCACCAGTGGCATCGCGAATGTCTCGCAGGGCGATCACGCGCTGATGGTCGGTGCTTCGATAGCACGGATCGACGACTATCGTGCCCCCTCCGGCAAGGTCGATCTGACCGGCTACGACAGTGATGCGCTGATCGCGCAGTATCGGTTCCGCATCGATTCGCGCCAGCAGTTGCGCTTTTCGCTGCAGCAGCAGAAAGACGAGGACGTCTGGTATCCCGGTTCGAAAAAGCCGCATCCCAACTTTGCCGCGGTCGGCAATACGATCGTGCATTCGCCGTACCAGGAGCGTAGGCTGGTCGAGATAGGCTACAACAACCGCACTGGGACGGGCGATGCGCCGTTGAACTTCGATATACGCGTCTGGCGGCAGGAGGTGGAACGCACCATATGGACGCGTAGCGACAAATTGTCTCGCGACATCGGTAAAGCGTTTGTTACTTTTTCCACTGACGGATTGGACGCCAAGGCCGACTGGTTGGTACATCCCGAGCATCTGCTGTCTTTCGGAGTCAACGCTTGGGAGATGAAGGCGTCGCCAGATCGTTACCTGGCCAGACCGACGCCGCTTTCGCCACTGGTGCGCAACGTGCCCTTCACCGATGGCCGCCTTAAAGCGCTGGGGGTTTATCTGCAGGACGACATGCGTTTTGGCAAACTGAACGTTCTGGCTGGTCTGCGCCACGATACGGTGAAGGGCGATGCGGCGTCGATGAACAACGGTACGGTACGAACGGGCCTGGCGCGTGAAGACAGCGCCGTATCCGGCAGTCTTGGTTTGATCTACGAAGCGGCGCCCCTGCTGCGTCCTTTCGCCAACCTCTCACGCGGCTTCCGCGCCGGCGAGATGCGCGAGCGCTTCGAATCCTCGCCGCGTGGTGATGGCTATTTCTATCTTGGCAATCCGCAGATCAAGCCCGAAATAGCCACGCAGCTCGAACTGGGGTTGAAAGGCGCGGATAGCGTCTTGCAGTATTCGGTCTCGATCTATCGCAATCGCATCAGCGACTACATCACGGGACAGCCGACCGGTACGTTCTCGGATGGGTTGCCAGTGAAACAAACGGTGAACCTCGGCGAGGTCGTCATCGACGGTCTTGAAGTCAGCGCGCGCTGGCAGTTCAGTCGCGATCAGTGGTTGACGGTTGGCTATTCGCGTCTGCGCGGCGAAAACAAGGATCTCGATGAGCCGCTGTTCCAGATGCCGGCCGACGAGCTGTCGCTGGGTTGGGAAGGCAGTGTCGCTGCTGGCTGGACGGCAGATGCAACCCTGCGCCTAGTCGCCAAACAAGATCGAGTCGCCACCGTGTTCTCGCGCGGCACCGAGAATGCAACGCCCGGTTTCGGCACGCTCGATCTCGGCGCGACATGGAACTATGCGAAATATCAATCGCTGCGTGTGGAGCTCAAGAACGTCGGCGACAAGTCTTACCACGAGCATCTCACTGAAGGTGTCTCCGGTCAGGAGATCAAGGCGCCGGGCCGCAGCTTACAAGTGGTATGGCGCGGGAGGTTCTGATGCGGAAATTGTTGTTCGGGGTTGGCAACTGCCTAGTGGCCGTTCTTCTCTCTTTCTACGTCCATGCCGCGGACAAGCTACCCAAGCTGGTGTTGGCAGGCCCCTACGCCGCGGTATCGTACCCGCTGATCCACATGGTCGAGTCTGGTGCGCTGAAGGACGTCGCAGAGGTCGTCGAGTTTCGTCCGTGGAAAGACCCTGATCAATTGCGTGCGCTGGCGCTCGACAAATCAACACCGGCGGACTTCATTGCCATGCCGACCAACGTTGCCGCCAACCTCTACAACCGTGGTGTAAAGTTGCAACTCATCAATGTCTCGACCTGGGGCGTGCTGTGGCTGGTGTCGCGCGAGCCTGGCCTCAAGACGCTGGCCGACTTCAAGGGCAAGGAAATCCTGATGCCCTTTCGTGGCGACATGCCCGACATCGTGTTTCAGGTTCTGGCGGAAAAACAGGGGTTGAACGTCAAGCGCGACTTCAAGCTGCGCTACGTCGGCACTCCGCTCGATGCGATGCAGTTGCTGATCACGCGCCGTGCCGACCACGCGCTGCTGGCCGAGCCGGCGGTGTCGGTGGCGCTGCGCAAGACCAGGTCCTTTCCGGTCAGCGTGATTGCACCGGAGCTGTTCCGCAGTGTCGATCTGCAACAGGAATGGGGCCGTGTCATGCAGCGGCAGGCGCGTATTCCGCAGGCGGGCATCGCCGTCATGGGCAAAGCACTTGGCAATGCGGCGCTGATCGAAAAATTCCAGCAGGCCTATGCCGCGTCGCTGGCATGGTGTGAAAAGCAGCCAGACGAGTGCGGGAAGCTGGTCGCCAGCCGCGCTGAAATGCTTACGCCCGAGGGCGTGGCCGATTCGGTGCGCATCGACAACGCGGAATTTGTCACCACGCGGGATGCGCGGCCCGAGCTCGAGTTCTTCTTCGCAGTGCTGCACGCGCGCGAGCCCAATCTCATCGGCGGCAGGCTGCCCGACGACGGGTTCTATCTGAAATGAGTTTGCTGCAACGCTGGTTCGCTGGAATCCCCGCCTATCTGTGGAGCGGCTGGGGCGCGCTGGCCAGTCTGCTGCTGCTGATTGCCGTGTGGGAGGCGATCAGTCTCGCCTATGGCCCGCTGGTGCTGCCCGAACCGGTGGCGGCCTTCCGCAAGCTCTTTGTGCTGATCGATAGTGGCGCTGCCTGGCCCGAGCTCGCTCTCACCGCACGCCGGGCGATGACGGGCCTCATGTTGGCGATCACTGCCGGCAGCCTGCTTGGCCTTTTGGCCGGCCTGTCGCAGACGGCATCGATGATGTCACGCCCAATCGTCACCGTGCTGCTTGGCACGCCGCCGATTGCGTGGTTGGTGCTGGCCATGCTTTGGTTCGGTGCCAGCGATGGCACACCGGTGTTCACCGTGTTCATCGCTTGCACGCCAGTCGTCTTCGTCGGCGCGCTACAGGGCACGCGCACGCTCGATCAGCATCTGAAGGATATGGCAGCCGCCTTCCGCCTGCCGTGGCACATGAGGTTGTTTGATCTCTACCTGCCTCACGTTGTCTCTTACCTGTTCCCGGCCTGGATCAATGCGCTTGGCAATTCCTGGCGCGTGGTGGTGATGGCCGAACTGCTGGCGTCGGCCGATGGCGTCGGTGCGGCTCTGGCGGTGGCGCGCAGCCAGCTCGACATGGACACAGCGCTGGCCTGGATCGCCGCGGTGGTGCTGGCGCTGCTGGCCGTCGAGTACCTGCTGCTGGAACCGATCAAGCGCGAAGTCGAGCGCTGGCGCGAGATGGACCGCGAGCATGCTTGAACTCAGACTATCTGGCGTCAGCCATGCGTATGCGCTTCAGACCGTCCTGGAGGGGATCGATCTCGTTCTACCGGCAGGGCGTATCCTTGCGCTGGTTGGGCCATCCGGCTGCGGCAAGACCACCCTGCTGCATCTGGCCGCCGGCCTCTTGAGGCTGCAAACCGGAACACTGATCAACCGCTTTGTCCGCCCAGCCATCATGTTCCAGCAGCCGCGCCTGCTGCCTTGGAAGACAACGCTGGACAATATCGCGCTTGGCCTCAAGGCGCGCGGCATCTCGCGCCAGGAACGTCTCGCCCGCGCGCGAATGATGGGTGAGGCCGTCGGTCTCGACAAGGTCGCTCTCGACAGGTTTCCGCACCAGCTCTCGGGCGGCATGCAAAGCCGCGCTGCGCTCGCGCGCGCGCTGGTGCTCGAACCCGACCTACTGCTGATGGATGAGCCGTTTTCCGCGCTCGATATTGGCCTTAAGGCGCAGCTGCATCGCCTGCTGCTCGATCACCAAGCCGCCCGCGGGGTGGCGGTTCTGATGATCACCCATGATCTCATGGAAGCGACTCGGCTCGCCGACAGCATTCTGGTGATGGCCCCTAATCCCGGTCGCATCGTGTATCGCTTCGAGCTCGAACAACCGGCCGCGCTGCGTGACGACGATTTCGTCCATGCGACCACGGCTCGGTTGCTGCATGTGCCTGTCGTGCGAGCGTGTTTCGGCCTGACCTCGGCAACCCCGGTCGGCGCTGGCGAGACGGAACGGGGGTTCGAAATTTCCACACCAACGCGGCGCAAGGGGCTGGCATGCTGATAGCGAATGTGCGGGGGCTGCTCGACGCGCGTCATCCGCTCTGGATGTGCGGCCTGCGCCCTTTCTTCCTGCTCGCAGCGCTTGCGGCGCTGCTACTCATGTTGATGTGGCTGGCCTTTCTCGGCCACGGGCTGCCGCTGCCGTCGACGGTCGGCGGCCCCTTCGTCTGGCACGCGCATGAACTGTTGTTCGGCTTCGCGTTTGCCGCCATGGCCGGTTTCCTGCTCACAGTGGTGCCCGAGTTCACCGGTGGCGGCGATTTTGAGGCCAAACCGGTGCGCTGGTTGACGTTGTTTTGGCTGGTCGGCCGGGTCGCCTTTTGGTCGTCCGGCTGGCTCGGCGCGCCCGCTCTGGCGGTGTCCGGATTGGCCCATCTCGCACTGCTCGGCAGCCTCGCCTGGCTAACCGCGCCGCGCTTGTGGCGCGATCCTGAGCGCAAGCATCTTGCCTTTCTCTGGGCAGTGGCAGGACTTGCGCTCTGCGTCGCAGGTTTTTACGTCGATGCCCTGCGCGGCGAGTTTCCAGCGCGCTGGCTGCATGCAACGCTCGGGCTTTTCATGATCCTGATCATCGTCGCGCTCTCGCGCATCTCAATGCGCATCGTCAATCATGCGCTCGAAGAAGCGGGCATCGAGGGCGTCGAATACCGCGCCCGCCCGCCGCGCCGGAATCTGGCGATCTTCTGCATCGGCCTCTACACGGTGGCCGAGTTCGCCTTACCGGCAAGCCGATTGTCAGGCTGGCTTGCGCTGGCCGCCGCTGCCGCGGTATTCAACCTGATGAACGACTGGCATATCGGCCGCGTGCTGTTGCGGCAGCGGCCGCTGATGTTTTATGGCGTCTACGTTGCGATGGCAGCCGGCTACGCGACGATGGGCATCGCATTGGTTTTCGAAACGAGCGCCATCAGTGCAGGCCGCCACTTGCTGGCCGTCGGCGCACTTGGGCTGGCGATCTATGCGGTGATGGGCATCGCCGGCCGCGCCCACTGCGGCCAGCTTTTTGAGACGCGGCTGTGGTTCCCACTCGGCGCCTGCCTACTCGCACTTGCCGCGCTGGTGCGGGCATTCGCAGCCTGGCCAGGCATTGATCCGCTACGCCCGCTCCTCACAGCGGCCCTGCTGTGGTGCGTGGCCTACGGCCTGTTCGCCTGGCACATGGCGCCGCTCTTCATCGCGCCGCGCGCGGATGGGTTGGGCGGCTGCAAGGGGACAGCGATTCCCTGAAGCTTGCTGGGCGGAAAGCAGCAAAATTTGTTGACACTAATAACGATAACTATTATCATTTGCATAGATTGGTGTGAAACGCCTTGTCTGAGTCGTGCCGTGATGCCGTGTTGTATTGCTGGCGCCGACTTTTAGCCAGCCTTCCAGCCCTGTCCGTTGTCGGGGCGTGGCAGCCGGCCGGCGAACTCAACCATCGGTATGGAGGATGTCCTATGCTACGCCTTTTGTTTCCGCCCGCCCAACGTGCATTGATACCCACGACGCTCCTGCTCGGCCTAGTGCCTGCCGCTTTCGCCGACGACATAGCGCTGAAGGCCGTCGTCGTCACCGCCACTCGCGTCGAGGCCGATCCGGACAGCGTGCCAGCGACAGTGACCAGCCTGGACCGCGCCGAGATGGACCGGCGGCTGCCGATCGACGCCGCCGACCTCTTCGCCGACGAGCCCGACGTCGCCATGCCGCGCGACCTGCGCCGCCATGGCGCGACACGGGTGAACATCCGCGGCATCGAGGACAACCGCGTGGTCCAGATGGTGGATGGCGTGCGGTTGCCTGATTACTACAACGGCGGCGGGCCGACCAACTACACCATGAGCGCGTCGCCCACGGCGATGCCCGACTTCCTCAAGCGCGTCGAGGTCGTGCGCGGGCCGTCTTCGAGCCTGTACGGTTCCGATGCCATTGGCGGCGTGGTCGGCTTCGTCACACTCGATCCTGCCGATCTGCTGGGCGCGGAAAAAACCAGCACCTTCCGCTACCGCGGCAGCTATACGGGCGCCAACGACGGCCTGACGCATACGGTGCTCGGCGCGCTGCGCAACGACGCGCTGGAGCTGCTGGTTGGTTACTCGCGCGGCAAGGGCGAGGAATTCGACAACCAGGGCGATGTCGGCGGCAGTTCGCCGACGCGCACCAAGCCGAACCCGCAAAAGACGCACGAGGAGGGGTTGCTCGCCAAGCTGGTCCTGAAGCCGGCGCCCGGGCACAAGCTGGTGGCAACGATCGAGGGACGCAAGCAGTCAGTCGAGACCGACATCCTGCGCTTACCGGCGTTGTTGCCGCGCGTATCCATGATGCGCGGCGACGACAACAGCGAGCGCCTACGCGGCAGCCTCGAATGGGAGCACAAGCCCGGCGCGGGCTGGTACGACCGTCTGACGGCGCGCTTCTACCGGCAGGATGCGGAAACGAAGAACTACAACTTCCAGAACCGCAGCGCGACCAGCGCCTCCTGCTCTGCCGTTGCGGGCGGCCTCAACAACTGTTACATCGAGCAAGACTTCTTCTTTACGCAGGAGACGCTGGGGGCCGGACTGCAGGGCGAGAAACTGCTGCAGGCGGGCGGTCTGACCCATCTGCTCACCTTCGGCGCCGACCTCTCGCGCGTGCACGTCAAGGAGATGCGCGACGTCCGTATCTGGCGCAACGGCGCCTTTTTCGGCAAAACCCTGGCTGGCGAGACCTACCCCCTGCGCGACTTCGCCATCGGTCGCACCGACACCCTCGGCCTCTTCGTCCAGGACGAGATCATCGGACTGGCCGGTGACCGGCTGACGCTGATTCCCGGCTTGCGTTTCGACCGCACCAAGCTACAGCCGGAAGTGGACGCACTCGCCCAGCAGGTGCTCACCAAGTTGGGTCGCCAGGCGGTGAAAAAAAACCATAGCGCCTTGTCGCCCAAGCTCGGCGCCATCTGGAGGCTGGACGGCACCTGGTCGGCCTACGGCCAGGTCGCGCGCGGCTTCCGCGCGCCGAACTACGAGGAGGTGAACGGCGCCTTCCTCAACGAGAGCCAGCGCTACGCGGTGGTGCCGAATCCCGACCTGAAGCCGGAGACCAGCTTAGGCGTCGAGCTTGGTCTGCGCCGCACTGCGGCAAACCACCGCCTGCAGCTCGCCGTTTACGACAACCGCTACAAGAACTTCATCGAGTCCGTCCAGCTTGCCTGCCCGGGTGACTCGGATTGCGTGCTACCGGCTCCGCCCTGGAGCACCAACCAGTCGGTGAACCGCTCGCGCGTGCGCATCTACGGTGCCGAGGCGCGCGGTTCCTGGACCTTCGCGCCCGGCTGGCGCGTCAACGGCGGCATCGCCTGGGCGCACGGCACCAACGAGGAATCTGGTCGGCCGATCAACAGCATCGAACCACTGCGTGCCTCATTGGGCCTAGTCCGCGAGGCTGGCAGTTGGGGGGCGGAGGTGCGATTGCGCGCAGCAACCAAAAAGAACCGCGTGGATGATAGCAACGGCATTTGGTTTCGTCCACCTGGCTATGGGGTTGTCGATCTCTCAGTTTGGTTCAAGCCGAGCCGCGACATACGCCTTACTCTCGCGGTCAATAATCTCTTTGACAAAAAATACTGGCTATGGAGCGACATCCGCCAGGCTGACGCGCGCAATCCCGCCGGCGTCGACTTCTACTCGCAGCCAGGTCGCAGCCTGAGCCTGGTCCTGCAGGGGGTCTTCTGATGGTGCTTTTTTTGCGCTTCCTGATCGCGGCGGCGGCATTGTTCGCTGCGGCGGCCGTCCAGGCAGCCACCGTTCTGTTCGTCGCCACAGGCAACGTGCCGCCGGGCAAGTTTCGCCTGCTCGCGGAAATCGCCCGGCCCCATGGCGTGCAGGTCGAAGTATGCTACGTGCATCGCCTGCCGGCCGAGGTCGATGGCGGCCTGTTCCGCGGTTACGACCTGGTGTTCTTCGACACCTACCTGATCGACGTCGTGCGCGAACGGCTGGCGCGCGCGCTTCCCGAGCTGAAGGTGCCGCACCTCTGGCTCTACGACGCGCGGCCTGCCTGGGATGGTTTGCCGGACGCGCTGGCGAAGCGTCTGATCGCCTACTACAACAGCGGCGGGCGCGCCAATTTCGACGGCTTCTTCGCCAGCGTCGCGGCGCATCTGTCTGGCCGGCCGCTCGTCGGCATCGCCGAACCGGTGGTGTTTCCAAAGACCGGCGTCTACCACCCCGGAGCCCCCGATCTGGTGTTTCCGGACAGTGCCGCCTATTTCGCCTGGAAGCGGCTGCCGGCTGACGCACCCGTCATCGCCGTCGCACTGCACCAGCAGTACATCGCCTCGATGCAGACCGAGTTCGTCGACAACCTGATCGCGCGCATCGAATCCGCTGGCGCGGTGGCGCTGCCGGTCTACGGGCCGGCGTTCGACCCGCAGTGGCTTTCCCGCATGCTGGCGCCCGCCGGCAAGCCGCTGGCGCATGCACTGATCAATACACAGATCGTCCTCAATCCGGAAGGCCTCCGCGCCGAGTTCGAGCGCCTGGGGATTCCGGTCGTCCAGGCTATGCCTTATCGCAAAGGGGACGCTGCGGCCTGGGCGGCCGACCCTCAGGGCGTTCAGCTCATGGACGTGCCGTTCTACCTTGCCCAGGCCGAGTTCGCCGGCATTAGCGACATCCAGATCGCCGCCGCCACGCAGAAGGAGAACGACCGCATCGTCGCCATCGAGCCGCAGGCAGCCGCGGTCGTCGCCAAGGCGCTCAATCTCGTCGCGCTGCAGCGCAAAGCGAATGCCGACAAGCGGTTGGCGGTGTTCTTCTGGAACTACCCGCCGGGCGAGAAGAACCTCTCGGCCTCGTTCATGAACGTGCCTCGCAGCCTCGAATTCACGCTCGCTGCGCTGAAGGCCGCCGGCTACGCGACCGAGACGCCCTCCGAGGCGGTGCTGATCGACATCCTGCAACAACTGCTGGCGCCGTTCTACCGCGATGGCCGTCTCGATGCGCTGCTGCACAGTGGACTGGCCGAACTGTTTCCGGTCGCCGAATACAAGGCTTGGCTGGCCGGTCTGCCCGAGCCCGTGCGCCGCGAGCTGGAGGAGAAGTTCGGCCCACCGGAAAAGTCGGCGATGGCGATACGGCGCAACGGAACGGACTACTTCGTCATCCCGCGCTACCAGATCGGCAACATCGTCATCCTGCCTCAGCCACCGCGTGGCGAGAAGTGGGAGGACAAGGAGAAGGCGCTCTACCACTCGACCAAGTCGCCGCCCTCGCACTTCTATCTCGCCGTCTATCTCTGGACGCGCGCGAAATTCCGCAGCGACGCGATCGTGCACTATGGCACCCACGGCACGCAGGAATGGCTGCCTGGCAAGGAGCGCGGCCTGTCGGTTTTCGACTACCCGATGCTCGCCGTCGGCGACGTGCCGGTGGTCTATCCCTACATCGCCGATAACATCGGCGAGGCGCAGCAGGCCAAGCGGCGTGGTCGGGCGACGATCCTCAGCCACCAGCCGCCGCCCTTCCGGCCGGCCGGCCTGCATGACGTGTTGACGCGCATCCACGACCTGTTGCATGCGTGGATCAACCAGGACGAGGGCGCGGTGAAGGAGAAAATCAAAGCCGACCTGCTTGCCGCTGTGAAGCAGGAACGCATCGAGCGCGACATGGGCTGGACGTTGGAACGTGCGGCCGCAGAATTCCCAACCTTCATCGACGAGCTGCACAAGCACCTGCACGAACTGGCCGAAACCGTCCAGCCACTCGGCTTGCACACACTGGGTCGCGCGCCCGATGAGAAACACCGGCTCGCCACCGTGCTGCTGATGCTCGGTCGTCCATTCTGGGAGGCCGCCGCCGCCCAGGCCGGCACCCCCAAGGGCGAACTCGACGAAGCTCTGATCGCGGACTACGAACAGCTCCCCGAGACCGCGCCCTACCGGCTGCTGCGCGCGCACCTAGTCGAAGGCCGTCCGACCGACGCGCTGCCAGACGCGCTGCGCGAACAGCTCGACAAAGCGAAGAAATGGTATGCGGATATTGGTGCCCACAACGAACTGCCGGCCCTGCTGGCAGCGCTCGAAGGCCGTTACATTCCGACATCCTACGGCGGCGACCCGATCAAGAACCCGGACGCCTACCCGACCGGCCGCAACCTGTACGGCTTCGACCCGTCACGCGTGCCCACCAAGCAGGCCTGGGAGGCCGGCAAGGACGCGGCGGAGCAGTTGCTCGCCGAGCACCGCAAGCTCAAGGGCGCGGCGCCGAAGAAGCTCACCTTCTCGCTCTGGTCGGTCGAAACCATGCGACATCAGGGCATTCTCGACGCGCAGGCGCTGTGGCTGTTGGGCGTCGAGCCGGTATGGGACGCCGGCGGGCGTGTCACCGACGTGAAGCTCGTCGCGCGAGAAGCGCTGGGTCGGCCACGTGTCGACGTCGTGCTCTCCGTCACCGGCCTCTACCGCGACCATTTCCCCAACACCATGAAACTGCTCGCCAAGGCGGCACAACTCGCCGCCGAGGCGCCGGAAGACGATAACCCTGTCGCAGCCAACAGCCGCCGCATCGCCGCCGAGCTAGAAAAGCAAGGAATGGATGCGGCAGCGGCCAAGCGCGCCGGACAGACGCGCATCTTCTCCTCCGAGACTGGCCGCTACAGTACCGGCCTCGACGACGCCTCACTCGCCACCGACACCTGGAAGGGCAAGGCCGAGGGCGACCGCAAGCTCGCGCAGCTTTATCTCGCCCGCATGCAGTATGCCTACGGGCCGGACGAGGCCGACTGGGGCAAGACCGGCGACGAGCTTGGCGGCAAGGATCTCAACCTCTACGCTGCCCACCTCAAAGGCACCGAAGGTGCCGTGCTCTCGCGCACCTCCAACACCTACGGCATGCTTACTACCGACGATCCCTTCCAGTATCTCGGCGGCATCGGTCTGGCGGTGCGCTACCTCGACGGCAAGGCGCCGGAGCTCTACATCTCCAACCTACGCGGCAGCGGCGGTGGCAGGATCGAAGGCGCTGCGCGCTTCCTTGCCAGGGAACTGGCCACGCGCAACTTCCATCCGGGCTACATCATTGGCCTGCAGAAGGAGGGCTATGCCGGCACCCTGCAGTTGCTCGATAGCATGAACAACTTCTGGGGCTGGACCGCTACCGCGCGCGAGATCGTACGCGACGATCAGTGGCAGGAATTCGTCGACGTCTATGTGAAGGACAAGCACAATCTCGGCCTGCAGCAATGGTTCGAACGACACAACCCGCACGCGCTGGCGCAGATCATCGAGCGCATGCTCGAAGCCGCGCGGCAGGGATATTGGGATGCCGACCCGAAGGTGGTTGCCGAACTGAAGCAGCGCTACCTGGACCTGGCGCGCCGCTATGACGTGAAGAGCGACAACGCCGCCTTCGAGAAATTCGTCGGCTACGGCATCTCTGATGTCTCCAATCAGGAGCCGGGTCCGGCATCCGCCGTCCCGCCAGCGCCGACTTTTCAGCCGTCGCCAGAGGCCGCCGCTGCTGTGCCCATTGAGGGCATACGTCTCGAGAAGGTCGAATTACCGCCAGACGCTCCTTCGCTGGCCCTGGCCGTGCTGCTCGTCCTCGGCTTCGTGCTGGTTGCCGGCGGCTGGCGGCAGGCGCGGGAGGCGGTATGAGCCGTGATTATGCTGCCCGTGACGGTGAACCACCACGCCATGCCCGTCGATCAGAAACTGCGGCGCTTCACCACCGGCGGCGGCGCGGGGGCGCAGCGGGACGGCCTGACAATCCACCTGGGGTTTCCAGTTGCAGCGCAACAGCCCTACGAAGAGCCGCCTACCGGGCGAACTGGCGGCGCAGACACGCCCGCGCGGCCAGCTCGATGCCCAGCTGCTGCGCCGCATCGACGCCGCCCTCAACCTGCGCCTGTCCCTGCAGAACCTGCTCGACGGGGATAGCCGCCGCACCGCCGAGGCGCGCAGCGGCGCCGACGTTTGGCAACTGGGCTCGCATGAGACCGGCCAGCGTACCTGGCCGCTCGCGCTGGAGGGCAAGTGGTAGTTCTGCCGCATTCATCTCAACAACCCAATGGAGAACCCTATGAGTCAGATGCTCGAAATCGTGATGTACCAGACCGCCCAGGTCTTCCTGATTCCGACGCTTGTCGCCATTGCGGTCATGTTCATCTACGCCTTCTATGCGCTCGGTGCCTTCGCGGTGCAATGGTGGCAGCGCCGTAAGACTGCCATCTCGTTCGATGCGCCGCGCGGTTTCCCGCTCGTCGCATGGGCGCGCGGGCGTTCCGCCATCAGCGACGACGACCTCGACGTGATGGCGCACAAACTGCTTGAACTACCACGCATGGTGACGCGCGTGGCACCGATGCTCGGTCTGGTGGCGACGATGATCCCGTTGGGGCCGGCGCTCAAGGGCTTGTCGGACGGCAATCTTGCGCAAGTGTCGGACAATCTCACCGTCGCGTTCTCGGCGGTGATCCTTGCGCTGATTGCGGCCGCCATTACCTACTGGATCGTTTCCGTGAAGCGCCGCTGGCTGGCCGAGGAGTTGGTCTGGCTGATGGCGCACAACCGGCGGCCGCCAGTTGGGAAAGTCGCCGATAGTAAGATCGCCGACGAAGTTGAAGCGGGAGCCATTGCATGAAGTTTCTGCACGAACCGGAATCCGACGACCCGATCCTCTCGGTCGTCAATCTCATCGACATCTTCCTCGTCATCATCGCCGCGTTGCTGATCACCGTGGCGCAGAACCCGCTGCTCAACCCCTTCAGCAAGCAGGACGTCACCGTCATCACCGACGCCGGGAAACCGTCGATGGAGATGATCGTCAAGAAGGGCGAGAAAATCGAAAGGTACAAGGCCAGCGGTGCGATCGGCCAAGGCGAGGGCGAAAAGGTCGGCACCGCCTACCGCATGCGGGACGGATCGTTTATCTATGTGCCGGAGGGGAAGGAATAGGGCATGCTGTGCCGCCGTTCCGCCAGCATTGGTTTTCCAGCGGGCAGCCCAGTGCGCTTTTGTTGGGTATATACCCGACGCACAGGAAACAGCTTGCATTGGGTGCTATTGTGTGACCAGCGTGCTATGCTATAATTCGCAAGGTGTCGGGGCGTAGCGCAGCCTGGTAGCGCACCTGCATGGGGTGCAGGGGGTCGCGAGTTCAAATCCCGCCGCCCCGACCATCTTCTCTCAGTGGTAGAGAGAATCGATCAGTGTCCCAAGCGGGACTTTTTTTGGCGGCGGAGTATTAGAAAATGATAATACTCAGAAACGTTATGATGCTGGGTGTGGTCGGTTTTTTGGCAGCGGGCGCTTGGGCGCAAAACGCGCCAGAGGCGGCGCAGGATGATGCGGCGCTTGCGGTCGGTGTCGTCGAACGGCAACAGGTTCGCGAACGCATCGTTGCCGAAGGGGTGATCGAAGCGGTCTTGCAGGCGCGGGTGGCGCCCGAGGTTGCTGGGCGCATCGTCGAGGTGCGCGTCGACGCGGGCACGAAAGTCAAAGCGGGCGATCTCCTTTTCGTGCTCGACGACACGGCGGTGCGCCAAGAGGTGGCTGCGGCCCGTGCGCGCTTGGCGCAGGCCGAAGCGAACCTGGCGCAGGCGCGTGCCGAATGGGAACGGGCGAAAAACCTCTTTGCCCAAAAATTCATCAGTGAATCGCGTCTCGATTCGGCGCGCACCGCACTCGATGCGGCCCAAGCGGAACGCAACGCGGCGCAAGCACAGCTGGCGCGCGCCGAAGCGGCGCTCGCCTATACCCAAGTGAAAGCGCCGTTCGATGGGATAGTCGCGGAGCGCTACGGGAACCAGGGCGATATGGCGCAGCCCGGGCAGCCGCTCCTCTTGCTCTACCAGCCGGGCGCGTTGCGCGCCGTGGCGCAAGTGCCGCAAGAGCGGATTCGCGCGTTGGGGCAGCCGCTTGCTGCCCGCGTCGAAGTCCCCGGGCAAGCGCGTGCTTGGAACGCTACCGCGGTGACGGTGCTGCCCGCGGTCGACCCGAAGACGCAGACGCAGACCGTGCGTGCCGATCTTCCGCCAGACGCAGGTGATGGGCTGGTTCCCGGGACGTTTGCCCGAATGGAGATCTCCGCAGCGGGTGGGGAACGGCTCGTCGTGCCCACGCAAGCGATCCTACGGCGTGGCGAATTGACCGCAGTCTATGTCGAAACCGCCAACGGTTGGCGCTTGCGCCAGGTTCGCCTGGGGGATCGCGTCGATGAGGCGCACGTTCAGGTTCTGGCTGGGCTCGCAGCTGGGGACCGTGTTGCGCTTGACCCGGCGAAAGCAGGATTGATCGCGGCACAAGCGGCGCGCGGCGACGGTGACCGGTCGTAAGGAGCCTGTGATGCGCGAACCGATCCTTCCTGGCGAAACCACGGGCAACCCGCTCGGCATTTCGGGGCGCACCGCGGCCACGTTCCAGCGCAACGCCATTACGCCGCTCCTCGCGCTCGTCCTCTTCTTGGTCGGGCTTTTCGCGATCGTCATCACGCCGAAAGAGGAAGAGCCGCAGATCGACGTGACGATGGCCAACGTCCTGGTGCCCTGGCCCGGTGCGTCGGCGAAAGACGTCGAAGCGATCATCGCGCGGCCCGCGGAACTGGTGTTGTCGCGCATCGCCGGCGTCGATCACGTCTATAGCGTTTCGCGTCCTGGGATTGCGGTGATCACGGTGCAGTTCCAGGTGGGCGTGAAGAACGAGACCGCGCTCGTGCGCCTCTACGACACTGTGATGTCGAACCGCGATTGGCTCAGCCCCAACCTGGGTGTCGGCGAACCGATCGTCAAGCCGAAAGGGATCGACGACGTTCCCGTCGCGGCATTCACGCTCTTTACGCGCGATCCCGAACGAGCCGGGTACGACTTGGAGCGGGTTGCGCACGCGCTGGAGCTCGAACTCAAACGGGTTGAAGGAACACGTGACGTGCGCACGATTGGCGGCCCGGGGCAGGTGGTGCGTGTGGTGTTCGACCCGGTGCGGTTGAACGCCTACAACCTCACCGTCGATGAGCTCAAAACGGCACTGTCGCTTACCAACGTCTCGCTGCCTGCCGGGATGCTCACGCAGGACAACCGCGAAGTGCTCGTGCGCACGGGGTTGTATTTCGATTCGGTCGAAGATGTCGCCAATATCGTCGTCGGCGTCGTCGAAGGGCGACCGGTCTATCTTCGCGATGTTGCCGAGGTGGCGCTCGGTCCAGACGAGCCACGCCGTTACGTCTGGTTTGGCGCCGGGCAAGCCGGGGCGGAGACGTTGGGCATGCCCGCGGGCGCGTCGCAGCCTGCGGTGACGATCTGGGTCTCGAAAAAACCGGGCGCGAACGCCGCAACCGTGGTCGATGCATTGGTCGAACGGATGCGGCTTCTGGAAAACCAGATCATTCCGGAAGGGATCGCCTGGCAGGTGACGCGCGACTATGGCGCGACGGCAACCGACAAAGCCAATACATTGATCGGTAAGCTGATTTTTGCTACCGGTGCGGTGGTGGTGTTGGTGCTCGTGACGCTGGGGTGGCGCGAAGCGGTGATCGTCGGTGTTGCGGTGACGCTCACCCTCATGGCCACGCTCTTTGCCTCGTGGGCGTACGGTTTCACCTTGAACCGCGTTTCGCTCTTTGCCCTCATCTTTTCGATCGGCATTCTGGTCGATGACGCGATCGTCGTCGTCGAGAACATCCACCGCTGGCACCACCTCAAGCCTGGGGAACCGCTGTGGCGCGTGATTCCGCACGCGGTCGACGAGGTGGGTGGGCCGACGATCCTCGCCACGTTCACCGTGATCGCGGCGCTGTTGCCGATGGCGTTCGTCACCGGCCTGATGGGGCCCTACATGAGCCCGATCCCGATCAATGCGTCGATGGGCATGTTCCTTTCGCTCCTCGTTGCGTTCATCGTCACCCCGTGGCTCGCGGGCAAATTGCTCCCCGGCGGGATGGGGAACGCCGGTGCGTCAGCCGGTGACGCCCACCCGCACGAAACGAAGGACGATCGCATTACCGCGGCGCTCGACCGGCTCTTTCGTCGCATCTTCAACCCGATCATGCACCCGAAATACGGGGCGTGGGTTCGCTTCACCTGGGGCCTTGCGGTGATGGCGCTCATTGCGGTGGCGCTGGCGCTACCGGTGCTACAAGCGGTGATTCTCAAGATGTTGCCATTCGACAACAAGAGCGAATTCCAGGTGGTGGTCGATATGCCGCTCGGCACCCCGCCGGAGATGACCAGCCGCGCGCTGCAAGAGATGGGCGAAGCGCTGGCGGCGGCGATCCCCGAGGTGCGCGATTGGCAAGCGTACGCGGGTACCGCGAGCCCGATCAATTTCAACGGGTTGGTGCGGCAGTACTACCTGCGGCAGATGCCGGAGATGGGCGACCTGCAGATCAACCTGGTCGACCGCCGCCACCGCCACCGCAAGAGCCACGAGATCGCGATGGCTGCGCGCCCGATCGTGCAGGAAATTGCGGCGCGCTACGGGGCGACTGCCAAAGTGGTCGAAGTCCCGCCGGGGCCGCCGGTACTTTCGCCGATCGTCGCTGAGATCTACGGGCCGAGCTATGAAGGGCAGATCGCGGTGGCGCGGCAAGTTCGGCAGGTGCTGGAGACGACGCCCGACGTGGTCGACGTCGACGACACTATCGAAGAGGTCGCGCCAGAACTGGTGCTGGTGGTCAATCAGGCGAAAGCGGCGCAATACGGGGTGGCGCAAGCGCAGATCGTTTCGACCATTCGGGTCGCCCTTTCGGGAGATTCGGCCACGTCGCTCTTTGGGGGCAACAACCAGTACGAAGTGCCGGTGCGTATCCAGATGAACGCGGCGCAAAAAGACCGCATCGAGCGGGTGCTGGCGCTCAAGGTCCGTTCGCGCGAAGGGCAGTTGGTGCCGATCGGCGAACTGGTCGATCTGATCGAGCGGCCGCGCGAGCAGGTGATCTACCGCAAAGACCTGCTGCCTGTCGTCTATGTGACCGCCGACGTCGTCGGTCGCACCGATTCGCCGCTCTACGGGATGTTCGCCGCGCGTGCGGCGCTCGATGGGCTGGCGTTCTCCGGCCCCGGTCTCTTCGGCAAGCTGAATGAATGGTTCATCCAGCAACCGAAGAATCCGTACGCGGAATACGCGGTGAAGTGGGATGGTGAGTGGCAGGTCACCTACGAGACCTTCCGCGATATGGGCGCCGCGTACGCCGTCGGGTTGGTGTTGATCTATCTCTTGGTGGTCGCGCACTTCAAGAGCTACGGAACGCCCCTCATTATCATGGCGCCCATTCCGCTCACGATCATCGGGGTGATGCCCGGTCATGCACTCCTCGGGGCGCAGTTTACCGCTACCTCGATGATTGGGATGATCGCGCTGGCGGGGATCATTGTGCGCAACTCGATTCTGCTCGTCGATTTCGTGATCCAGCAGGTTCGCCAGGGAATGGCGTTCGAAGAGGCGATCATCCGTTCCGCCGCGGTGCGCGCGAAACCGATTGCGCTTACCGCGCTCGCCGCGATGATCGGGGCGTTTTTCATCCTCGACGATCCGATCTTCCAGGGGTTGGCGATCAGTTTGATCTTTGGCGTCTTCGTCTCAACTTTGTTGACGCTGGTGGTGATTCCGATGCTGTTTTACGCGGCGAAACGCAAACGAGTCGCTGAACTTGCCGCTGCTGCGGAATGATCCGTGATTGCGTAGCGTAACCGGTAACAAAATGGCGTTGGTCGTTGGGACAAAGGTTGGTTCAAAAACAAGGAGGCTGCAATGAAGCAAATGACCATCAATCAGTGGGTCCGCGCATTTGCCGGGTTTTTCGTGCTGTTGTCGTTGGCGCTCGGCGTGGAAGGTTCGCCCCTTTTCGTCAGCAAAAACTTTTTGTGGTTCACAGCGTTCGTGGGTGCGAACCTCTTCCAGAGTGCGTTCACTGGGCTCTGCCCGCTGGAGAACATCCTGCGCAAACTCGGAGTGCCCGAAAGCGCAGGAGGCTGCCGCTAAGAGACTTCTTGGGACACACTGATTTATTCGCAGATCGATGGGCCGAACTCATCCCTGACATGCGACAATTGAAGTACTGACATTTGATAGGCACTTGACGATGCAAGCGAGCTTTTCCGAACTTGAATATGCGAGCAAGAAGAAAGTGACGCGGCG
>Ga0116142_10002070_pt1 | contig 22512 bp, 19 predicted proteins | sample AD_UKC033_MetaG_FD_89785 | JGI IMG/M metagenome (GOLD analysis project Ga0116142, IMG submission 89785) | Active sludge microbial communities of municipal wastewater-treating anaerobic digesters from USA - AD_UKC033_MetaG | ecosystem: Engineered > Bioreactor > Anaerobic > Digestate | place: USA... | reverse complement strand
ACAATTAAAAGTAGGAAAAGTTCCATTTTATGAACCACATCTAGAAGAATTGCTTTCCGAAACAAAAAAGAAACAAAATTTATTTTTCACTTCTGAATATAAAGATGCAGTTCCTCAGTCCGATTTGATTATAATTGCGGTGGGAACTCCTTCATCAAAATCAGGTGGTGTTGATTTAACCTACGTTTTGTCAGCTATCGAATCGATGGCTCCTTTACTCAAACAAAATACTATTATCGCAATAAAATCTACTGTGCCGCCCCAGGCAATTGATAGTGTGGTAGATGCGTTGAGAAAAAATTCTAAAGTTGCCTACACAATCGCCACTTTGCCAGAATTTTTAAGGGAAGGGAGCGCAGTCAGTGATACGCTGCACCCAGCGAGGATAGTTATTGGCGCAGAAGATGATTGGACATTTAGTCAGCTTGAGATACTGCATCAGCCGTTTAAGGCTCCGATTGTGAGAACTAAGCTAGCTTCGGCTCAAATGGCCAAATATGCGGCAAACGCATATTTGGCTACTAGAATTACTTTCATTAATCAAATTGCAGACTTATGCGAAAAAAATCACGCAGACGTTCAGGAGGTAATTTCCGCCATTGGTTTTGACCCACGTATTCGTTCGCATTACTGGTATCCAGGATTGGGCTATGGAGGCTCATGCTTCCCCAAGGATGTAAAAGAACTTGCGTATTTTTCTCGCCAAGTAGGTGAAGCAGAAAACCTATTTAATAAAATTCAAGAATTAAACGACCAGCGGCTCACTCGATTATTTACATATTTTGAGCAAAAGGTTGGAGGATGGAAAGGTAAAAAAGTAGCTATTCTCGGTTTGGCTTTCAAGCCCAATACAGACGACACACGCGAAGCCCCGAGCACAAAATTAATCCCATTATTGCTGGAATCCGGTGCCATGGTGACAGCGTATGATCCAAAGGCTACTTTGAAAGGTACTACTGTAGTTACAGCAAGTCATCAAAATCACTATGCTGAGAAATCTAGTATTGCAACATGTTGCGAGAACGCAGATGTCATCATTATTGTTACAGAATGGCCTGAAATTGGCAGTTTTAACTACGGAGAGGTTAGAACAAATCAAACGCAATATTTGATAGACACGAGAAATCAAATCCAACCAGAGATAGTAAAAAACTGGGGCTATCAGTATTTGGGTATTGGAAGAGGGGAATAAGATGAAAAAAATCCTAATTACTGGTGGAACAGGTTTTGCGGGCACACATCTAGTCGAACATTTATTAAACAATCCTTCATCAGATTCAACTGAAATTCACGTGACTCATTTTGGGAATAAGCTTCCAGCGTTATTTGAGCAGTTCAAGCCTCACCAGATTCATCAAGTTGATTTGCAAGATGCCATTGCTCTTGATCAACTAATCAAGTTAGTTTTGCCCACAGAGATTTATCATTTGGCGGCTATAGCTGCAGTATCATCCAGTTACTCTAATGCAGCGCGGGTAATCCAGAACAATTCAGCTATCCAAATTAATCTATTAGAATCAATGATAAAGTTTGTGCCGGATGCAAGACTATTAGTTATTGGTTCTGCAGAGGAATATGGGATGTCACTTCCAGGTGAGCTACCAATTAGAGAGGATCATCCATTTCGTCCCTTGAGCCCCTATGCTGTTTCAAAAGTTACTCAGGATTTGTTGGCATATAGTTACTTTATCAGCAGGAAACTAAATATTCTCAGAGTGAGACCATTTAATCACACTGGCGAAGGACAAACTGTCGATTTTGCGATTCCTTCATTTGCATCGCAAATAGTTGAAATTGAACTTGGTAAACTGACCCATCTCTCAGTGGGCAATCTTGATGCCAAAAGAGATATTAGCGATGTCAAGGATGTGGTGGCAGCGTACCAATTAGTAATGCAGGCAGGTGTTGTCGGGGAAGTATATAACATCGGCAGCGGCCATTCAGTGAGCATGAAGGATATTCTTAATGAATTAATACAATATTCCTCAGTTCCCATAGCCATTGAGACAGATACAAATAAATTGCGACCAACTGATATTACAGAAATGGTTGCCGACATTACTAAAATTACTGCCTTAGGCTGGCAACCAAAGATCGGTCGTGACCAAACTCTTCTACGAGTGTTACACTGGTGGAGAACACAACATAGTATTTAGAAAGGGTATTGATTGATATGCAAAAAAAAGCATTTATAACTGGCATAACAGGTCAGGACGGCTCTTATTTGGCTGAACTGCTTTTGGAAAAGGATTATCTGGTCTATGGTCTCACTCGGAGAACCAGTACGCAAAACTTTGCGCGCATAGAACAGATAATGCATCATCCCAATCTGCGTTTAATTTCTGGAGATTTGATAGACCAGGGATCTTTGAATACTTCCTTGCAGTCGATTCAGCCAGATGAAGTGTACAACTTGGCCGCCCAATCTTTTGTTCAAGCAAGTTGGGAGCAACCCGTACTAACAGGTGAATTTACTGCCTTGGGAGTTACCAGAGTTCTCGAAGCAATCAGACTGGTCTGCCCAAAAGCGCGCTTCTATCAAGCCAGTTCATCGGAAATGTTCGGTAAGGTTCGTGAAGTTCCTCAAAACGAAAATACACCATTTTATCCTCGTTCTCCCTATGGAGTGGCAAAAGTCTATGGTCACTGGATTACTGTCAATTATCGGGAGTCGTATGATTTGTACGCAGTTTCTGGCATTTTGTTCAATCATGAATCGCCAAGGAGGGGTTTGGAGTTTGTAACCAGAAAAATTGCTAATGGAGTTGCTCGGGTCAAGTTGGGTAAACAATCACATGTTGAACTGGGTAATCTAGAGGCAAAACGCGATTGGGGTTATGCAAAAGACTATGTGGTTGCCATGTGGCTAATGTTGCAGCAAGAAAACCCGGATGATTATGTAATTGCAACTGGCGAAACACATTCTGTCAAAGAATTTTTTCAGCTTGCTTGTAAAGTAGCTGGCATAGAAAACTGGGAGTCAATCATAAAACATAATCCTATATATGATCGCCCTGCGGAAGTGGATCTCTTAATTGGAGATGCAAGTAAAGCAAAAAAACAGCTCAATTGGGAACCAAGTCTGACATTTAGTCAGTTGGTTGAACTAATGGTTCAAGCAGAATTAGAATTAGAAGCCAAACTATGAAAAAAGCCATTATTATTATTCCGACATATAATGAAAAGGAAAACATAGCGGTGACAGTTGCCGCTGTCTTCGCAGCCACAGCTACTGTTAGATCCTGGAAAATTGAAATACTAGTTGTCGATGACACTTCGCCAGATAAAACCGCTGATGAAGTTAAAAAAATACAAAAAAATAATCAAGCCGTTCATTTATTACTCAATCCCAAAAAGATGGGGCTGGGAGGAGCCTACTTAGCTGGGATGAGCCATGCTTTCTCAAAATTGGACGCAGATGTGGTATTTGAGTTTGATGCTGATTTGTCTCATCCACCAGAGAAAATACCCTTGTTTCTAAAAATGCTAGATGATGGTAAAGACATGGTGTTAGGCACTCGATATAGTAATGGAGGAGCAATTCCGGCTGATTGGGGTTTACATCGAAAACTTATGAGCATGGTGGGTAACTTAATCATTATGTTGGTTTTTACCAACTTTTCTATTCGAGATTGGACTTCTGGGTATCGAGCAATTACAAAACAAACCTATAAAAAAGTTGTTCCTTTTTTACAATCTGAAAGATTTTTTGGCTATACATTCCAGATCGGATTTCTATACAATGCGGTTAAACAGGGTCTTTCACTCGGATTTATTCCCTATACTTTTAGGGATAGAACGAAAGGAAAGTCAAAAATTGGTCCGGAATATATGAAAAACACTCTGTTGTATATTTTTCGAGTGAGGATTCAAGAAATGCTTGAAAATCGTATTTTTAAATTTGTGATAGTTGGTGGGATAGGGGCGGTTGTGCAATTTATTTCGCTAGCTTTATTTCGCAGGGTAATGCAATACAGCTTCGCTTACTTTTTTTCTGCTGAATTGGCAGTAGCTTCTAATTTTGTGTTATCAAACCTTTGGACATTTAACGACAGAACGCTTTCTCTGGCAGAAATCCCTAAAAAATTTCTTACGTTCAATGTTGCCAGCTTTGGCTCGGTGGGAATCCAAACAGTGCTCGCCACGTTGGGCAAACTTCTTATTGGCGATACAATCCCCTTATTTGCAATTCCTCTAACGCAGATGATTTTGGGCAATGCATTTATTTTTGATACGGGCTTCTTATTCATGATTATTGGTATCCTCATCGGTATGGTTTGGAATTTTACTGCATATAACAAATTTGTTTGGAAACAAAAATAACTCTGTATGGTTTTATTACAGCGTAAACTATTCTGGTTTCTTATTTTATTAACACTTATCGGTTCGTGGTTGAGGGTATATCGATTACCAGAAACTTTACAGTTTTTGGGAGATCAGGGGAGAGATGCAATAAGAGTAGCCAGAATGTTTAAGCAAGGTGATTTAGTTTTTATTGGTCCGGTTACTAGCATCGGGAATATGTATCTTGGTCCATTGTATTACTATTTTATGGTTCCTTGGCTTTGGTTGACCTATCCAAGTCCACTTGGCCCTGCGTATGCCGTAGCCGTTTTATCTATCATGACGATTCCACTTCTGTATATTCTTGGCAAAGAATTGGTTGGAAAACAAGCTGCTCTCATCGCTACTATCTGTATTACTTTCAGTTCCGTAGTCATCACACACAGTCGTTTTAGTTGGAATCCCAACCCAGCTCCGCTAATTGGATTATTGTTTATGTGGGCACTGTATCGCGCATGGAAAAACCATCCTCGCTATTGGTTGCTCGTAGCAGTTTTCTTTTCAATTCTGATTCAACTCCATTACATCGCTTTATTGAGTATATTCCCCGCTTTGTTAGTACTGATTTTGCAAATTAAAGAAAACATCCGCAACAAAAAAAACATGGTGCAATTAAGTTTAAATATTTGTCTAGCCATTGGTATAGGTTTCGTGTTTTTGAGTCCTCTGATGGTTTTTGATATGAGGCACGGTGGCACTAATTACTTAGCTCTACGACAACTCCTAGGTGGAGAAAACTCCATCACTACTTTTGAATCAACAAATCTTTTGAGCAAGTTGTGGACCATTGCGGAGGAAACTCATGGTAGATCAATGCAGTTGCTCTTTGATATGTATATTGGTCAGCAAAGAACCAGAAATACAATCTTCTTAGCACTAACTTTACTTGGTGTATTATGGTTACTTGTTAAGAAAAAGCACTTTTCAAAGGGAGAATTAATTGTAATATTGTCTGTATTCACCGCAATTCTTGGTACCAGCGCGTATTCTCATAACCTATACGACCATTATGTTTTATATGTTGTGCCGGGTGTATTGCTCTTGTTTGGATTGTTGGGTAGTTTTATATGGCAGCATGGATATATTGGAAGAGTATTAGTAATGCTTCTTCTGAGTGGATTCATATATCAAAATCTACCACAACTTTCATTTAAACCCACCGGTACACCCCTGCCACTCTTGGCTGCATCTGCTCAAGTAATTGCAGAAAATATTCAGCCAAATGAAAAATACAACATCGTTTTACTTTCAGAAACAAAAGATTATTATGGTCAGAATTACCGTTACTTTTTAGATACAATTCCAAATAAAACTCCGCTTAATCCAGACCATGATGATCTCAATGATGTAAGCGCTCTGGTAGTAATTAACGAAGAAGCGGTGCCAATTGAGGCAATTGATGAATTGCCAATTTTTGAAATAGCCACCTTCAAAGATGTTAACCAAAAGCAGATCTTCAAACTCCCATCTGGCTCAGAAGCATACATATGGAGAAAATAAGAATATTTGGTGTCATTTAGTGTACAATCTTCGTCTATGACATATTTATCAGTGATAATTCCAGCCTACAATGAAAAAGAGAATATCTCCAAAGGGCTACTGGACCAAGTTGTTGAATATCTAAACCAACAATCATATACATGGGAAATAATCATTTCTGATGATGGATCAACCGATGGTAGTGTTGCGGCTTTAGAACAATTTGCTGAAAAGAATAAAAGTGTGAGAGTATTGCGCAATAAGCACGCTGGCAAGGCCCAAACAGTCACTTCGGGAATGTTAAACGCTAGGGGTAGTTGGAGATTATTTACTGATTTTGATCAATCCACGCCAATCTCCGAAGTAAAAAAATTATTAGAAAGAGCCGAGCAAGGATTTGATATTGTCATTGGTTCTCGTGAAATGGTGGGAGCAAAACGGGATAAGGAACCCTGGTATCGCCATTTGATGGGACGTGGGTTTAATCTTTGGGTACAAATGGTGGCAGTTCCAGGAGTACTTGATACTCAGTGTGGGTTTAAACTATTTTCAGAAAAGGCCACTACTAGTTTATTTCCCAATTTAGTTGTTTATGGTAAGCAAGCTAGATTTAAAGACGCTTTTACCGGTGCCTTTGATGTTGAATTATTGTTTTTAGCGATTAAAAACAATTTTTCAATTCGCGAAGTTCCAATTAAGTGGCATCATATGAGGACCAACCGCGTGAGTCCAATCAAAGATAGCCTCCGTATGTTTAGAGATCTGTTAAAAATAAAATTAGCCTCCCTGACGGGCAAATATGGTAGGCAACCATGAGAAATGGTATTGCAGTAACCCCCTTACTCTATCTCAGTCTGATTCTATTTGCATTTATTTTGATCGGATACTCAATTTGGTCGTATGGATTGACAGATCCAAACTTGGTTTTGATTAACTGGGAACAGTATTGGCAGTTTCAACAGTGGGCTTGGCAAACGCTCTTTCACAATCGGCCACTGCAGACAATTACGTACGTTGTTCTGATTAGTTTATTGTTTGTTAACTATGGGGTAACCACGTGGTTACTCCAAAAATTAAAGCTCAAAATGGAAACATTCAAGCAGTTTCTAATCGCCATGGGCATCTATTTATTCGTTATTTCTCCACTATTATTTTCCTACAACGCTCTTTCACATGATGTTTTTAACTATATTTTTAATGCTCGTATGGTAATCGAGTATCAAGCAAATCCACATAGTGAAGTAGCGCTTGGATATTCTTTCGATCCGTGGACGAGATTCATGCATAATACACATACGACCGCTCCGTATTGGTATGGTTGGACTGCAATCTCTCTAATTCCATACCTGTTGGGTTTTGGTTCATTTTTAATCACTTGGCTTAACTTTAAACTATTTGCTTTAGTAAGCCTGCTCTTGTACGGCATGATTATGTGGTTCTGGAAAAATCATCAAAAACAAACCTTAGAGCATTGGCAGTTGGGGCTTGTTATGCTGAATCCATTGGTACTAGTAGAAATTGTGGGTAATTCTCACAATGACTTTTGGATGATGGTACCAGCCTTATTCGCTTTCTTACTATTGCTTAATAGACCGAAACAGATGCATTGGCTGGGACTCTCTTTATTGAGTTTAATATTCTCTGCTAGTACAAAATATGCAACGTTGGTATTGTTACCAGTATGGCTGATTGTTGGCAAATTATTTACAATCAACTGGGGAATTCCGAAGGCAACTAATGCAATAGCATCAATATTGGTTAAATTTCAAAATAGCCTTAAAACAACTTTCTTTAACTCCTTTCTAAATTATGTAGTACAGCTTGTACCGTGGATGCTGAGCATACTGTTGTTTCTCCCGCTTCTCACAAGTCGGTCACGCTGGTTCTTACCGTGGTATTTACTATGGAGTCTGAGCTTGGTACCATTATTGGTGAAAAGCACGGTTTTAAATCGAGAATTACCTAAAATATCATTGCTGCCGCTAGCTTCAATCAAAAAGCAGATAAATAATTGGAGAAAACGTTGGGTATATTTATTAGTAGCATTATCAATCAGTTCGCTCATTCGGTACGTACCTTGGTTATGGTACGGAGAATATTCCGATCTCATCACATGGCAAGAAATTGTGATAACTTGGTTGGGAGGTTTCGTATTTTTTTGTGTATTTTGTGTTACAGATTATTTCACAGCGAAACGCTCAGATAGTTGATACAATAGAGAGGTGAGAAAAAATACCAGGCTGTTCCAATATTTACTTTTTGGTTTTGTAGCTATTGTTGGATATTTGGCTATTCATCTGGTAAAACTTGATGCGCTTCCAGTATTTGCAGATGAGTCTATTTACATTCGTTGGGCGCAACTGATTCTGGATGATGCAAGACAATATTGGATATTTCCAATGAACGATGGCAAAACTCCACTTTTCATTTGGACCATGGTGCCCATGTTGAGACTCGTAGAGAATCAACTACTTGCTGGGAGATCTGTATCAATTTTTGTTGGCTTGTTTCAAGCAATTGTACTCGGCATAATCACTTGGAGGATGACGAAGGATAAATTCAGTGCTGTTTGGGTGATGCTGCTTACGTCGACTCTACCATTTTGGTTCTTCTATCAACGAATGGCTCTAATGGATTCGCTTCTGACATTTTGGTTAAGCGTATCGGTTTTACTTGTGTTGGTAATGTCAGAGAAAGTCTCGCTGTTTCAAAAAAAAATTCAGACTAGTTTGCCATATATTGGAAGTTTGGGGTTAGTACTGTTTCTAGCTATATGGACAAAACTACCTGCAGTATTATTTTTATTGGCGCTCATTCCAACCAGCTTGATAATCAAGCAAAAACAGTCTCGTCACTATTTAACTATTCTTGGATTAACGTTAACAGGCATTTCGCTCTCGTTGGTATTCTTTGTGATAACCTCAATCTTACCTGCATTTTCACAATTATTTAGTCGTGGAAGCGATTTTTTATATTCAGTACCTGATTTTCTAGCCGGCGGATGGAAAGTAGTATTTTTTAACTCAGGCTTAACTACGCAATCTCTAGTATATTACTTAAGTCCTTTGGTAGTTCTTTCACCAATCATTGGACTTTTCTTTACTAAGCATCGTCGTACGCAGTCGCTGTTATTACTTGCCGCAACTGCATTTATGTTGCCAATGATCTTATTGGCCAAAGTCTATTATCCAAGATACTTGTTACCAGTTAGTATTTTTTTCACCTTGAGTTCTGGTTTAATAGTTGACGCAGCATTGAACAAAATTACTATTGTTAATTTGAAAAAGCGAGCCGTCATTGCATTGGGATTAGCTTTATATTGTGCCAACATACTGGCTTTTGCTGGTCAATGGAATGTACAGGCAATGATCGACAGCAATGCTGTACCAATGGTGGCAGTTGATAGGATGCAGTATTTGGAAGAGTGGTCATCGGGGCATGGTATCGTAGAAACTGTCGATTTGCTTCAATCGGTGGACAAATCGCAAAGAATCGCCGTTGCAACAGAGGGTTATTTTGGAACACTACCCGATGCATTGCTTTTATATTTGCATAATCAAGATGTATCAAACTTATCAATCGATGGCATCGGTCAGCCTGTTTGGGACATTCCACAGTGGTTTATTGAGAAAACAACAGCTGCAGACGAGCGTTGGTTAGTAGTCAATAGTCATAGAATGAGAATGACATTGCCAGAAGATCAGCTTATAGCTGAATATTGTCGACCAAACTCAGCTCCCTGTTTACAAATTTGGAATATTACCGAGTACAGCAAGACACTCGAAAACAAATAGCTATTCAGCCAGATAGTAGCCATATCCTCTTGCGGTTTTAATTAAATGATGAGAGTGACCCATGTGTGTACGTAATCGACGAATATAGACATCAATTGTTGAATAAGTTGGCATGTTGTTGCTTTCACCCCAAACATAGTCAATAATCATTGATTTAGTCACAATTTTGGGTCTATGTCTCAGCAAACAAGTTAAAATTGCTGATTCTTTTTTTCGAAGGTGGGTTTGCATTTCATCCCCCAAATAGAGCGTTCCAGTAGTCGGGTTCAATTTAATTGCTGCATATTGCAATATTTTGTTTGGCATAACCTTTTGCAGTTGGAGTAAAGCAGAAATCTTATATTTAAATTCAAGTAACTCGATTGGCTTAGATAAAAAATCACTAGCTCCAGCTTGATAAGCTAGGATCTTTTCTTGAAGAGATATTTTCTGTTTAGATACGACTAAGATCTTTGTACTCAGCGCGGTTTCGTTTAGGTATTCCGCGACCTCTATGCCATCGCCGTCTGACATTTCTCTTGAAACAATGACTAGATCATATTTTGTTAAATCAATTACCCGAAAAGCCTCCGCGATGGTAAAACACTGAGTGATTACTGTACTCATTTCGTGAAGAATTGCCATAAGTTGTTGAGAGAGAATCTTGTCAGATTCCACAAGTAGAATTGAGGCAAGCGACGACATGCGCTGAATTATAAAACAACCATAAAATAACAAAATGCATAGTAAGTGTGCAAATTAATCCTCGTCAATTATTCCAGTAGTGTCATCAGAGAAAAGATTGTTATCTTTCATAAAAATCCGTTGGTACTGTGAAATTTCTTTTGATTCAAATTCAGTAGTCCTTTCCTTAGACTCAAGTAAGAAATTATCCCACCAGTTTTTGATTGATTCCGACTCAGTTTCTGAAGCGGTAAACTGATTGAGAGAAATGGTAATTGGTACTTCGTCATCATCGGAGTGTTTTAATTCTAGGGTTGTAGGAAAGTCAAATAACCAGGCCATTTCTCTGTCAAACTGCTTGACAAACTTTTTTGCTTTCCATTGAGTAAGATCTGCTTTCGTTTTAATTTCTCTATCAAAATCAAAAAACGGGTAATCTTTATGGGCTCGATTCAAAACGTCGATAATTGAGTATTCTCCGCTCCGTACCTGGTCCATTTGTTGTAACAAGACAAAAAGTTTTTGAAGTAGTTCTGGGAAGTTTGATCTTTTTGACCACTTCTTTGCTAGAAAAAGCACATAAATACCAATATCAAAATTTGCATTAATCGGTTTGTAGTCAAAGGAAAGTGCTTTTCCCTCTACCAAATTCTTTACTAACCGCATTAATCCCCTGGGTTTTATCAGACTGATTCCTTCGGCATACATTGAGTCAATTCCATATATGGCTTTATTAGCAATGTACTTACCAACAATATTAATGTGACCGGTTTGAGCTGCCTGAAGAGCTGCAGTTGAGTAGTGTAATCCATCTGAACCCAAACAACATTGATTTTGATCGGTGTCACGGCCATAAGCAAAACGAGAGAAATTGAGCGCATTTTCTCCCATGTACTCAACTCCATCGGGATCTACTCCAATACTAATCGCCGTGTCGTAAACGTCATCTCCGGCCGTGATAACATCAAAGTCATTCCAGGGGAATTCGGCAATTTGCATCGATAGGGGTGCATCAGCGATCAAATTTAACAGAGCTCTGGCTGGTCCACCCTTGTGCCAAATCATTTTTTGATTTGGAATAGGAATCGAGTACCATTGCTCAATCTCTGGATCGGGATGACGAATTTCAAGTTCAATAATTGGTGTGTCATTCAGCATTGATTCATTTTTTCGTAATCTATGGGGATACGTATGAACTAAGTCATCCAAGGAAATAATATGCTCAGTAATGGGCTCCCGCTCCTCTTCGAAAATGAGAGCCATTTCCATGGAAAGTGACATAATGACTTTTTCCGTATATTCAACTATGTCGAGCGGCGATTTCATTGGTAAATATTGAGAATTTCTCAATATCGTTTTAAGCTCAGCGATTTTTTCTTGTATGTGGTTTCGAATAGGTGCGGATTGAATCTCACTAAGATGTCGTTCAAAATAAATAAGTTTTTTAGCGATTGAACGCCACCAAGAAACTGGAGGGTTAGTATCCAGAGCCTCAGATAATCCGGCAGTATACAATCTGGAGACCTCGCGATCGGATTGGAGTATTTCAGTTTGTAACATTGTGTTGCTATCCTAACATAAAGATAAACTACTGATGTTTTATGTCTGGATGATATTTGTTACAATACAGTCGCTCACCGATATTTGCCTTGTCGTCTAAGGGCAGGACATGTGGCTCTGAACCACAGAATCTAGGTTCGAATCCTAGCGAGGCATCATAAAACAAATCAGCAACCGCTGATTTGTTTTATGACTTCGTTGGTAGATTTGGAGCTTCTGGTTCGCGACGGCGAGTGCGGAGCGGTAGCGAAACACCCGCCTAGTGCAGGTAAGCGAATAAAGTGAGCGAGTCGTAAATCTTAGCGAGGCATCAAGAAGCGTTAGTATTCTCTTTGGGTTTCTAAAAAAGCAAAGTATTCTTGGACAATTTCTGCTGGATATCCACATTCAACCAATTTGGACCTTATTATCGGTAAAGATTCACTAGATGCTAAGATTGCAATTAAGCATGGGTTAGTCTGACCATCCTTAAAAAGAGAAAAACTTTGAATTGCAGATACATTTTTTGTGGAAGATTCATTTTTAATTACAAATAAGCATCCCATTGGAATAAACAGATCTTTAATACCGGTGTAGTCAACTAAGCTAACTTGAACAGCATCAGCTGGACTTACAGAGGTGGAGCCATCAACATCATAGCTAACTTGACCCAAGCCCCTCTCTGCCGTTGATGAAATTGATTTCGATTTTATTATCTCTAGAGTAGTAATTAAGTTTGCTCCATGAAACAAAAGTGGAGTTTCGCCAAATCGGTGTGATAGTTTAGCAGAAAACTCTCTGCGTAAGAGTAGTCTATACTCAATATCAGCCTGATTTTTAGCTCTAATAAATACCAACTCTTGCTGTAAATATAAAATCCGATATTCAAGAAGTGCAACTACGCTTTTTGCTCCCTGTCTTTCAAGAGAAGTATGTATTTTGTTTAAGCCTGATGCATTAGCACCAACTAAAGAAAGTCTTATTTTCGCATCTACCAACTCCTGCTTTGCAGCTGCTAACAAACGATGAGTTCGATTTAATCTTAAATTGCGCTCCAAATCATTGTCAGCCTTATCTTCTTGTATATTTGAATTTTCGTTAATCATTAGGTAATAAATTGTATCTTAAGAAACAGCCAAATAATATTAGAAGAACATTTGTTTTAGATCATTTGATACAATGACTCAAGATTATATGACCAAATCCAGAATTAAAATATATATTGACGACTTGATTCACAAGGGATTGGGTTATTTTATTTTTTCTCGATTACAAAAATATCGGTTTACTAGAAGATTTGTTGCGATATTCAAAAAAAATTATGTACAAATTGAGGGTTATAAATTGTATATCAATCCAATGGACACTGTTGTTTCTGCTACACTTGCAAAAACAGGTACCTGGGAACCATTTGTTTCCAAACAATTTATTCAAATCGCAAAAAAAGCAAGGACTATAGTTGATGTTGGAGGGAATATTGGATATTTTTCTCTGCTGGGGGCAGCATGCTCCAAGTCAACAGCAGAAATATTTGTGTTTGAACCAGATGAAGTTAATTTTCAATCACTTACAAAAACGGTGAAGGAAAATAAATTAGAAAACATTACCTGTGAAAAAGTAGCTATAGCTCAAAAAAGTGGTGAAATATCTTTGTATATCAGCCCGGATAATCTGGGAGATCATCGCACATTTGATAGTGGTGACAACAGAGAAACGGAAGTCGTGAGGGTGGTTTCTCTAGATGATTATTTTAGTGAGTATCCTCATGATATTGATTTACTAAAAATTGATATTCAAGGATACGAGCATTTTGCCATAGTGGGCGCAAACCAACTCTTTCAGAAGAAAAGAATTAAAGTGATTCTCAGTGAGTTATGGCCGTATGGCTTAAAGCTCGCTGGTTGTGATTGGCGAAACTATCTTCAAATACTAGAAGAATCTGGTTTCTCGCTTTGGGAAATTAATGAAGAGGATCAAATAATCAGAAGGCTTAATAAACAGAAAATTGCTGATAAAATTCTAGTAGAAGTAGAGTATTCGACAACCGTACTGGCTGTCTTAAACGTATAATTAGTAATAAAGAGAGGAAGCCATGAGCGTCTTAAAAGGTTTCAGAGATTATTTATTTAGAGGTAATGTTGTGGATTTAGCAGTCGCCGTTGTTATCGGCGGAGCCTTTGGTTCCATCGTTACTTCTTTGGTGAAAGACATAGTCACTCCAATAATTGGCGCCATTGGTGGTCAGCCAGATTTTTCAAATATATATTTTACTGTGAACAATAGTAAATTTATGATCGGAAATTTTCTTAATTCGGTAATCTCTTTTGTTATGATTGCCGGAGTAATTTATTTCGTTGTGATTGTTCCGATGAATAAAATTATGGCCGCAATGAAAAAAGAAGAAAAAAAAGATCCTACGGACAAAGTATGTCCAGAGTGTTTGAGTAAAATTCCAATTAATGCGAAGCGATGCATGTATTGCACTTCGATTTTGAAGAAATGATTATTTCGCTAGTCTAAAACTGTAACTTGAATAGGTAGGGAGATGTTTGGTTTACCTTCAGAGTCAAATGTGAGATTAATTGGCTCGTTTAGTAGCTGACGCTTGCGATTGTCATTATATCCCCAAACAGCGACCTGAACTTCTCCTTTATTAGCTAATTCTGAAAATTTAAATCCCGTTCGGTAATTACAGCCTTCGCGCGCTAGTCGAGCAGTTCTTTCAATTGAGCTAAACGCAAAACCTGCCTCATACGAAGTATCTTTAACTACTCCGTCTGCGAAAGAGAGCTCGATGATGATATCTGATTTGTCTACCCAGGCACAGAGTTTTTCATACGCTTCGGAGGGATTTGTTTGTTGACCAAGATACATTTCTGTTGAAGCCGTTGGTTCTGGTGCAGTAGTTGTTGGAATTGGAGTGGGATCCTGTATTTCGCTAGTTTTTAGATCATTTGGTTGGATGGTGCAACCAACCATAAAATATGAAGCAACAAGTACTAAATAAAACGCTTGCAAGTTTTTCATATAGTTATTATTTTAACACCTGACTGTTTGTGTGGAATATTGATTAAAGAGTGTAAATATCAAATACTATAAGTGTTTGCATGTGTATTGATTGACCAATCGCGGTTAATTAATGAATTGCTATGCAAGCTCTTTAAAAAAGTGTCGCAAATAGTTACCAACGTTACGGCACCGATTTGTTCTTCAGTAGAAGTTGGAGGCTAAATCGGTGTCGCAACCGAGGTGTGAAATGAAACCCTTTTTCGCTCTCCTGTTAACAATTGTGATGTTTTCGTTGCTGGGCTGCAATAACGATGCCCCACCAGCACGAAAACCGGAACCTTGCCAAAAGATCGTAGAGTACACCGTGTATGGCAGAAATGACAGCATCCTATATCATGAAGTTGTTCAAGCCGAACTGAAGTTCGGCGAGGGGCAAAGAAGGCCCAATAACAGCTTTTTGCTGTATCCTCTTCAAGAAGAACGGTTTAGTGAGTCGAATGCTAGGCTCCAGAAGATTATGGGTAAGGCTAATCGAAACCTCACCCAGTTCTTTGCAGGGCCACCGGTGACCTCTATGGGTGGTTTTTACTCCACCCTAGAGATTGGGTACCATGTCGATGGTACCCTTGTTGAGAATGTATCCCAAGCCTGCCAACAGCCGAGCAGTTTTACCGCTTGGTTTGGCAGTGGCTTGGAATACTATACTGGTGACACGGGACACCGGTATCGAACCTCACTCAAATTCGTGGGGGAAACCGTGTATGTAACCAGCGCTCTCCACGAAACTGGGAGCAAGGTCACTTACTCCTTCCCCGCCTAGTGGTATGACCGTGCCGTCTCGGGCCCGTTTAATGATGTGGGTGCGTTTATTCTCCCGACCGCGCCTGAGCTCCAACACGAAACTGCGGCTGGAGCAGAGTTGGCAGAGGAGACTCTGCTAGCCGCAATCGCAGGCGATTTACATGAAGTGTCATACTTCAGCTTTGCCTCGGACGATTACGAGGGTCGGAAGGAACTTCGGCCCGTGATTGTCAAGGCGATGGAGCTGGAGTATGCCCGCAGTGGTGCGAACGCTTTTTTGTTCACGGGGAGAACCGCAACAAACACTCGGGTGTTTGCCAGAGCCACATTTAGTGGCATTAACTTCCAGCTCTCAGGGTGGCAGGCACTCAGCCTGGGAGAGATGGAGGGAAGAAGTACGGGTGGGAGTGCTGAATCAAGTTTCAGTATCAATACCTCACAAGTTTTGGAGGGCTCAATCTACGTCCTCCCCAGTGAAGAATAAACATCATTTCCCCTGAGTTTCAGCGACACTCTCAGGGGGAATTTCCTCTTCTTATGCTTTGAACATTGCGGCTAACTCAGAGACGTGCCGTTTTTTTAATGTTTCGTACAAACTATGATCACTGCCATATCGTGCAATCATTTTAGACATATGTTGCGCACCCAAATGATGTGGCATCATCACATAGGAGGCCCCAGCTTCATATAATTCACTAGCATCTTGATGGGTTTGAGCGATTGGGATGATGACGGCCTTTTTATTTTTAGCTCGCATCGCATGAACAATCAAGATATTTGTCGCCAATTCAGGCACTGTAGAAATAATAATCTTTGGTTTTACAATCGGTAAATCTTCTAAAAATTCTGGATCACTCGCATCACCAAGTCGATACTGGTATCCAGAATCCTCAAGTTTTTCAGCAGAAGCGGGGTTAAAATCTACAACGAGGAAAGAGTGATCTAGTGACTGCAGAGATTGGGCAAAATAGTGACCGACTCTGTCAAAGCCAAAAATTATACTCTCAAAATCATCTGGATCTTTTCCTTTATGTTTGACATTAGTTTTAATCAATTCAAGCCAACCCAAATAGCGAGAAACTTTTGGATAGAATGTTTCTGAGTACAAAATTAAATATGTTGAACCAGAGATAGTGATTAATCCAACCAAAGTGATAAGCGAAAGTACTTCTTGCGATAAGTGCCCCAGGCGTAAGCCAAGTGCCCCTAAGATTAGGGAAAATTCACTTATTTGTGCTACCGTTAACCCCGCCTGATAGCTTGTTTTTCTGTTATATCCTAGAGTGTTCATTAAAATAATGACTATGATGGGATTGCCAACTAGTACAAATAGAGAAAGAATTATGGCAGGGAATAATAACTGAGCTAAGTTGCTGAGAATGAGTTGTGAACCCAACAGTACAAAAAAGATGATAATAAAAAAATCACGAAGTGGTTTGAGGCGCGAGGCGATTTCAACCGAGTATGGCGAAACTGAAAGGGTGACGCCAGCAATAAGAGCACCGATCTCAATCGAAAAGCCGAGCGCAGAAAAGAGACTCGCTAAAATAGTTCCCCATGCAAGACTAAATAAAAATAATAGTTCTGGAGATTCTGCTGCGTATTCTGTGACTTTGGGCAGTATATATCGTTGAAACATCCCAAGCACAGAGAACAGAATCATGCCCTTGCCAAGAGTGAGTAAAAGTGTTGAGCCCAACCCCATATCTGATTGCCCACTTACTACCGTAATGGCTATCAAAATAAAGGTTGCGACGATATCCTGAACGAGTAGGAATCCAATAGCAATTTTTGCGTAGAGTTTCTGAAGATCCTTTTTGTCTGCAATTAGTTTTAAAATGATGATCGTACTGCTAAATGTCAGTGCAATAGCTACATACAGAGCGGCCAAACGGTCTATACCGAGTAACAAAGTGAGAGCAAACCCGATTAGTGAGGTAAATAGCACCTGACCCAGCCCAGTAACCAAAGAAACCTTGCCAACTTCCTGAATAATTTTGGGGTTGAGGTAGAGCCCAACAATAAAAAGTAAAAAAACAATCCCAACTTTAGAAAACAGTTCGAGCTCATGCTGTGAGCTTACGATATTGAGAACATAGGGTCCAGCAATGATTCCAGAAAGAATATAGCCAACTACTAACGGTTGCCGAAGCTTGCGTACTGCCAATGTAATGATAGCAGTAACTGTGAGAAGTAGACTCAATTCGAAAAATATGTTCATGGTGTACCAAAGCTCGAACTAGTTTTTGATTTTAGACCAACCATCTCGATGAGTGGATATCGGACTTTAACTTTAGTCCAAAACTTTTCTGCTAACCGTTGAGAATACTGGGCGTGCTGACCCCGCTCCATCCCTGAACAGAGTCGTCGTTCCCAACTACGTATAACATCAACCACCTTTTGTCCTTCGTTATGAAATGCATCCTCATTAGAACGATTTTTTTCAAATTGCTGGTGAATTGGATCAAATGCAGCAAACAACTCGGCGTGTTTCTCACTCATGAGCTGAAAATAGCGATCGTTCTTTGTCATGCTGTATACAATTTTTCTCTATATTCACGCAGCATCCGTTCGGTTGAAAATCGATCAAATAATTCAATGGATGCTTTCATTCGACTAACCCATTCTTCAGAGAAACCACGATCATTTTTCTGAAAATACATGTTTTGGGCATTTTGTAACATTTCATAGAGACTTGAGGTGAGATCGTCAGGATTCAGCGTCCAGCCTACAGAATTCCAATCTACTTCGCTTGTCCAGCCGTCTTGAACAGTAATCTGAAGGACGCCGTTAGAAATTGCTTTCATTCCCGATGTGCCTGACGCCTCCTTTCCCTTTATTGGCGTATTGAGCCAAACATCTGAACCCTTCGTTAAGAATTGCGCAATTTCAATGTTGTAGTTGGGAATGAATAGGGCATAACCAGATAAGTCAGACGAGAAGTGTTGAATAACTTCTTTGAGGACATCTTTACTGAATGAGTCTCCAAAATGGGCTTTTCCAGAAACCAAAAACTGAATCTCCCTACCTTGTTGTGTAGCTATTCTTCGTAAAGCTTCGATATCAGAAAATAATGCACTGAGTTGTTTGTACCCCGCTATTCTGCGAGCCCAAGACACCACCATTCGATGATGATCATAACCAAAACCAGTTGTTGCATGAACATAGTCACGGAGTTGTTCTTTTAGTTGATAATGTCTTTGCCACAAATTAGTTGAGTCTTCACTTGCCAATTTGATTTGAGAGTCTTGCCAAGTGCCCCGATGGACTCCATTGGTTATGTTTGTCCAGTTGTAATCTGGCCATACTTGTTTACTTAGATCGGTGTGAACCTGGCTTACACCACTGGCCACATGCGAAACATTGAGTGCTGCTGAGGTGACAGAAAATGAATCCGGATTACCAGAGCTACCTAGTGACAATAACTGCTGTGTACTGATTTCCATTTTATTGGCGTATGGTTCAGCTAATGGAGTTAACGCCGAGATGGGATATGACATGTTGCCAGCAGCAACTAAGGTGTGATTGGTGTAGACAATTTTATTTTTGATCAATCTCAATGCGCTTTCGGCGGCAACTTGATGATGTTCCATCACATCAAGAATTAGCTGCCAATGGGCAAATACTGGACGGCCCTCATTGAGATGATACAGCTTTGGCACGATTCCCAACTCTGTGAGTAATTTAATTGCTCCGACGCCATGAACAATTTCTTGCTTTAGTTGGTAGTCAGTATCTCCAGTGTATAAAAACTGGGTGATTTTACGGAGATGAGATGGATTCTGGTCGGTTTCCGAATCGAGTAAGTAGAGAATGGTTTGATCTGAAAAGGTTTTTTTCCAGCATCTCAGCCAAACTGATTCATTGCCGATTTGAACTGTAATAAAGACGGGTTGATCTCCGTCCTTGTAAACATGCTCAAGCCCAACTGTTACTGGATCAAAATACCACTGCTCCTCTAACTGTTCGCCATTCGGAGTAATGGTTTGCTTCATATACTGACCACGATAGAGCAAACCAACACCAACAAACGGCAAATGGTCGTCTGCAGCCTGCTTCATGGTATCTCCTGCAAGTATGCCGAGTCCTCCAGCATAAATAGGGAGATTATGATCAAAGCCAAACTCAGCACTCAAGTAAGCAATCGGAGTTTCCAGTACGGTTGGGTTGGCAGGCTGCATTGAATTTCTAGTGTATCACGATCCTACTAGTCAATCGAGTCATTCTTTTGCTACTATAGAATCTATGAACTATGAAGAGATCATAACATTATTAGGTGATGAAGCGGAATCACTACTTAGCCACACCTGTGAAAAGATTCCCAAAGATCTAATCATTTCCCCTGGGCCAGAAAGCGTCCTTACAGTCTTACGTGATTCAAATCGGTCGAGCAGGGTCATTGCCAATCTCCAACGCTTGTATCATCACGGTAGACTAGCTGGCACCGGTTATCTCTCAATATTTCCCGTAGATCAAGGTTTGGAACATACTGCTGCTTACTCGTTTTATCAACAACCACATTATTTTGATCCTCAGGCAATACTTGAGATGGCAATTGCGGGTGGCTGTAGTGGAGTAGCAAGTACGTTTGGAGTGCTTTCGCTAGTTTCAAAGAAATATCAAAGCAAAATTCCATTTATAGTAAAAATTAATCATAGTGAGCACCTCACACTACCAGAGTTGGCCGATCAACTAATTTTTACTAGTGTCGATCAAGCTGCGACTCTTGGAGCTGCAGCTATTGGCGCTACGGTATATTTTGGATCCAATACATCACATAAGCAAATTGAACAGATCTCTCGTCTATTTGAAAGAGCACATCAACTGGGTATGGCAACTATTTTATGGTGTTATCCCAGAAATGATCACTATAAAAAAGATAGCCAATCGTATGAGGAAGCGGCAGATGTTACAGCTCAAGCCATTCATTTGGGTGTATCAATGGGGGCGGATATTGTGAAACAAAAGATGCCAACTTCACTCAGAGCATTTCAAGCATTAAACTTTTCAAAATATGACGATCAAATGTATGATCAGTTACTCACCGATCACCCAATTGATTTAGTACGCTATCAAGTACTACATGCCTATTCAGGAAGAATCGGGTTGATTAACTCGGGAGGTGAAAGTTTGGGAGAGGATAATTTGCGAGCAGCTGTGCGACAGGCAGTTATTAACAAGCGAGCAGGGGGTCATGGTCTAATCATGGGGAGAAAGGTGTTTAAGAGCGATTGGGATACTGGAGTGAAATTACTACGGGCAGTTCAGGATGTGTATCTTGAACCCAAGATTACCATCGCCTAGTTTTGATTACACAAAAACATAGTTTGAAAAACGATGCCTCACTTTCAAAAACATGGTTTACACTAAAGCATTCCTCCAGGCAAAGTAGTGGTTTATACTAAACCATAAAATTAAAGACATGTGCGATGTTTGATCGGCTTGGTTTTACTCTAAGAGCAAATTTCCGAACGTCGAAGCCTAAAGGACAAATTCGAAAAAACTAGAAATAATTTAATTTGAAACAACACATCACTTTTAAAAACATGGTTTACACTAAAGCAAGCCTCCAGACGAAGCGATGCTTTACTGTAAACTATCAAATTAAATGCAGCGGGTGTGACTAAACAGTAAACTGACCATTGGCGTAAATCACTTTTGTTGAACCATCGGTTAGCGTGGCAGTTACCGTACGATTGGTAGTGCTAATAATATCGGTGTGCTCTGGCGAATCATTAAAACCAAGATTCTCCCACTCAGCATTAGATAGCGTTGTTTTATCACCTCTCAAGCAGTCACGGTAGGCCATACCAATCGCCACATGGGTATTACCTTCGGGGCCACCAATATTTTCATCGTAGAGTGTTTCTGCCATGAAGTGAGTAATTTTTGATAACCTACTATCAGTCAATGAAAATTCTCCTAACTTATTGGCATTCGGACTCTTAATCATGGTTTGGAGTAATTGATTGCCTTTGGTAGCCGATGCTTTGGAAATTACACCATTTTGGAAGTGGAGTTCAATGCCTTCAAGAATATTGCCGTAGCGATACAATGGTTGATTGAATTTGATATGACCCTGAGTACCGCGCCAATCGGGACTGGTAAATAGTTCAAAACTGGGAATATTTCGGTCAGCACCACCTTTCCACTGGCGATTGGCGCCAAGTTGAATTTTTAAATCAACATCTGGGCCAGTAATCTGAACGGACTCAATTGAAAGAGCATTGAGCTTATCCCGAAATTCTTGTTGCAATCGTTTCACTTTTCGCCACTCCGCAATAGGATCAGCCTGATCAAGAAAACAAGCTTTAATTATTTGCTGCCAATATTCTTCTAAACTTAAACCAACGATCTTCGCCTTGGCATCAACTCCCCAGAGAGCCAGAGTCCAAGTAAATTTACCTTGGATTTCTTTATCCATCAACCAATCACGATAGGGTTTTTGAGTATTTCGAGCCAACATAATGGAGTCTGGATCGACGTTTTTTAATTCTTCGGGAAATGGATCAGCTAAGATTCCAATTGAGTGATCGATCAAATCTGCTCTGGTTTGTAGGTGTTGTTCTGGAAAAAAAGTCAATTGTTCTTTTGAAGCCAGGGAATAATAGTCGCTATCGAATCCTGTAGGCAACAACCTCATTAACACATGTGCCCCAGCTTTTAAAAGTGTATTTTGTAGAGCCAACGCCAGGGGCTTAGCAACGTCTGGCACGAGGCATTGCACTACTTCGCCTGATTTTATGCCCTCTGTTTGTCCAAGCGCAAAGTGGACTAATACTTGGGCATATTTATTAAGAATTTCCGCTGGAGGAGAATAGTCAGTATGAATCATGAGGCATGATTGTACAAATGATTCTTTGAAACTACAAGCTAAGAAATT
>Ga0116142_10002061_pt1 | contig 22571 bp, 16 predicted proteins | sample AD_UKC033_MetaG_FD_89785 | JGI IMG/M metagenome (GOLD analysis project Ga0116142, IMG submission 89785) | Active sludge microbial communities of municipal wastewater-treating anaerobic digesters from USA - AD_UKC033_MetaG | ecosystem: Engineered > Bioreactor > Anaerobic > Digestate | place: USA... | reverse complement strand
GTCGAGGTCAAATATCAGCTCGCAGGCTTCTTCTGCCTTGTGCTCTTCAAGGATCTTTTTGAGGTTTCTCACTGTAAGCTGGTCGACTTCGCCCTTGAGTTTAACTATGATTTCGCCCGGGCGCTCGTCAGATACGATAATTTCAAGAAGGTTTCTCTGCATGGTTATATTCCTGTAAAGTAGCCGATTATCAGAAGAACTGTACCACCAAGGCCGGTAAAAAACGGCACGCTGTGGCTGCGATAATCGACAAAAAATGTGTAATAGACGCTGTAAAGCGGAAAAGCGAACAGAGCAAGCGCCCCGAGAATCACATCTTTTTTCAGTGCTTCGCCGACGATCCAGATTGAGCTCATCATCAGCATAAGGGTGCCCGCAAGCACCAGCAATGCGCCCATTGGCAAACCTCCTGATCGTTCTGCCTTAACATTAACTCATTTTCCGCAGATTGCCAATAATATTTCTTTTTCGCACCGGTGGTTTTGTTGCTGTTTGCTATCAGAAGAATTTGGTCTATAATAGAAAAATGCAATCTGAAGGAGTCTGAGCATGGCTGACAAGCCCGACCTTTTTTCGAGGCTGTTTCGCAAAACCCAGGATCACAAGAAAAGTCTTGAGCAGAAAGAAAAGCCGGCCACGCCGGGCAAGCCTCCGATGCAGGGGCCAACCGGTCAGGGGGCAGCAGGTAAACCTGTCACCCCAGCCGTCAAAGCGCCTGATAACGGACCAGCCAAGATCAAGACTTCATTAAGCGGCAGCAAGCTCGACCTCTACCAGACCTGCCCGAAGAAATTCTACTTTACGCACATCAGGCGTATGCAGCGCCCGACAGGTGCCAGCCCGCACCTCTCATTCGATCAAACCCTGCACAAGACCATGGCGGCCTTCTATCGCAGCAAAAAAGCAGATGAGCCCTTCAAGCTCGACAAACTGCTGACCCTGATCAGCGAAAACTGGGACCCACGCGGCTACGAATCGCCCTCCCAGGAATCAGAATTCAGACTGCAGGCCGAAAACGGCCTGCGGGCGTATTTTGACAAATACTGCAAAGGCCCGTCACGCCATATCGAAGTCGATTACTTTTTCAAGGTCGATATCGCCGGCGGCGAATATACCGGCAAAATTGACCGGGTTGACCGCAACCCCGATGGTTCGATTGAACTGATCGACTATAAATCAGGCAAGCAACCCTATGGTGGCGTCGAAGAGCTTGAAAAAGCACTGGCCACGCAGATGCTTTTTCTTGCAACAGATTCGATCTGGCCGGGCAAGGTTAAAAGAATAACCTATATTTATCTCAAAGACGGCAGCAGTCTAAGCGTGCTGCGCAACAACAACGAAATGGCCGTCGCCCGCAAGCGCTATCTCGACATCGGCGAAGCCATTTATCAGGGCAGATTTGAGCCGATCAGATCTTCTGCCTGCGGTTACTGTGAGTTTCAGGATGCCTGCCCGGTCGGGCAGATTCCGGCTCTCAATGCTTCGAAGGTACGATCTTTTCTCGATTGCCCGCACAAGTATGCAGCCATTTATGTCAAGCATCTCAAAAGTGGCCAGAATGACGAGCCTTCTATTGATCTGGCTCTTGACAGACCTTTGCATGACGCTCTCGCCCACTTTCATCGTGATTACCGACCTTCAACCGAGCAGGGGCCAGAGAGCGCCCTGTTCACGGCTTTCTATAAGATGATTCCGGCTGATCTGCCCGAAGAAATGCAGACCGAGATCAAGAATTCGGGACGTGAATATCTGGCAAATTATCTCAACCGGCTTTTTCCGAAATCGCGAACGAAGCTGGTCAATGAGTTCATAGAATTCAACACCGGTTCATTCTGCTTTCAGACCACCATCGACCGCATCGACAGTGACCCCGAAGGCAATCTGGTTCTGATCGACTACAAAACCGGCAAAAGGCTGATGACCCAGGCCGACCTGCTGACCGACCCGGTTATCTCGGCAATCTGCGCGGCGGCCGACAACCGCTGGCCCGGCAAAGTAAAAAGCTTCGCCTGCGTCTTTCTCAGGTATGGCGAAGAAGTTCGCATCAGCATTGGCGATGCGATGCTGCGCAAGGGCAGACAGTTGCTGCAGAGCATTGGCGAACAGATCAGGCGCAAGAACTTCGAACCGCTTGGCGGCCCGGCATGTTCCACCTGTGTCGCAGCATCGGTCTGCGGCGAAAAGCGCCTGATCGTTTCGATGTCGAAAATTCAGACCCTGCGCGAATGCCCGCGCCGCTACCAGTTCCGCTATATCACCAAGGCCCCGGTTCCTGATAAAGAAAAGCCGGCCCTGGTTCTTTACCAGCTGCTGCAGTCAATGCTGCAGGAATACATCAGCGGCGGCAGGTTCATCGAAGCGGGCGCGCTTCTCGAAAAGGCAGCGCAAAAGCTCGGCAAAGATGGCGAACTCAGCCCAGAAGGCCGTGACGAGGTTCTCGGCAAAGCCTACACCGCCTTCAACAATCTCAACGAGCTTATCAGAACCGCTTTTCCGAAAGTGCATTCTATCGGCGAACAGGCCCGCATCGGCTATGAAGAGCTGGTTCTGACCACCCGCTTCGACCGTATCGACCTGCTGCCGAACGGAAATTTCCACGTAATCATTTATAAAACCGCGAAAAAAGCGATGACGCCGCACGAAGCCAGACTCGATCTGAGCGGCGTTTACAACTGGTTCATCGCTGACCGCCTCTACCCCGGCCGGGTCGAAAAGCTTTCTTATGTCTACCTGCTTACCGGCGACGTGATTCCGTTCACGCCAACCTCGCAGGATATCGAAAAGCTCAAGCTTTCGTTCACCGAATTCATCAGGGAAAATCTCGAAGCAACCTTCGAGGGCCAGCGCAACCCGCTGTGCAGCTACTGCGATTATCTCGAAATCTGCGACGACGCAAAAAGCATGCTGCTGTCGCCGAGCAAGATCAGCTGCTTCAATTCATGTGCGCTGAAATACCGCATGAAGTATATCGACCGGGTGCCGAAAGAAGCCAGGCCGACGCCAAATCTCAGCTTTGACCGGTCGATTCATTTCGCCCTGCGCGATTTTCACGAGAACTACGAGCGCGGCCGGGTCAAAGCGAACCCGTTCAGGGGTATTCTCAACAAATACTGGATTCCTGACGGTTATGCTGATCAGGAAGAGGAAGAACGCTTCAAAGTGCGCGCCAATGTGATGCTTGAAGAGTATTTCAAGGGCCTCGACGGCAGCGAAAACCCGGTAATGTTCGAAACCGGCGCCAAATGGAGCTGGAACGGCGTCGACACCGTGGTGCAGATCGACCGTATCGACCAGCTGCCTGACGGCAAGCTCGAAATCATCGATTACAAGACCGGCAAGAAGGTGCCGGATGAGCGTGTCATCAATGAAGACGCGAGTCTGATGAACATGTTTCTCGCCGCCAATCAGAAATGGCCGGGGCGCATCGCCAAAGTTTCGTATCACTATATGTCGAACAACAAGCGCTACAGTCTGGTGCCGACCGAAGCCGACATTCAGGCCCACAAGCTGAAAATGGCCGATCTGGTGACCTCAATCAATAAAAACGAATTTGAACCGAAAAAAGGTTCGCTCTGTGCCTGGTGCGAGTTTTATGGCCCGTGCCCCGAATGGAAGGTCAAGCCCCACGAAATGGCCGGCGAAACGCAGGAGCAGTTCAGACAGCGCATCAGGCTCAGCTACTCGAAGATGAGCCTCTATCTCAACTGTCCGCGCTCTTATCGCAAGCTCTACATCGATAAGGTGCCGCCGAAGCCGCAGCCGTTCTTCAGTTTCGGCACCACGATTCACGAAACCTTCGAGCGTGTTTACGACCCGGTCAACCCGATTCCGAAACCTTCACTCGAACGGGTTCTCGAAATCTTCGAAGAGGTGCGCATGACGCACCGCGAGGGTTTCGACTCTGATGCGACCGAAGAACAGTATCGCCAGGATGGCATCAGGCAGATAACGATGTATTACAACCATTTCATCAAAGACTGCGAATTCAAACCAGCCTACTCGATCGAAGATTATTTCGAGATTCCGTGCGGCAAGTATGCGGTAATGACCGGTTTCATCGATCGCATCGACAAGCTCGAAGACGGCACGTATGAAATTCTCGATTACAAGACCGAGCCGACAATGCGCACTCAGGATGCCATCGATCATGACAAACAGCTGAGTATTTATTACTGGGCATGTGAAGACACTCTCGGGCTCAAGATCAGCAAACTGTCACTGTTGATGCTCGATCACGATGTGAAACTTGAGACGCGGCGCACCCGTGACGATATTCCGAAAGTTGTCGAGACCATCGACAAAACTGCCTACGAAATGATTCACGAAAAAGAGTTCGCGCCACGGAAGAATAAATATTGCAAAAGCTGCGATCATCTGCACGACTGCCCATTGCGCGATGAAGTTCTCGCTGACGAATCTCTGATCTCGATGAAAAAATTCTGACGGTAAAAAGCAGATCGCCCCGGGCCAGAAAAGAGCCCGGGGCGATCTGTTTTATATCAAAACCGTTTCATGGAACAAAAGTCAGTTCAAAAGCGTGGGTATTGGTCTTGTGGTGGTTGATTTCCATGTAGAAAATCATCTGGTGAACGCCCAATGGGGCGCTGGCAATATCTTCGTGCGCAAACGGTATTTCGGCGCCCCACTGGCCGGCGGTTTCGCTGGTGCCGATTTTGGTAACCACCTTGATTGGTTCGTTAAATCTGCGGTAAAAGGCTTCAGTTTCTGAAGCGACGCAGGCAGTTGTTGTAGCGGTTGTGGTGGCGATCTGCCCCAGAAACGAGAATCTTATATCGCGGCTGAGAGACGCCACTTGTGAAGCAATGATGCCAACCGGCTCGGTTTTGGGGTTCTGAATGGTTCTGACGAAACCGACATAGGCTGTGATAGTAGAAACGGCACCCGGGCTTGTCCAGTCACAGGTCAATTTGAGAATGCCGCCACTGCAGCGTGAAATGCTGGTTGCATAGGCTTTCAGGTTTGACACCGTTGGGGTCACGTATGAAGGATACCATGGCGCGACCGGGTCTTCGATGGCACCGGTTTTTTCAGTGCAGCCTGAAGCCGCCAGGGCGGTAATAACGACGATCAGCAGCAATATCAGTCTGGTCTGCGGGCAGCAGAATGCTGGTGTATTTTTCATAATCCCCTTATCGGTCGAAAGCGGCAGGTTATTTACTCAAAATCTCCCGCAGCAAATTCAATCGAGGAATAATTTATTTGGCAATGGCGGGTGAATCATTCTAGAATGTCGGGGTTAATATTTATGCACGGAAAGGAATTTTCATGAGTCTGCAAAATAATCCACTGATGGCACGCGAAGGCCTGCCGAGATTTGATCTGATCACACCCGAACATGTTGTTCCGGCCATGGAAGCAACCCTGGTAGAAGTCGAAAACAGACTGCAGCAGATTGAAGCTAATATCGTTCCGACCTGGGAAGGGCTGTGTCAGCCTCTTGAAGATCTTGATCTGCCATTCGAATACACCTGGGGGGTAATCAATCACCTGGTAAGCGTCAAAAATTCCGATGCTCTGCGCAAGGCGCATCAGGAAGTCCTGCCGAAGGTTATCGGCTTCAGCCTGAGGATGTCTCAGAGCAAACCGGTTTACGAGGGTCTGAAAAAGCTCAGAGCCAGCGCAGAATATGAAAAACTCAACGATGCCCGCAAACGCATCATCGAAAAGAAAATCAAGGCTGCCGAGCATGCCGGTGTGGGTCTTGAAGGTGCTGCCAAAGATCGTTTCAACGAAATCATCAACCGCAAGTCAAAGCTGGGCACAGATTTTTCAAACAATGTTCTCGACGCCACCAAAGCTTATGAACTGATAATCACCAGTAAAGCCGATGTTGAAGGTTGGCCTAACAATCTCAAACAGCTTGCGGCACAGTCTTATGCAAAGGAAAAGGGCCAGCCAGGCCAGAAAGCCGACCCCGAAAACGGCCCATGGCGCATTACCCTCGATTACCCGAGTTCAGGGCCTTTTCTACAGCACAGTCGCAACCGCGAGCAACGTCAGCAGGTTTATCATGCGATGATGACCCGGGCTTCGAATGGTAAGTTCGACAATTCGGAGATTATCAGTGAGCTTCTCAAACTACGCCGTGAAGAGGCACAGATTCTTGGTTTCAAGACCTTTGCCGAACTGAGTCTTGACACCAAAATGGCTCCGGGTGTGGCTGCGGTTGAAAAAATGTTTCAGGAGCTGGAAAAGCCGGCCAGGCCATTTGCCGAAAAGGAACTCGCCGAATTGAAAAAGATGGCAGCCGACTCAGGGCAGAAAGAACCGCTGGCACACTGGGATGCAGCATTCTGGGCAGAAAGACTGCGTGAAAAGCTCTATGATTATACCGATGAGCAGCTTCGCCCGTATTTTCCGCTGCCTCGCGTTCTCGATGGTCTGTTCAGCCTCAGCGAAAGGCTTTTCGGCATCAAAATTGTCAAATCGGCGATGCAGGATGTTCCGAAGTGGCATGAAGACATCGAATTCTTCGACATCAACAACGAAAAAGGGCAGACTATTGCCCATTTTTACCTCGATCCGTATTCACGCCCGGCCGAAAAACGCGGTGGGGCCTGGATGAATGAATGCTTTGGCCGCCGCATTATCAGCGGGAAAGTGCGCCTGCCGGTCATTTATCTTGTCTGCAACGGCACGCCGCCGATCGATGGCCGGCCTTCACTGATGAGCTTCAACGAGGTCACCACCCTGTTTCATGAATTCGGTCATGGTTCACAGGGTATGCTGACAGTGATCGACGAGGCCGAAGCCGCTGGTATCAACGGCGTCGAGTGGGATGCGGTCGAACTCGCAAGTCAGTTCATGGAAAACTGGTGCTACAACCGCCCTACCCTTCTGGGCATGGCCAAGCATTATGAAAGTGGCGAAACTCTGCCGGATGATCTGTTCAATAAAATCACCGCGGCGAAGAATTTCCGCTCTGGTTCAGCAATGTTGCGCCAGCTTGAATTCGGCAAGACTGACATGTTTCTGCATCATTATTTCGATGTAAATGGCTCTGAATCTCCGTTTGTCGCTGCACGCCGCATAGCTGCCGAAACGGCCATCATGCCGCCATACGAGCATGAACGCTTTCTCTGCAGCTTTTCACATATCTTTTCAGGTGGCTATTCGGCCGGTTATTACAGTTACAAATGGGCAGAGGTGCTCAGCGCCGACGCGTTTGCCGCCTTTGAAGAAGCCGGTCTCGACAACGAAGAAGCGGTCAGAAAACTGGGAAGAAAGTATCGTGACACCGTGCTTTCGCTTGGTGGCAGCAAACACCCGATTGAAGTTTACCGGATGTTCCGTGGTCGTGATGCCTCAACCGAAGCTCTGTTGAGACATTCTGGCCTGAAGGGCTGAATACCGACAGATCATGTTCTTTCCGCTGCATGACCAGAATAATGAAGCAGTTAAAACAGTTCCGATAATCAGTTATCTGGTTATCGGGCTGTGCCTGCTCGTTCATCTCTACACGGTCATCCTCGGCTTCGGCGCTTCAGGTCGCAGCAATCTTGTGCATTTCATTTACCGGCACGGTCTGGTTCCGACGGCTTTTTTCGGTGACCAGACCAGTTACCCGATCCCGCTGCAGAATTTTGTTGCCGACGAAGAGCAGCGAAAAATAGCCGAACAGATCGGGCCTGGCGGCTTCGAACTGTTTCAGCCTGATCTGATGACGGTAAAATCATCGACCCTGTGGCTCTATCTGATGCCATTCACCTGCATTTTTCTGCATGCCGGCTGGATGCACCTGATAACGAACATGTGGTTTTTCTGGATTTTTTCTGACAACGTCGAAGAAAATATGGGGTCGCTGCAATTCGGCATTTTTTATGTGGCGGTCGGCATTTTTTCGAGCCTGGCCCATGCGCTGCTGCAAAGCGATTCATCGGTTCCTCTTATTGGCGCAAGCGGCGCCGTCAGTGGCGTCATGGGAGCTTACCTGGTTCTGTTTCCGCGCAACCGCATAACCAGTTACTTTTGCCCGGTCTGGTTCTTTATCAGGCGCATCGACGTGCCTGCTCTGGTAGTGCTTGGCTTCTATTTTCTGCTGAACATGCTGCAGATGTCACAATCTGGCAAAATCGGCGCGAACATCGCCTTCGATGCTCACATTTTCGGGTTTCTCGCCGGTACCGGTCTCGCTGTTCTCTTCAAAAGATCCCGGCAGGGCTAGTTATGCCTGATCGGCTTTCTGGCTCATCAGGTAATAGATAACCAGATTTGAATAGATGATCGGGGCGAGGCAGATTTCAGACACCATCGAAAGCGCCTGAATTAGAATAAAGCTGATCAGAGCCGGCAGAACCGGCATGAAGAAAGTCATTATTTCGGTCGAAGTGCCGGTGATGATGGTCATGATAAAAGTGGCAAAAATGAACAGTGACCCGAGTTTGAGACGGTCACGATTGTAATAGCGATCGGCGACATCGAAGGCATCGAGTTTTGGAGAAATTACAGAAGCCGGCTCAACCAGAAGGTAGCGAAAATAAGCGCCGCCCATAACTAAAATGCCAACGACCAATGCACACATGACGCCGACAGACCAGATGATACCCTGGCGCCCAAACATGGTGGCAGCACCGATAATCGAGGCGGTGCAGAAACCGGCAATTATCAGCCAAAGACCCAGCATCAGGTGTTTTTTCAAAGAAATGGCAAACACACTGTTGAAAAGACCGGCAGATTTTTCGCGTATCTTTTCGTTGTCGCATTCACGACCATGAATGTAGTCGTCAACCATCAAAGTAATGAGGATTTTCCACTCTACCATCATCTGAAGAGACTTATAGCCGTAATACGGAACAAAAAAAATCATAAAAAAGCCGGCCACGGGCGGGCTGGCGGCCATAAAGGCCAGGCAGATACCGCCAAGAACCGCGAAACCAGCCAGCCATTTGCCAAACTGCAGGAGTGTTTTCACTGAAAAAGTGTAAACATGCTTCTGATACAGGCGCATGGTGACGTCGAAAATTTCGCTGACAGCAGCATCTTTTGCCGGAAGCATGGAAAAAAGCTTCTGCGGAACCAGCGAGCAAAGACTGCCTTCAACACGGCCGAGTTCGGTTCTCAGTAATGAGAAAGTTCGAGAATCAAGCGAAGCCCGGCCATTAAAGAAATCGAAAGCATAGGCAGCCAGAACTGCCTCTTTTCTTGCCACAAGGCTCTCGCGCTCAATTTTAAGCAGCTGTTCTTCAGAAACCATTTTTGCACTTTCGGGCAGCGACAAAGAAGCATGATCGCCGGCAGCAGTCTTCTGCAATAGTTCATCTACAGTATTCAGTTCACTTTCGATCTGAGAAAGCGATGCAAGGGTTCTTGCATCGACGATTTTCAATTCGAGACAACGGCTGGCAAGAGTTAACAGGGCCGCCTTTTCGTTCTGAGGTGTGCGTTCAATCTGAATTTTTTCAGTGATTTCGGCAATGGCCCCCGAACTGGAACGGATCATGTTGATAAGCCCGGCAAAAGCGACATCAAGGCTGTTATCAAAAAATGAATCGCGATTTTTTTCGAGTTGAATCTGCTTCTCGACATCACGAAGAAAGACAGAAGCCCCGCTTACCCTTGCGGCAGCGTAGGTCTGCAGAACAGTGAAGGCTTTATCGCGCAACCGCGGGTTCGGATCGCGCAGAAGCTTTTCGAGCAAGGGTATCACCATTGCTTCTCTGATCTGCGAAATAACATAAATTACGCTGTGTTTGAAAGATTCGCGACCGCGACCAAGCATGCGCTTCAGTTCTGCAACAATATCGGCTTTTCCCGCCTTTTCAAGTGCCAGCAGAGCATTGCCGACAACCCGGCTGTTCTGGTCTTCAAGAAGGGGTGGCAACAATTCTGCAGCTTTCGCCAGGTCGGTCACGGCAATTGCTTCAACCGCATTCGCTCTTACCCGATCATCCTGATGCATCAGCAGCAGGCGCGAACGACTGAAACATTCTACAATTTTAAGGTCACGCACCAGATTAAGCATCAGACCCAGCAGAAAAAAATCTTCTTCGGCCTCAAATGCTTTAATGAAGGAATTTTTAAAAACCGGCAGGTTACCGGCATTTATAAGGGTCAGAGCGAGATAACGGGTTGCTGCTTCGGGACTCAGAAGATAGCTGGGGAGATCACTATCAGTCGCCGGCTCAACAAGAATATCACCAGCGGTCTTTTCTGGTTCTGGCGAAACTTCTGTTAGCTTCGCCAGGATTACTGCCGCAGCCGGATTTCCCGCTTCTTTTTCGACACGGATGGCATGCAGTGCCCTTGCCCTTATATTCTTTTCGGGGTCAGACTGGGCAATACCTGCCAGCACCACGAGTGATTGCGGGGATTTTATACGCGAAAAAGCGAAAACTGCCGATGCCCTTGCCCATGGTCGATCGTCGACTGCCATCTTTTTCAGCAGATTGAACAGTGACTGGCCGCCGATTTCCTGCAGTGCTTTGAGCACATTGGCTTTTACACGATTATCCTGGTCGCCCATCACAGCAATTATCTGCCTGAGAGCCTCTTCGCTGCCAATCATCGCAAGTGCTTCAACTGTATTGGCACGCACGCGTGCATCTTCACTCTTCAGGTATTTTGCCAGAGCCGGGGCATCGCCTTCATTACGAAAATGCCCGACTCCGATTATCAGACTGGCCTGCAGCTGAACCATTGGCTCGCGCGACAGGGCGTCGAGCAGAAGAAATCTACCGGTGGGAGTTTTTTCGGTGAGAACTTTTTTTAGCCCGGCAAATCTGGCGTGCGGGTCTTCGGAGTGAAAAAGCTTTTCGATGTCAACGGCAGCGAACCGGTCAGGTGACGACGCCGGTTCCGATTGTTCCTGCTGCTTAAGATGCTCGAGCGCTTTGCGTGCCAGATACCTGGTTTCAGGGTCGGGGTCATTGCCCGCCATTTCCGTGATGCGTGGAACAAGCGCAACAATATTCGAGCGGGCGGCAAGCACGAGGCCCTGTTTGCGCTCTCCTGCCTCAGAAGACCCGAGAAGAGCTGCAATATTGTGCTGTTCAAGAGTCAAAACAACAATCTACCTTTCCTGCAGCTGCTCGTTCAAATGGCGCAATTCCTCTTCGGAGAGAGTCGTCGGAACTTCTGCCACCACCGGCGACAGGCTGGTATATTTTTTAAGATAAAAGCTCTGCTGGCGACCGATACTGATAATTTCGCTTGTCTGGGCAAAAAACGCGCCAAAAAGAACAATCATGATTACGAGAAAAAACAGGAAGATGGTAAAACCACGACGGTTGTTCATTTATAGTTCTCCTGTGCGCCAGATGGCTCTGATGCGGTCAGGACCATTCTTGATCTGCGAAGAAAATGTTCGATCATCAATTTTTTCGAAACCCCAGCAGCGGGCACCGCCTTCAAGCCTGACAACCGCGTGACCAATTTTTACAGCCCGGCCGCCGTTAAGTATTTCAATGGCCCGGTCATCGGAGAATCTGACACCCTTTTCATCTGCAGAAACAACTTTAACCGGCTGCTTCAATTCGGTCTTGAAAAGACCAAAGAGCCTTGTCAGACCGGCGGCATCACGCAAAATGGCGTTTTGTTGCCGATCTTGAACAATCATAGTCAGAAGGCTCGGGTAGATGCTGGTTACAACAATACCCATAATAGCAATAACAATCATCAGTTCAATCAGGGTGAAGCCTTGCTCTGTTCTCTTCATGGCATGCGCACCTCGAACTTATACATGGTAGCATACCGGCCCCCGGTAGTATTATGTAGAGAAACCTTGACCAGGCGATTATCAGGTTCAGGTGCCAGGTCGATTATCCATGAATAGCTTTCAGTAAGTCCCGAAAAACTTTCAGAAGTAATATCAGAGGCGGTCGCGCCCCGACTGAATTCGTATCTGATCTGGTTTTTAATGCTTTCAACGAGATAGAGAGCCGTAGTATTGTGCTGCAGGCGTCTGATAACATTGCGCTGCACCTGGGCCAGCTCAAAAAGCCCAAGCAGCAGCATTGACACAAGCATAACAGTCAGACTGGTTTCGATCAGGGTCATTCCCTTCTTTGTTTTCATGTTCATATACTCCACAGAGCCCAGTAATAAGAGCCAAAGACGCCAGAGGCAACCAGCCCGACGAAAAGACCGGTGATTAGCAGCGCAATCAGAAGCATTTCATTCGAAATACTTTTCAGCAGGCTGTATGAATGGCGATAATTACTTTCTGAGGCGTATTTCAGACGTTCTGCCAAAGAACCGGCATCGGATTTATCAGAGCCAACATGTTTGAGTGCCGGACTCAGGGCAAAGGCACTGGCCGGGCCTTCGCCATGTTTCAAAGCCTCTGCCACGTTCAGCAGAGCATCAGAATCTCTGCCATGGGTCAAACCGGCCGCATTTTCGATTGCAACAGCCAGCGGAAAACCCGCTTCCAGATAAAGACTTATGACGCCCTGAAGCCGCCCGGTTTCCTGAAGCTGCAGAGCTTCACCAAATCTTGCAAATCTGGCAGCTAGTGACCGGCTGTCGATTTTTGCCGAAAAAAAAGTTCTCAGCATGAAAATGGCCGAAATAATCATCAATAGTGGTATTGGCAGAGAAATTGGCCACAGATCAAAGCTGGCAAAGTAAAGCAGGCGTACCGTCATTGGCAATGGCGATGATAATGCTGCGGCCTGCTCATAAACATGTGGAAAAAGACTGAAATTCAGATGCATCAACTGTGCCAGCAGCAGTGTGACAACAACTGCCGGGTAAAAGAGTGCGGTCTTGAGGCTTTCTCGAACTCTTTCGAGGTTAACAAGAAAACCGGTATAGAGTTCGAGAATTTTAAGCAGGCGGTTGTTGCCGAGTAACGGCATCAACCTGGCAAGAACCGGGTCAAAATCAGTGAGTTCGCGGCAGGCATCTTCGACCGGGTGCCCCTCTGACATTTTGTCTGCCAGATGAACCGCCCATTGGGAAGCCTTTGAGCTGCCAGAGCGCGTTCCGATCGCTGCAAGAGTTTCGGGAATGGGACGCCCGCTCTTCAGGGCCACCGCAAGCAGCTGACAGAAAGTGATAATTTCGTGGCTGTTCTGCTGTTGCTCATTCATGCGATGGCCCCCAGCATGATATTAATCATTGTCTGAAACACCGCAAAAACCACGCCGCCAAACAGAACGCCCTGAAGCAGTACGCTGGCAATTTCCAGCAGACGGCCAGCGCGTTCGAGACCGCAGTAAACCCTGGTTTCGAGCATGGTCGCCCCCTGTTCGAGAATCAGATTGCTGCCCGCATCGATGGCTGAGAGCTGCAAAAACCAGCTGGTAAGGCCATCAAGACCTGACTTTTCCGCGGCAGGCACAATGCTCTCACCGTTGTTTACAGCTCTTGCAAATGCTTTAAGAGGCTTTGCCAGCCTGGGAAAATTGTGCGGTGCAGCCATCACTTCGAGAACCCTGAAACGTTGATCGGATGGTATCTGGCTCAGCATACGGAAAAGATTAAGTTGATCGTAAGAATCATAGGCGCCAAAGAGAAATTTTCCGAGGTAAAAAACCATAGCCAGAATGGCAGCAATACCGACCGGGGCTAAAAAAGCCATTAAGAAGCCCTCTGAGCTGCAGAAGGCTTCAATTATCCATCCGCTGATGCCATCAAGAGGCAGGCCGGTACCGAGCATGATCTCTCTGAACTGTGGCAATACAAAGGTTACAAGAGAAAGCATGCTGAGAAAACCAATTGCAATGGACTGCGCCGGATAATAAAGGTGCATGGAAAAAGAAAAGGCCGACGGGTAACGCGGCTGCCAGCTGCTTAAAAGATGCCCTTTCAGCCGGTCTTCAAGCGGCGATGCCAGGATGAACCTTGCATGCGGCGGAAAACCACGAGTCTCTGAACCGGCAAAAACCTGGGCACAGGGATTTCCGGCGGCAAGTAATTCGGCGGCTCTCGCAGCTGAATTTTTTATGCTCCGGTTTTGCGCATTAACGGCCACCTGCCTCAGAGCCTGTGGAAGTGGTGTGCCGTCTCTAAGAAGAATACCAAGATTAAAAACCGGCAGGTCCCGTGAATCAAGAGCCCGAACCAGAGCATCAAGATTGAATTTATCTCCTGCGAGCATCAGATCTTCCTCATTTCTTTGCCATCTGACAGAGCAAACTCTGCCTCAGAAACAATTTTACCATTCTGCCGGCGCAGCTGCAGGTGCATTATGCCCTTAAGGCCCGATAGAATCAGCAGGTCTTCCCCACCCATCTGCCTGATACGGTCAACCGCCTCGCCAATCGACCCGGCATGAAAGGTAGCCAGCACCAGATGACCAGACAAACCTGCCTGCAAAGCTTCTCTGATACATTTTACATCTCTTATCTCACCGAGGGCAATAACATTCGGATCCTGTCGCAATAAATGCTTGAAGGCCTGTGACAGATCTTTTTCCTTCAACTGGTCGAGCGAAGACTGGCAGATATCCGGAATAACCGCTTCAACCGGGTCTTCGACGGTGACGACCCTCAGAGCGTTGTCAGCGGTCGAGAGTTCAGAAAGGGTCGCGTACATGGCCGTTGTCTTGCCGCTGCCAACCGGCCCGGAAATAATAAAAAGTCCACGCTGGCCGCGGATATTTTCGAGCCATTTGCCTGCGACATCTTTTGACCAGCCAAGATCAGCAACTTTTTTAAAGCGAACCGGTGAAATGATACGCAGTGAGACCCTTTCGCCGTTTCCGGCGGGAAACGTCGAAACACGAACCGAAATGCCGCCGTGACGGAATGCGCCTTCCTGAGCGGTGTCAGCAATGTGTGCCAGACAACCTGCAAGATGCTTGAGGCGTGCAGTTACACGATCGTGCTGGAAAAGGTTCATTTCTGGCCCGCTTTTAATCTCTCCGGCCTGACGAAAGGTAATTTTAACTCTGTCAGAATCAACCGGCTCAAGATGAATATCGGTCAGACAATTATCGGCAGCGGTTTTAAGAACAGCTTCAACTGCTCTTACGTAGGGCAATGCCCTGAATTCGAGACAGCGCAGCATGAACTCGAAACCATTTCGGGGAGAAACCGCCCCGCTATGCTGCATAAAGCTGATAAATTCATCATTTTCGGCTTTCAGGCGCTGCAGCAGTTGAAAAATCTGAGGTGCCCGACGACCGCAGTTCAATTTGTGCTCCACCGCATCATTTCTGGCAATGATAACTGTGCCACGGCTCAGCCTGATATCTCTGGCATCTTTCAGAAAAACTTCACAGGTAGAAGAGGCGGTATCGATAACGACCCGATCAGCTTCAAGCCTGAAGGCTGTGCGCCCAAGCAGGCGACGCACCGGCCCGGGCAAGAAACAGACCGGAACCAGACCGAAGCCATCATCTGAATTGTGGTGAATCCTTTCACTCATGCAGATACTTTAGCATCGGTCGGTTCTTTTTTAAACCTCAAAATCAGTTGAAGAGGCGAAGCGGTTCTGGTAACATCGCAGTTATGGTACCGTTGAAAAACCTGAACCGAGAATGTGCCGGTCGACCCGTATCGCGGGCCGTTCCCGCACAGATAGTCTGCCGCCTGCTTGGCAACACCCTCAAGCCGTGCCAGCTTGACGCCATCTGCCGCCCCTGCGGCAAGACCGGCGCCTGGCTTTTCTATTCGGCCTTTCTCGTTGCCTTCTGTGCCGCCTTTTTTATAATTTTCTGGGCCCTGCGCATAACCAGATTGTCAAAACTTCTGGGCTTCTTCGGCAGAATGCTTTTTCCGCCCTTTAAGTGGCTGGCGAGCTGCTTTGCCGCCCTGATACATTTTTATCGCAATCTGCCCTTCTGATTGTCGATCAGGCACTAAACCATACACTGCAAACATGAAAAAAGTCTTTTTTTATAATTTTTCAGGCCGCAATCTGCCCGATTATTCGCGCAAAGACTTTGACACCATGCATGTCGTTAATGGCATGATCAAGCAGACCGGTTTTCAGATGAGCTTTCCCGATGACGGTTCGATCGGCGTCGATCTTGGCGGTGCCACGGTCTTTTCGGCATTTGCCGATGCGCACGTTCATTTTACCCAGACCGGCATAACTCTGCTCGGCTGCCGGCTCGAAAACGCCGGGTCAATCAGCGAAATACTCGACATGGTCCGGGTCGAAGCGGCAAACAATGAATACATTCTCGGCTGGAACATGCAGGAAACCAGACTGAAAGAAAAACGTCTGCCCACCTCTGAAGAGCTTGACAAGATCAGTTCAAAGGCTTTTATCTGGCTGGCGCGAGCCGACCTGCACTCCGCAGTTGTCAATTCGCGAGCGCTGCAGTGGGCAAGCAGTCGCCTGCCTTCTGTCGTCGCGCCACAGGGTCTGATCAGCGGCGAGGCATATAATTTTCTTTCTTATGAACTGAATACGCTGCTGCCAAAAACGATGAAGCGGCAAGCTCTTGAACTGGCAGCCCAGGAATGCTATCGCCGGGGTGTCGGCACGGTGCATGCGCTTGAAGGCTGCGCCGCATCAGACTCAGAAACCCTTGCAGCTGCCGATTTTTTCAATTCGAGCCCGCTGCACGGGGTCGTTTATCATCAATCACCCGACCCGGCACTGCCAAAGCGCATGAAATGGAACCGCATGGGTGGTTGCCTGCTTGTCGATGGCTCGATCGGCACGCGCACAGCCTCGCTGCACGAACCTTACTCTGACGCCGCCACCAGCGGCAGCCAATATCTGAAAGCCGAAGACATCGAAAAAATTCTTACGGCGGCGGCCCAGAACCGTCTGCAGCTTGCTCTGCACGCAATCGGTGACCGGGCCGTTGACACGGTTACCTCATGTTATGCCTGGGCGACAGAAAAATTCGGCCGGCCGCCTCTCGCTCACCGCATCGAGCATTTCATACTGCCAACCGACAAGGCAATAATGGCGGCCCGCGACAACGGTGCCATGGTCTGCATTCAGCCGGTTTTCGATCATTTCTGGGGCGGGCAGAACGGGCTTTATGCCCAGCGACTCGGCAAAGAACGGGCGGCCCGCTGCAACCCGTTCAAAACCATGCTCGATCTGGGCATTCCGCTGGCGGCCGGATCAGACAGCCCGGTAACCCCCATCGATCCGCTGCTCGGCATTCATGCCCTGGTCAATCACCACAGCCCCGAAGAACGCATTGACCTGAATTCTGCAATGTCTCTCTATATAACCGAGCCACACAAGTTTACAGGTGAAGGCTCAGCCAGAGGTCATCTCAAGCCGGCCCGCCCCGCAGACTTCGTCTGTCTTGCCGATGACCCTTTTCTCACACCACCATCACGAATCAAAGACATCAGAGTCAATGGCCTCTACCTGAACGGCGAGAAGGTATTCTGAACACAGCTCAGCCGATGGTCTGTCACACAAGAATTGCATGGCTCTCCGTCATTCTCCCGCGTTTATGCCCCAGAGACTAGAAGCGGAGATCTCTTGGATACAGGCAGATCCCTGCTTGCGCAGGGATGACGCGTAAATAACTTGACTCTGCACTTTCAATGCTGGCAGAACGCCAGATTCCCGATACTGCGAAACGACCAAAATAAATGGGCTGCCTCACGGTTAAGTGAAACAGCCCATTTGCTTAGCAAGTCAGATTATTCTGATTTATTTTTCCATTCTTCGACGCGGGCAACAGTTTTGGTGAGAAGGTCAGTAACCTTCTTTTCGCTGGTGCTTTCGACGGTAACATTAACGAACGGGCGATCGGGGTCGGGCAGAATCAAAACCCACTCGTCGTTCGAAAGCATGATCTTGACACCGTCGATCAGACGGGTTTCTTTGTCTTTGGCGAATTCCATGGCATAGCGCATAACCTTGCCTTTTTCTTCCCAGGGGCATGGAATGCGGGTAGTGCGGGCAAAGAATTCGGGAATGCTGTCAAAAATTTCTGACAATGGTTTTTTGTGCCGGGCAATATACTCAAGCAGCTTGACCGTTGCAAAAATACCATCAAAAGCGGCCTGGAAAGCCGGGAAAATTATGCCGCAGTTTTCGTCGAGACTGCACACTACCTTGTCGTTCAGCGCGGCATCCATAAGGGCGCGGGCATTGGTCTTGGTGCGAATGACAGTAGCACCTGACTTTGCTGCAAGCTTGTCGAGTTCGTGGGTTGTAGAAACCGGAACCGCGACTCTGGCGTTCGGGTTCAGGTCGAAAATCATCTTGGCCCAGGTCACCAGAGCTTCTTCGCCGAGAATGACACGGCCCTGATTGTCGACGAAAGTGATGCGTTCGGCACCATCGCCCATGATAATGCCGAGGTCGGCACCCAGGGATTTCACGATCGAAGAAACGCTGGCCTGCGAATGCTCGGGCTTGACGCTGAGAACCTTGGCTTCGTCATGATAGGCGTTCATGGTAATTACTTCGCAGTTCAGCTTGCCAAGGAAGGTGTTGAAGATACCACTGGCGCCACTGAATGCGTAGTCGATGACTACCTTTAAACGTCGTTCTTTGATTGCTTCGACGTCGATGTGGCGCAGCAGTTCTTCGCTGTAATTCTCAGGAACGCGGGGCGGGAAAGTGATTTCGCCAACTTCGTTGATCGAAACGCGGCGGAAATCTTCGCGGTTGAACAGTCTTTCGATAGTTTTCTTGGTATTGACAGAAATATCGCGGCCTTCAACGTCGAAAATTCTGATTTCGAGCTGGTTCGGGTTGTCACTGGCGACTTTGACGTGCACGCCGCCGCCACGCATGAAGGCGCTGGGCTTGTAGCGGGCAACCGGAGCCGGAGTGACGCGCAGGTCGGCGACATTGATGCCGGCCGAACTGAGGCCACAGATGATCGCACGGTTGATCATACGGCTGATTTTATGCGAGTCGCGTGAAACGATGATGCTTGACTCTTTTGGCAGAGTTGAGCCGAAAGCGGCACCAATTTTCGAGGCCATTTCCGGAGTGATCTCGATGTTTGCCAGACCGGCGATGCCAAAGTCGTTGAACAGGTTCTTGGTCCATTTATCGCTCCAGATGATGCTGGTATAAACGGTTGAACCCTCTTCTACCTGCTTTTTCGGCCAGATTTTGACGTTTTCGCGAATGATCGCGCCCTTGCCAATGCGGCATTCTTCGCTGATGATCGCGCCGTTTTCGACTTCGGCGCCATCTTCGACGTGGGTCTGACTGCTGATGACCGCTTCGTCGAGGCGGGTATTTTCGCCTACGTGAACGCCATCCCAGAGGGTGGCGCCCTTGATGCGGGCGTTTTTCTTGATGATGCAGCCGTCGCCGAGCACGCAGTTTTCGAGCTCGACACCGTCTTCGATGACGCAGTTCTGACCGATGATTACGCCACCCTTGAATTTAACCTTGGCGGAGATATTGCTGTTCTTGCCTACCCAGACGTCGCGGCCGATGATGTTCAGGCGTTCACCAGGGATCTGCAGCTTGACTTCGCCGTTGAGAACATTCTGGTGCGCCAGCATGTATTCATCGAGGTTGCCGATGTCTTTCCAGTAGCCTTCGGCGATGTAGCCGTAAAGCGGCAGACCTTCTTTGAGCATCAGCGGGAAAAGGTTCTTGCTGAAGTCGAATTCGGTCTTGGCCGGGATATACTTGAAAATTTCGGGTTCGAGAATGTAGATACCGGTATTGATGGTATCAGAGAAAACTTCGCCCCAGCTCGGCTTTTCGAGGAAGCGAACGATCTTGCCGTCTTCGGCGGTAATGACGACGCCGTATTCGAGCGGGTTGGTGACCCGGGTCAGAACCATGGTCGCCATCGATTTCTTTTCCTGGTGGAATTTGATGGCCTGCGCCAGATCAAAATCAGTGAGAACATCGCCGGAAATGATGATAAAAGGCTCATCTTTCAGCTTTTCTTCGGTGTTCTTGACGCTGCCGGCGGTGCCGAAATCGGCGGTCGCCATCTGATATTCCATTTCGATATCGAAATCAGCGCCATCGCCGAAGTATTTGGTGATTACTTCGGGCTGAAAATAGAGAATCGAGCAGATTTTTCTGAAATCATACTGTTTGAGGAGATTTACGATATGTTCCATCATCGGCACGTTCGCGAGCGGAACCATCGGTTTGGGGATGTTGCACGTAATCGGGCGCAAGCGCGTACCAAAGCCACCAGCCATTATAACTGCTTTCATTTTCTTTCCTCACTCATTCCATTCCTGCCCGGAAATATAAACCCGGATAGGTTCATTCTAGAGTTGCAAAGCTGCCAAGTCAACCCGTTTAAATCAAAAACCCGCAACTCCGCATTTGTGGAAAAGGGCTAGATATTTTTCCATCATTCGCCCCCACTCAGCGTGCTCAACAATGCGGGTGCGCGAAGCATTACCCATTTTCTGAATTGTCTGACGCGGCAGTTCGACAGCCTTTTTGAGGCAGGCCCGCAAAGAATCGCGGTTGTTATGTTCAAAGAAAAAGCCTTCGACCCCATCTTCATACATTTCGGTCATGCCACCGGTAGCGGGCACAACCGGCACAACTCCAGATGCCATCGCTTCGAGAACGACGTAGGCATAGGCTTCGCGAGAGGTTACGGCAAAGGCAAACAGATCGAGGGCTGAATAAACGGTTTCGACGTCATTACGGAATTCAAGCAGATGAAATCTTTTTTCGACGCCGAGTTCGCTGGCCACCTTTTTGAGATGATCGGCATAGCCAGGCTGATATTCGCGCCCGACATAGAGAAGATGAACGTCAGACCGTGACCTGCCGGGGCCGTTTTCATCAAAAAGAGCCCGCAGCAGTATTTCTGAACCCTTGTCGGGGTGTATTCTGCCGGATGAACCGATCACCAGGTCATTTTCACCTATGCCGAGGCTCTGGCGCAGGTTATGGCGACGTTCTTCATCCTGGCGATATCTGACCACATCGACGCCGCTCTTGATGCAGACGACCTTTTCGTGGTCGATGCCCCAGAATTTTCTGATCTTGCCGGCGACGTAATCAGCATTCGGAACCACGGCGCTCAAGCCCTTGAAAAGAATGCGGTGAATCGGGTCTTTGCGCCAATGATTGCCGACGCCGATGCGATAGAAAAGAAACTGTCTGGTTTCGGCACTGGAAAACAATCTGGCAAAAAACATCGGGTACATCATCTGCGTGCGAAAAGCCACTACCGCAGAAGGCTCAAGCTGTCTGAACATCTTGAAACACGCAGGGTAAATGCTCAGATCATATTTGACCGTAGCCGGAACCGGCCACAATTCAAGCCCTCTGGCCTGACACTGCTTGTCGAGAAGTGAACCGGCCGGTGCGGCAATTTTTACGGGATAACCGCGAGCCTGCAGATCACCGGCAAAACGCAGCCCAAAAAGCTCAAGCCCCGAGCAGCTTTCGTAAGGAAGAAGCATGACAACCGGTTTTTGATTCATGATGAGCACCTGCAAAGTATTTTTTTTAGATTCTGCAGTTTTCAGCAAAAATCTGCAAGATTAATTTGTCATGCCATGGCAAACGTAAACCCTTTACTGTTAAACGCCAGTCCTAACCGAAAAGGACGTGCAAAGGCGGTTTCTTTTGCTGAGCATAAAAACTATTTATCTTTTTATTTTTTATGTTCAAGTAACCTTTTCTCAATATCTTCCAGTTCCTTCAAATCTTCTTCATCAGCTATTTTTGCTTCAGCTATTTTCCTTTTTTTATCAAATGTCTCATACCGCTCTTCAGCAATCTTTTTAGCTATTTCCGCTTTTACCATTCCCGCATGAGTGAGCAGATCTTCTTCATTATGCTTCAGGAACGCATCCAGTTTATCAGACCACTCCGCCATGGTTACAGTTCTTCTTTTCCTGGCTTGCCGTTCAGCATAATCAAGGTACATTGTGACGATCTCGTTTAAATCCTTTATCTCGTCCACATTCAAGTAATTTTTGGCTATGGAAACATCGTATTTGCGAACAATGGAACCACGCCATGCGGTAAGTCCCATGTTTGGCTTGTCGGGATTACTCCGCGATTCAATAAGTTCTGCGGCGGTTTTACCCGTAATAGCCCAGAGCATTTTATTCTGTACTTTTTTAAAGAAAAGCTGTGCTGCATCGGAAGTTTTGTCGTAATCAATTGCGGTGGCATAAATATCCCTGATTTTCTGGTAAAATCTTTTTTCGGAAGCACGTATATCGCGAATACGTTCAAGCCATTCATCAAAATAGTCCCAATGTTCAGATTGCTTTAGTCGCTGATCATCCATGGCAAAACCCTTGATGATATAATCTTTGAGGATTGCCGTTGCCCAGATTCTGAACTGCGTAGCCCGTTTGGAGTTTACCCGGTAGCCTACTGCTATAATCGCATCAAGGTTGTAGTATTTTGTCTCTTTTGTCTGGGTTTTCCCCTCAATCGCACCATGCTGAGTGGTATGTTCCAAAATGGAACTCACCACTTGTTCATCCAGCTCACCGCTTTCAAAGATATTTTTCAGGTGCTTTGTAATAGCCGGTCTCTGGACATCAAAGAGTTCAGCCATCTTTTTTTGTGTCAGCCAGATGGTTTCATTTTGGAAAATGGTATCTATTTTAACGGAGCCGTCTTCGGTTTTATAGAGAATGATTTCGGATTGGTTCATGGGATTGTCTCCGACAAAGAATTTTCACCATTTTTCCAATTCAAAGGATTATCTGTTAAGTATTTGCGGATACGGTTTAAATCATTGTCATCACGAATGATGT
>Ga0116142_10002047_pt1 | contig 22686 bp, 20 predicted proteins | sample AD_UKC033_MetaG_FD_89785 | JGI IMG/M metagenome (GOLD analysis project Ga0116142, IMG submission 89785) | Active sludge microbial communities of municipal wastewater-treating anaerobic digesters from USA - AD_UKC033_MetaG | ecosystem: Engineered > Bioreactor > Anaerobic > Digestate | place: USA... | reverse complement strand
GTCTACGGAAAGAATAACTGCGTATGCCAATGGACCAAAAGGGTCAACGAATGAAAGATCCGGCTTGATGAAACATTCATTATGAATTGGCCGGCAGTTGATTAGAAATTTAAGGGAATGATTCGGCCGGTTTTTTGATCAGGCCCATGGGTCTTGCCGGACCTTCGGTATACCCGGTACGGTTGTTTGTTGACGGAGCTCCACTCCACATTCTTTTCGGGAATAGTATTGTGATAAATACAAGAAATCATGATCCGTTTATTCCAAACCCTCTTTATCACTTTTTTCATCCAGGGATACCTTGTTGGACAGATTGACCCCTCGGCCGGCCTCTGGAAGACCTGGTTTATTTCTTCCGGCAGGGATTACCGCCTGCCGGCGCCCGGATCTTACAAGGATGAAATTGCCCAGGTCCTGTCCATCCAGCAAAAAGCGGACGAAACCACCCGGCTACAAATCCATTATTGGAATGCCGGTCCTCCCTGCTATCGCTGGCAGGAGATGATGACCCGGCTCTGGACCTTGGATACGGGCAGGTACGGAGCCCTGGCCAACATGTTGCTCGGCACGGCCATTTATGACGCGACGGTTGCGGCCTGGGACAGCAAATACACCCATCACCGTCCAAGGCCTTTCGAAGCGGACCGGAGGATCAATATTCGTATTCCTCCGCCCGAAAGTCCTTCCTTCCCCTGCGAACATTCGGTGGCTGCCGGTGTGGCGGTGTCGGTCTTTTCGGCATTTTATCCGGCGATGGCCGATTCCGTCCGGAAGCTGGCCCGGCAGTTGATGGACTCCAGGGTGGCAGCAGGCGTCGCCTTTCCTTCGGATACCAGGGCAGGCTTTGAGCTGGGCATGCGGATCGCCGGGGAAGAAATTGAACGAACCAGTGATTTTGTTTGCAAAGAGACTTGGGATGGCAAGATACCGGAAGGCCCCCAATACTGGCGGGGGAGATTCGCCCTTCTGCCTATGGCGGGCAAAAACAAAACAGTAGTCCTCTCCGGGCCGGACGAGTTTCGTCCGGGTCCTCCGCCGGATTATGCCAAAGAGATGGAAGAGCTGAGGCATTACAAACAAAACTTCCGTTCCCTCAGCAATGCCTTTCAATGGGCCAATGCGGATTGGTTTGCGGAGGAACTGAAGAAAAAAATATTCGAATACAACCTGCACCTCAACCCACCCCTGGCCGCTTATATCCATGCGGCGATGGGTGTAGGACTCTACGATGGTTTTGTAGCCTGTTGGGATGCCAAGTACACCTATTGGGGCATACGGCCCAATCAATATGATACCACTTTCAGTCCGGCCATCCTGGTGACTCCGCCTTTTCCCGGCTACCCGTCCGGACATGCGGCCATCACGGCAGTAGAGGCCGGCCTGATGTCTTATTTTTTTCCGGAAGAAAAGGAACGTTATTGGAAAAAAGCAGCAGAGGCTGCCGAGTCCCGCTTCCAGGCGGGCATTCATTTCCGCAGCGACAATGAAGCCGCCCGGGAATTGGGAAAAAAAGTGGCGGAAAAGCTGGTCCAAAAACTCATCCGTGAAGATCATCCCGGTCCCATGGATAAATTTTCCGGAAATAAATAAATGCAGGCCTTGGTCATGGACTTCAATGGCATTGCATTAAAAAGAAAAGCCAGGCTGGCTGGCCTCCTTTATCTTTTCCTGGTCTTTTCGGGACTTTACGGCCTGATTTATCTTCCTTCCAAAATTCCACAGGGCGGGGATGCCGCGACCACAGCCAAAAACATCCTGGCCAATGAATTTTTGTTCCGGACCGGTTTGGTCAACGGGATGATCAGTGGACTGTTATTTCTTTTCGTTGTATTGGCCTTGTACCGTTTGTTTGAGCCGGTTGACAGCAAGCAAGCCAGGCTCATGGTGATCCTGATCGTCCTGCAAATCCCCATTGGATTCGTGCTCGAGGTATTTCCACTCACCTCGCTGATGATCCTGAAGGGAGAAGCGCTTAAATTCCTGGAACCAGGGAAGCAGGAGCAAGTGGCCCTGATCCTATTGGAGATCGGCAAGCAGGGAACCCTTTCTTTAGAATTCTTTTGGGGGCTTTGGCTTTTCCCCTTTGCCTGGCTGGTCTGGAAGTCGGGTTTTATTCCCCGGATCCTCGGCCTTTTTCTGATGCTCAACGGACTGGCCTATATACTGGAATGGTTTACCCTTTTACTCTTTCCGTCGTACAAAGCCCAGATGCGCGTTTGGGCCTTCCCGTTTTTTTTCGGAGAATTGGCCATCACCTTATGGTTGTTATTGATTGGCATCAGGAAAAAAGCAGAGACGCATGAGAATGTGAGTCCTTGAGCCTTTTAAATATTGCAGGCGGTCGAATTATTTTTCTAATTTGGACCCATCCCGATGATTTTAACCCGATGATCGACATTAAAAAGGCCGGAATGGAAGACTGGCAAAAGATCCGGAACATTGCTTTTGAAACCTGGCCGGTCACCTACGGGACCCTGATGCCGATGGAACAGGTCCACTATCTCCTGGAAAAGCTATTCAGCAGGCATACCATCCAAAGCCAGATGAATGAAAACGGGCATGTATACCTGCTGGCAGAATCTGAAGGAATCCAAGTGGGTTTTGCCTCCTATGAAATCAACTATAGAGGACAACCGCGAATGATGATCCACAAATTATATGTCTCCCCTGCCTTACAGGGGAATGGCATTGGGACACAGGTCCTGGATGCCCTTACAGGAATTGCCTCGCAAAAGCATCAGACCGCCTTAAGACTTAAGGTCTACTACCTCAACCGTAAAGCCATTCGTTTCTATGAAAAATACGGTTTTGTCAAAACGGGCATTGAAAAGACCGATCCGGGCAATCGGTTTATAATTGAAGATGAGGTCATGATCAGGGAGCTGCTTTCATAACTTTTTCTATCTGTGATTCTGATTTTTTTTTGTGCCAGAAACATATTGTCGAAGTAATCCTGGGTTTAGGTTTCCAGTTTTAGCCAATTGGCTAATGTTTGCTTCTGGAATCCAAATCAAATACAGGTTCTTTGGCTCAATCCTGCTTTAATGGAGGACCAAGTATGGTCATTTCATATTTTTCAAATAGTTCAGCGACTACCTTTTTATCTGGCGAACCATTGCGCATAAGCGGTCCTAGTTCTTCATAAAATTTGTGGCCTCCACCGGGTGTATAGACGACAATGATCTCAGCCTGCTCATCCGTCAGGTTAAGGAAGGCATGCGGAACTTTTGAGGGCAGATAAACAAAGTCCCCTTCATTGCAGTACAATATTTCATCACCAATCCGGACTTTAAATTTGCCTTTAAGCACATGGATGGTTTCCTCCTGCTTATGGTGCACATGCAGTGGTGGGCCTCCGTGTGGCGCCACTTCAACTATAAAATAGTCAAATGCGCCACCGGTGTCTTCGCCGGTAACTTTATAAATAAGCTCGCGGCCGGGGCCGGATTGCAGCTTCAACCCCTCCTTTGGTTTGAGCACTCTGCTCTGAGTTGTAGTTAATGTAGTCATGTTTTTGTTTTTAGTGATTGATAAATTACCGGATACAAAGATGCCTGGTGTAAAAAACAAAACACTTAACCCGGGTTAAGAAAAACAAGCAGTAAAAGAGTTTTAATGGTTTTTTAAAAGCCGTTTCCTCATGCGGCTGAGCGATTGGGGTTCAATATTGAGATAAGAGGCAATGTACTGCAAGGGAATTCGTTGAAAAATGTGAGGTTGCTTCTCCAATAATTTGAGATAAAGTTCTTCTGCCGACAGGGTTTTCATTTCTTCAATTCTGTTTCGGGCAGCACTTGCGGAACTGAGCATTTTGGAAGAATACCATTGTTTAAGTTTCGGTATTTCCTGCTCTGCCTTTTGAAAATGCTCTTTTGAGATGACCAGTAGTTCTGAATCTTCGAGCATTTGAACATAGTTTGTTGCCGGTTTACCCGAATAATAACTATCGAAGTCACCCAGCCACCAGTCTTCAAACGGAAAGAATAAAATCCGCTCGTGTCCTTTTTCGTCCACCACAAAGTTTCTTGCACAACCCTTATTGAGATAGGCCTTTGCTTTGCATAATTCGCCAGCTCTCAAATAATACTCTTTTTTGCAAATGGTTTTGAACTGAAAAAAAGATAAAAACAAAGCAAATTCTTCCTCGGTAAATGCGAAGGTTTGCCTGAACAGTCCTACAAACTTAGGGTTTAAACTTTTTAATTCAATTTCCATTTAGGGTTTTCTTTTTAAGTTTGCGGACTACCGGTTGGCTTCCGAAATCGGGCTGAACTTTCTTGTATAGCCGGCTTAAAAGCCCCATGTTGGCCTTCGCTTTTCATCAGCCGAATCATTTGGTTTATAATGATACTATAAAATACGGTAAGGATCGAAAAAATATGTACTTATCGGTCCAGATTGGTATTTATACGATATAATACGATTGTGGAACGAAGACTATTTCCTGTATTTCTAATTCTATAATGGTGCCTCACGCGCTATTATAGACCAACTATTGTTGGAAAAAACCATACATGTGTAAACCTACGGGTGGCCTGTGTGCCGGCATTGGTGGCCTTGGTATTGGTGTGTTTTTCCGGAATGGACATCTTTCTTAGCCTTCTCATCTTTTCCTTCAGATTCGGTTATCAACAACTCTCATGAACAACCGCTGACGTACTCGCCACATTTTAATACTGGCAGACTCCTGCAACAGTTAAATTCTTCTGCTAAAATTACATCAGTTTAAATCCTCGTTCCATTAATTCCTCACCAGAACTTCATTTCAAATTTGTTTACGCGCTACTCGGTCAATGCAGTCTGACTTAATCGGTTCTTTGTAAATTTGTTTGAATAATGGATTCACATTTTAGTACGAAGCACGGTGGTCTTTAAGCGACTTCACTTTAGGTTTGGTAAATAATCTTCCGATAGCTGCAAAAATCGTGAATATAAAACCAGGTGCACCAGCAAACTTGTATTGTCCGTGAATTTGTTTGAGTATATAGTCAAAATCAACCATCATCTGAAAACTCGGTTTATTGGGATTAGCTTGACTGTTTAATGAGTCAAATCCTTGCATCAACAAATAGTCAATGTCAAGTGCAGGTTTGTATATCGCCCTAAACTTTGTCTCTCTGTCAAGCGGATTTGAAAAGGTGTGTGCCGTCTTTGCGGTAACAATAAAACTTTGTCCTTCTTCAATAACCATTTTCTTGCCTTTAGCCGAAAGTTCAAGTTTGCCTTCAATAACTTCAAAAGTTTCGTCTTGCAATGGATGAATATGTGGCGGTGGACCCTCTTGTCCAGCTGGAATACTGCAGATAACTTCAGTAAAAGCACCTTCTGTGTCTTTTCCTGTCTTTACAAAGGTAATTGTTTCACCAGTTGATTTTAGTGTTATAGATTTCATTTTACCCTTAATTAATTCTGTGCTTAATACGTATTGTTTTTAACTTCCAGTTTTGTCGTCTATTCCAGATAAATTAATGTTAGCATTGGCGGGCAAGCATGCACATAACGTACCGGGCTTGCCGCATTCCGGGTCCGGCATGAGCCAGGCTGGTGAAATTGGCTACCTATCTTTTCAGCCAATTTACGCCAGCTGTTGAATTAAATCAAACCCTCGAGCCCGGATCGTGCGCAAACCATTGTTATGCGCATTTTTGATATTCATTTTTTTATTTTAAAAAAGGATAAAGCTATTATTACAGAGATCTCCATGCTTCCCAATTAATTTCTCTTCCGGGGTATGCAACTTTCTTGAATGGCCATTTCTTTGCAATCCATTGTTTCACAGAATCGAACAAAATTGAATCAAATCCCTTGTCCAACACACTTGTCCGTACCCACATGGTTATGCTTGCGTCGTAGTCACTCTTTGTTGTCGGATTAATGTAAAGACACCCGATGACCTGACTTTCATCTAAACTAACTACAGTATATGCGAATGACCTTCTCAATTGAAATTCTTTCTGATGCCATCCTAAATCAATTAAATCTTGTTCGAATGTCAAGTCTTTCGTTGGCCAACTTGTGGATTGATACATTTTCTGCAAATGATCAATGCTGGTCATTACTGCATCATAATCTTTCACAACATCATTTACTGTGAGCATTCTTATTCTGAAATACGAAGTCTCTAAAGTATCAGGTATTTTAAAGTCAGACGGAACAAATGGTTTTGGCTGCGACATGAGAATATTTGACCAACCAAACAAAATTAAAAAAAATAAAAAAAACATTTTATTGATCATCCCTGGTAATTTATGAATTATTGATATGAAGGTTTTATGAAAGAATTGTGCCCAATGGTTTGTGTATTTGGTGTGACGGGCTTTTGCCCGACATGAACACATACTCTTTGTTGGGCGTTCGTGCTCTTAATTTATTTCATTTTTCACCTCGTAATCCATTGTCCAATAAATCCATTCTCGTTTGGTGGATTAATTGAAAAATGTTCGACTTAATTTTCTTTTTTTGTTAATCTCAATTATAATATAAGTCCTGGCTCTGATCTTCCCCTATTTAGAGAAGAAGTCTCCAATCGCCTTAGCAACCTCGCCAGGGGCTGTCCGTTCGATGCCGAAATGGTCGAGTTTGGGGAATACCTTCGTTTCACAGTGTGGGATAACCGCAGGAAGCCGCTCAATTACCAAATCGACCGCCCTACTGTCACTGCGGCCACCATACAGGAGCAGAACGACAGCAGATATTTCACGATAATCTTTGTAATTGCCGTCGAGTCTGGCGATCTCACGCCATTCGTGCAAATTCTGCCGTAGGAGCCCAAGCATCTTTTTGGAATCGGGGTAACGAACGAAGAAAATACGTAGTATCAACTTCATAAGCCAGGCCGGAATCCTCGCCAGACGAGCCGGAGCATCCGCCAGCGTGAACTCGACTAAGGCGTCGAGGTTCCTATTCTCCGCCAGCTTCTTTTCGTAACCCGACATCCAGTGAACCGGCATTGAGCCGTCGATTGACACACCTGGCTCATACACGGCGATCTTTGTGAAAGCCTCTTTGTTTCGGGCAACCTCCAGGGCGATTAATCCACCGTAGCTGTGGCCTACCAATAAGCTTGCGCCTGTCTCCCGCTGCAGTGCGAGCACGTCATCAATTTCCTTTTGAATGCTGTAACCATCGCCTTGCGGGCCACTCCTGCCTCGGCCTCGGCGCTCCAGGGTATGGACGGCGAAGTTGTTTGCAAGGGCCGAAGCAAAGGCAGAATAGTCGCTCGCCATTGAAAGAACACCGGGGAGCACGATCACTCCCGATCCCTTGCCCACAGAGAGGAAACTGACGATCGTACCATCCATGGAGATCACAGTACGTGATTCACCTTTTCGGTCCCGCGAGTTTGTCTTTGTCATGGTCAGTTGGAAGTTGAGATGTTGTCTAAGCATGACGCCCAACGTCCGGGCTTGGCGACGTGGCGATATTCCGTGTTACGTAAGTGGGATTGAAGCTGATCAAAGATATGAAGTTCAAAATATATTCTAAAGGTGGGCATTATTCGTCAGATTGATATGTTGCTGAGTAATGTTATATCGATGAAAATATGTTCGTAAAGCCGCCTTGACGCCAATCCCTTTGTTGGGCGCCGTGTTTTATTACGGGTTTGAAATAAATCCTTAAATGATTGTTCTAATGTCAGGCCAGTAAAGCCAATGTTCGTTTAAATTATTTGCGCCATTTTTAAGATAGAAGTTTCGGGCAATTTCATCTCCAGGGTCTACACAAATTTTATATGCTTGTTGTCCAATAAACCATTTTGCCAGTACTCCTATTAAGTTGGAGGCGATGCCCTTTTTTCGATATGTGTCCACTGTATCAATCCATTGAAGCTCTCCGTCGCAATTTAGACGTCGTGTCAGATGGCCTGCGACAAAGCCGACCACTTTGTTGCCGTCGAGGGCCAAGTAAATAACACGAGGCGGCAAAGCTTCCTGCGGATTTACCAATCCTATAGAATATTTTTGAATTCTGTCAAACCAGTATTCTTTTGTTGCAGATCTGTTTGCCCTAATCTCAGCCAAGTGAGAAATATCTTCGTCCTCTGCATTCCTATAAATTATACTCGACATTATTCTGTTTACGGTTAATATGTTAGTAGCATGGCGCCCAATATAGTTATATACGCAAGTTTATTGCGTATATTTCCTTATATCTTCCAAAAAATACTAAAAATATTCTATTGCAATTTCTCTTCCTGCCCCGCCCTCAAATATCCCACCAAATCCACCACCTCCTGATCACTCAGCGCTTGCAGCAATCCCTCCGGCATTAGAGACACGGCCGCCGTCTCCCTCGATTGGATATCCGATTTATTGATCACCAATTGATCCTGGCCGACCACCCGCAGGGTAAGCTGCCGGTCGTTTTCCGCGGTGACATTGCCGCTGTAGGTGCGGCCATCCCGGCTGGTGATGACCACCATGCGGTAATCGTCCTGGATCTCCGCGCTGGGCTCGATCAGGTTGCCCAGGAGATAATTGAGATTGGAACGGTTGGACCCGGTGAGATCGGGGCCCAGGATGCCGCCTTCCCCGTACAGTTTATGACAGGCGCCGCAAGTGCGCTGGAACAAAAGCCTTCCGTGTTCCAGGTCCGCGCCGGCCAGGGTCTGGTCCCGGAGCAGATGCTGGTAACGCTTGTAGGCAAGAGCCGCATTTCCTGAAAGTTGATCGATGGGCCCCCAGACTTCCACAAAACCGTTGCCCACAACCCTTCGAAGCTGACGCGCCACATAGGCGGGAACTTCATTTTTATTAATCTTTCCCGTCTTGATCGCCTGGGTAAGCAGGCGTCCATAGGATGTCCGGGAAGACAGGGTTTGAAGAGCCTCGCCTTTCTCCCGGAGGTCGTATTTTGCAAAACCGTCAAGAAGGGATTGGCCCAAAGGCTCGTGATCGTAAGAAGCGATGGCCCGGATGACCTCAACCCTCAAAGGAAGTTCCCGGAGCAAGGAGGGAAGCAGTGGCAACAGTTCCTTGTTTTGCCTCGCCGCCAGATTTTTGATCCCTTCCAGGCGGGCTTCCATGGGAGCAGACGGATCTTTCAGGGTAGCCAGGAAGGCCTGCGCCGCCTCCGTATCCCCGAATAATTGGGCTATCGCCTGGGCCTGTGCGGCAACTACTTTGTCTGTTTTCAGCCTGTCATAAACCGCTTCCCAATTGGCGGGGGCGACGGCATCGGACCTGCCTTCAAGCCCATCCAGCATCCCCTGCAGCAGGGCCTTCAGGGTTTTGGGTCTTTTTCCAAGTTCAGTGACCAGCAGGTCCAGGGCATTTGCGTCCACCAGCCGCCGGGAGGTAAATTCAGCAATGAGGGGCAGTTTGCCTGCGGCAGCCATTTTTATAGCCCTCTCCGGGGATTGTGCCACAAGTCCTTCCATTCCATACCAGATCATTTTAGGGATATTGTGATCCTCCACATCCCTGTCCCGCGAAATCAGAGCCGCAGCCATCCGCCAGCGGGTATCGGCATCCACCCTTTGCAAGGCCGCGGACAGATAAAGCCGGACCACGGGAGAAGGATCTTTTTTGCTCATCCCGATCATCCGCTCAAGAGCTTTGGCAGGGGCCTTCTGGTCCTCACAGAGCATTTGAACCGCCCAGGCCCGGACATATTCGTCCTTATCCGACAGGGATTTGATCAAATCATCCGGACTAAGATTATTGGTGATGTGCAGAGTCCACATGGCTCTCAGCCGATGATCCGGATTTTTATTGTCCCTGAATAAATCCCTTAGCCGGCTAACTGATGCGGAAGCAAGTGAACCTTTGGAAGCCCGATATTGTAGAAGGACCCTTGCCCGCCGGGCATGCCAGTCACTGGTATTCGTTTGCAGGGCAACCAACTGTTCATCCGTCATTTTTTTAAGATCGGCGTACCGTCCTTCCCAGTTTTCAGCCAAGGATTTTTCCGGGCTGATCCGGTAGATCCTGCCGGTTTCCTTGTTGAGCACTTCCTTGCCGCAGATGTCGGCATCGTGCCAGTCTAATACATACATATCCCCGGCCGGACCGATTTCCATACTGAAGCCGATCCATTGGGCATTGTTGGCCATTAAAAAATCTTCCCCATGACGGGCCACAAAACCCGAACCCTTGTTTTCCAGGATATCCGACAAAACCGCGTGCTCATGAATATTGGCCATAAACAAACGTCCCTGATGGACCGGAGGAAAAGCGTCGGATTGATAGATCCTCGCCCCTCCATGGGCGGACCGGTGACGGTGATCCACGATGGTGGTGATATCGCTGTACACATAAGGATTGAAGTGCTGCCCGCCCTGGCGGTGATATATTCCTCCGGGGATCACATGAAACAAATGAGGGATCACACAGGCGGTGATAAACAACTGCCCCTTGCGGTCATAATCAATACCCCAGGGATTGCTGAAGCCATGGGCTACGGCTTCAAATCTTTTTTTGAGGGGATGATAACGCCATACTCCCCCGTTGATGTCCACACCGTCCGCTTCCAGCAGGTCTTCCGGGAAGGGCTCCTTGTGCCTATAAATTTTGCCCTTGCCCACCGGTTTCCGGATTTTGGATGGAGTGGCAAATCCTTCCAGGCCATACAACCAGCCATCCGGCCCCCAGTGAAAACTATTGATGGTCTCATGCCGGTCGCGGATGCCCCAACCGGTGAGCAAGACCTCTATATCCTCCTGTTCCCCCACATCATCCTGGTTTTTGTCCGGCACAAAAAGCAGGTTGGGGGGAGCGCCCAGAAACAAGCCGTCAAAGCCAACGGCTATGGCGGAAGGAAAAGGAATGCCCTCCAGGAATATTTTCCGGCTATCGGCTGCGCCGTCATGATCAGTATCCTCAAGAATGACGATCCTGCTGTCCCCGGAATTGGAAAAACCGGCGCCCCTGGATTCATAGTCCCGGTTTTCCGCCGCCCACAAGCGTCCGCGGTCATCCCAGCAAAAAGCGATGGGTTGGGTGACCATGGGTTCGCCGGCCCAGGCATTGACTTTAAATCCATCCGCCAGGGTCATTTCCGCCACAGCCTCTTCCGGATTGAGGAATTTTGCAGAACGGGCTTCTTCCTGGGCAATATTCCACAAAGAAGCTGTGGAATACATGGAATTGCTGCCGATGTAGTCGTCCCATAAGGCATTCATGGTTACATCGTTCAATACGCCGGTATAGGCCACGATTTGATGGCGAATGATCTCCGTTTCTCCCTCTTTAATTTTCCAATCCCCCAGCCGGGCGCGCACCGGACCAATGCCCAATTGGCCATCCACCCGCCAGGGCTGCGGGAAACCCGCATTCTCAGGATGGTCAAAGATGGCGACATGTGCCAGGTCGTCCCGGCCATCCACCTGCATACCGACATCGACCCACATGGCGCGCTGGCCTTCCGCCCTTTCATTGCGCTGCCGGGCAGCATTGACGGCCTGACCCTTCATGCCCTCTTTCCAGGGCATGCGCAAAAACAAACCCCCGTAGTCGAATTCGCCAATGGTGATATCGGTGATGGCTTTGCCCTGCCATTCCAGGTTGAGGATGAATTTTCCCTCCTTCTCTTTCATGGTCCATATCTGGGTTTCCCGGAGGATGGGCTTGCCGGCAGCATCAAGCATATCGTAAACGGTTTGCCAGGAAACGTCCTGCCCTTCAGGGGTGAGAATATCCAGGGATACCCTTTTCCAATAGTCCCCTTCGGGATGATGAAAAAAATCCCGGCCGATCCCATCCGCCATTTCGGGATATTTGTCTTTCTGGTAAAAGTATTTATGGACGGTGTCCATGGGAAGGCCCTTGCCGTTGACCCGGGTAAAGCCCCAATACAGACCCGTCTGGTGTTTGTGATGGGAGGGGCTGTATTCTGTGAGCCGGCCTTTGCCGTCGGGGGCGGCGATGGGGTGAAGATAGGGACGGAAGTCGGGGAGGGCGTTTTGAGTGAGCAGAATTTCCATTCTTCCTTTGCGTTGTACCGAAAGGGAGTTGGAATCTCCGGCTTTTGAGATCAATAATACTACAGGGCCTTCCTGTGCCGCTTCCTTGTTCTTTTGAGGGCCGCAGGCGGCAAGGAGGACCAGAGTTAGACCAAGATATATCAAGGAGGTGGGAAGGTATGATTTCATTGTCATTAAATTGGTGGGGATCATGGTGGAACAAGTTAAGATTATTTGAGTTTTTCTTACGGGAGGACGTGGAGATGGTTCGCACGGGGTGGGTTCGCACGGAGCACTCGGAGGGCACGGAGATGGTATGGATTCCACAAAAACACGTTCGAACCACAAAAATTAAAGTATCCCTACCTCTGTGCTATATTTTCTTTGTGGTCTTCGTGTCGTTGTGGGATCTCCTTGTGGGACTTCGTTGCGGGCAACGGCTACAAAGATTCCCACAAAGACACGACGAACCACAAAGATTAAGGTGTCCCTCGCCTCGTTGTGTCGTTGTGGGACCTCGTTGCGGGCAACGGCTACAAAGATTCCCACAAAGACACGGCGAACCACAAAGATTAAGCATCTCCGCCTTTGGGTTCTATGTCTTCTTTGTGCTCTTTGTGTCGTTGTGGGATCTTGTGGTAGGACCCCGTTGCGGGCAACGGCTACAAAGATTCCCACAAAGGCACGGCGAATCACAAAGATTAAGCATCTCCTCCTTTGGGTTCTATATTTTCTTTGTGACCTTCGCTTCGCTGTGTCGTTGTGGGACCTCCTTGTGGGACCTTGTTGCGGGAAAACAGTACAGCGACTTCGGAAGAAGCTAATTCAATGGTTCCGTAACTTTGTACAGGAATTAAAAAAACGGGTCCATTTTAAATCAATGGAACCAAAGACCATGTCCTCCCTGGAAGAAATAAAACCCATACAGAAATGGTTTGCCTCCGACAGCGACTTCAACCGCCTGTTTCCCGCTTCCATGCAGGTCCTGGCCATCAAACACTGGACGCCCGTCGTCGTCGCCCGCAAAGCCGCCGGTTTTTTAACCAATAACCGGGCGGTCCGGGTCCTGGATATTGGCAGCGGCATCGGCAAGTTTTGTCTGACCGCCGCTTATTATTATCCCCATGCGCGGTTTGTTGGCGTGGAACAAAGAGAGGACCTGGTGGCCTATGCGGAAAAAGCAAAAGAAGTCCTGCAACTGGAAAACGCCTCTTTTATCCACGGAAATTTCACGGACCTGGACTTCAGGGAATACGACCATTTCTATTTCTACAACTCCTTTTATGAAAACCTGTTTGGCAAGGACAAAATTGACGACCGCGTCTCCTTCTCCAGTGAGCTTTATAATCAATACAGCCGCAGCCTGAACCAACAACTGGAACGTATGCCCGAAGGGACGCGGGTGGCGGCCTTTCACAGTCTGGAGTATGAAGCGCCGAAGGGGTATCGGATCGTCAACTCGGAGTTTGAGGACAGGCTGCTGTATTTTATTAAGCAGGTAAGTTTGCGCGGAGTGTTTCGCACAGAGCGCGCGGAGGGCACGGAGGGGTAGAAGAGGGTCATCCCCATTCCGCATGAATGTGCACTTTATTGTTTCCTTTTTATTATTCGAAGCTTCTTCATAACAATTTTTAAATTTATAGGATGAACCCAATAGGTGTGTTCATGCTATTTATTGGCATAGCCATCGTGTTTATTCCTTTGGTATCGGTGGAACGGAAAGGAATAGTTGCCCTGGCTACGGTGATTGGAATTGCCATGGTCAGCAGCATTCCCGCCATAGCCAGTCTGACCGGCAACCCTTTTGAATATGTACTCCAGGGTTCTCAGATCACAGGCCGGATCCCGGTCCGAATCGATGCCTTATCGGGCTGGTTTATCCTGGTACTCAATTTTACTTTTATCACGGGCGCATGGTATGGCTTGCAATACATGAAGGCCTACCGGCAGCAAAGGGAAATGTTATCCCTTCATGCCATCAGTTATATCCTGGTATTCGCCGGCCTGATCGCCATCAGTGCCCTGCAGCATTCGATGGCGTTCCTGATTGCCTGGGAAATCATGGCGCTTTCTTCCTTCTTTCTGATCATTTTTGAACGACACCGGGCGGAGGTAATCAAAGCCGGTATCAACTACCTGATTCAGTCCCATGTCTGCATCATTTTGTTGACCCTCGGTTTTATTTGGGTGGCCATGAATGAAAATTCCTATGACTTCAATGCCATTGCCCAATTCACCGAAAAACGGCCGTCTTCCGTGGGGCTTGCCTTGTTTTTATGTTTATTCAGCGGCTTTGCCATTAAAGCGGGCTTTGTGCCCTTTCATACCTGGCTGCCCTATGCCCATCCGGCTGCTCCGGCCCATGTATCCGGGGTCATGTCCGGCGTGATCATCAAAATAGGCATTTATGGTATTTTACGCATGCTGTTACTGGTCAGAACCGATTTCCTGGTTCTCGGGTACATCCTTCTTTTCTTATCGGTCCTAACCGGGATATACGGAGTGATGCTGGCGATCATTCAGCATAACCTGAAAAAATTACTGGCCTATCACAGCATTGAGAATATCGGAATTATCGGAATGGCCATCGGGCTTGGCTGTATTGGGATTGGGAAAGGAAACCCCGGTTTGGTGGCACTGGGCTTTTCCGGGGCTTTGTTGCATACCCTCAACCATTCGCTTTTTAAGTCTCTGTTATTTTATTCGGCCGGCCATGTATACCAGGCTACCCATACCATGGATATTGAAAAGCTGGGGGGATTGGTTAAAAAAATGCCTCATACGACCCTGCTCTTCCTGGTGGCATCCCTTGCCATCTGCGGGCTTCCGCCATTCAATGGTTTCGTGTCGGAATTCCTGATTTACACCGGTATGTTCCGCGCTTTGCCGGGGTCCGACTTTGCACTGCTCTCCTTGCTGGTCTTAGGTTTTTTCGGATTGGCGCTGATCGGCGGATTGGCGATGTTTTGTTTTACGAAGGCGGTGGGCACCGTTTTCCTGGGATCACCCAGGCACCCTTTTGCCCATGATCCGGGTGAGGCCGGATGGGCTAAACTAATGCCCATGTATGTCATCGTGGTTTTGTTGTTGGGCATAGGTTTGTTCCCCGGGGTTTTTGTCTCTTTACTATCAAAACCGGTTGAACTTTATAGTTTTATTTCATCAGGGAATGGCCTTCCCGGGATCTTTCCAGCCGTTGAAACCCTGTCCGGCATTGGTTGGGGCGCCGCGATTTTCCTGGTCCTGGCCGGCCTGATTTTCTGGTTGCGTACCCGATGGGTGATGAATCGGGTACAAACCTATGACCAGACCTGGGCCTGCGGTTATGAAGGCCATACGGGCAAGATGCAATATACGGCCAGTTCGTTTGTACGGGCCTACCGCAAATTGGTGGAACCCGTTTTATCCATTCATAAGAAAAAAAAGGAAATCACCGGCATTTTTCCGGTCACCGCAGGACAAGAAACCCATCCCGGGGATAAGATAGAGGAATGGTTTATTGATTTGCCGGTAAAAGGGCTTAAGAAATTCTTTAACCGGTTTATTTTTTTGCAAAACGGGAATCTTCAGTTTTACATTCTCTACGGCGTCGTATTTATCACCCTAGTATTGGTACTGCCCCTGGTCATAGAATACTTCAGCGCATTGATTCAATTCTTGAATTCAATATAATATGATCAGTTTTATTTTGATCATCCTGATGAGCCTGATTTTTACCGGAATCGTTATCCGGACCAAAAGTATAACCTCCGGCAGGAAAGGGCCCGGCATTTTCCAGCCCCTGAAAGACCTCGCCCGCCTGTTTAAAAAGGGTTCCGTCTACAGTCAGACGACCAGTTTTATTTTCCAGCTTGCACCCAGCGTTTACCTGGCTTCCATACTCATGGCAGTCCTGGTCATTCCGCTGGGACAATATAAGGGCATCCTGTCCTTTGAAGGAGATTTTGTTTTCTTCGCCTATGTGCTGGGCGCAGGAAAGTTTTTTTCCATCCTTTCGGCCATGGATACCGGCAGCAGTTTTGAGGGAATGGGCGCCAGCCGGGAAGCCCTGTTTTCCATGTTTGCGGAGCCCGCCTTTTTCCTGCTGATGGGATCCTTTGCCCTGCTCACCGGCTATACTTCCTTTCAACAGATTTTTCATTCCCTGCATTTCGGGTCCTCCGTTTCTTATGTCCTGATGGTGCTTGCCACTTATGTCCTGGTCATGATCGCGCTGATTGAAAACAGCCGGATGCCTATAGACGACCCTAAAACCCATCTGGAGTTGACCATGGTCCATGAAGTAATGGTGCTGGACAACAGCGGATTTGACCTGGGTATGATCTTATACGGCACCCCGTTGAAATTGGCCATGTATGGCGGGCTGATCGCCAACCTTTTTATGGGAGACTTTCCGCTGGTTCTTACCATTCCCATTTTTCTCGGACTTCAAATCGCTTTTGCCGTCACCGTTGGGATCATCGAATCCTTCATGGCCCGGTTCCGCATGAATCACAATGCGCAATATATCCTTACCCTGTCTTCGGTCTCGCTGCTGATCCTGCTGGGTGTTTTACTGATTTTAGGACAATTCAATTGAAAAATGACCCATAAAATAAACCATTCATGACCAATGTCCTGCTGATCATCTTTACCATTACCCTGCTTTACCTGGGTATTGCCCACCGCCTGCTGACGTATATTAAAATCTTAGCCTTCCAGGGGATCCTGCTTTTTGGCATCGCGTTTATTGAACTGATTGAAATAGATCTAGCCAACCTGTCTTTTGTTTTATTGGAGACCGTCATTTTTAAGACGATTGCCATTCCCCTGTTTTTACAGTATGTCATGAAGAGAAACCGGATTACCCGGGACGCAGAACCTTACCTGCCTAATTTTATGTCACTCATTATCATCACCCTTATTATTATTTCCACCTTTCTGCTTTCCAACACGATTCCCGATGCGCGGATCAGTAAAATTTATTTTGTGGTCGCCCTGTCCACGCTTTTTACCGGCCTGTTCATTATTGCCAGCAGAAACAAACTCATCACTCATGTCATGGGATACCTGGTGATTGAAAACGGGGTTTTATCCTGTCCCTGGCCGTAGGTACGGAAATGCCGGTACTGGTTAATCTGGGCATCCTGCTCGACATTTTTGCCAGCATATTCCTGCTGGGAATATTTGTCAACCGGATCGGCGATGTGCTGCGGGATGTGGATGTCGATCAATTGAGCCAACTGAAAGATTAAAGGAATGACTGGATTGTATTTGGCCGGCGGATTCACCATAGGCGGTTTACTGTTTTTTACCAGGAACAGGAGGTATATGTTCCTTTTGATCCTGGGTTTTCTTTTACTTCAGACCGGATTTACCATCTATGAATACGCCCATCTCAATACGCCGGAACTGGTTTTTTTTACCCCTGACGCGCTGGCTGTTCTTTTACTGATGGTCCTGAGCCTGATCAGTATCCCAGCCTTTTACCACAGCCGGGTGTTTTTGATCAGTAACCGGGATCATATCAGGCATCGTGCCATTTATTTTGGCGCCATGGTTCTTCTGATCACTTCGATCTCCGCCGCCTACCTGGCCAATCATATTGCAGTAGCCTGGATTTTTGTGGAAATCACCACCCTCAGCGCTTCAGCCCTGATCTATCACCGCAGGAACAACCGTTCCCTGGAGGGGACCTGGAAATATGTTTTTGTGTGCGCCATCAGCATTACCCTGGTATTCATCGGGATCTTATTCTTAAGTTTCTCCCTCCCCCAGGCCGTTGCAAACGATCTTTCCTTTGCCGCCCTGTTAAAAAACGCTGACCGGCTCAACCTGTTCTGGCTGCGCCTGGCTTTTATATTTATTTTCACCGGTTTTACGGCCAAGCTGGGCCTGGTGCCCATGTTTACGGCGGGTATTGATGCAAAGGACAAGGCTCCTTCACCGGCGGGCGCTCTGTTTTCGAGTGCCCTGGTCAATGTAGGTTTTGTGGGCATCTTCCGGTTTTACGGGGTGGTAGCCCAAACTCCGTTGCATTCCTGGGTCAATACGATCATCCTGATCACGGCTTTCCTTTCCGTGTTTGTCGCATCCGTTTATATCCTCAAAGTGAAGAACCTGAAAAGGCTGTTTGCCTATTCCGGGGTGGAGCATATGGGGATTGTCATGCTGGGCATTGCGGCGGGCGGCGTGGGCTATTATGGCGCCGTCCTGCATATCGTATGCCATGCCCTGGTCAAGTCCAGCTTTTTTTTCCAAATGGGACAGGTATACCGGGTCTATCAAAGCAAAAACGTGTACGATGTCGGCGACTATTTTAAATACAACCTGCACGGAGCGATCGTGCTGCTGCTGGCTTTTTTTTCCGCCTCCGCCATGCCGCCTTCGGGATTGTTCATCAGCGAATTCATGATTTTCCGCTCTTTGTTTGAGGCCAATCATTTATTGATCCTGGCCGGCGTCGTCCTCTTATTGACCGTCATCATATGGGCCTTTGCCAAAAATATCTTTAAGCTCGTATTTTCTCCGGCGACGGGGTTTAACGATAAAAACCTGGAAATCATAAAACCGGTGGAATCCCTTTCTCAGTTTGTGCTGCTTGCCCTGGCGGTCTACCTGGGCTTAAACCCGCCGGACGTTTTTGTCCGGCTCATCGAAGAGGCCATTCACCATCTGCCCCGTTAAATATGAATTTTATCAGCGTCCGCAACCATCAAACCATCCCGCTGTCCGGGATTCCCATGCTGGATTACGACTCCTTTCTGGAACTGAATGTATTTAATCTGATCCGTGAAAAAGGAGCCCATTGTGTCAACTATTTCGGGTTCCGCTTGGATGGCCTGATCCGGCTGGTTTGTTGTATCGCGAATGATGAATCCCATTCGATTCAGGTATCTTCTTCTGCGGTGCCCCGGATGGCATTGCCCTCCTTCTCCAAACATAATCTCGTATTCGAAAAATTTGAACGGGAGATCCATGAAAATTTCGGAATAGCCTATACGGACCATCCCTGGCTGAAGCCCGTCCGGTTTCCATTCAATCGATTTGATCCGGGTTCCCGGATAGCCGATTATCCGTTTTTTAAAGTGGATAGTGAGGAATTGCATGAGGTCGGAGTGGGCCCGATCCATGCCGGAATTATTGAGCCGGGTCATTTCCGGTTTATATGCAATGGCGAACAAATCGTACATCTGGAAATCCAGCTGGGTTATCAGCACCGGGGAGTCGAGTCCTTATTCCTGGAAAAAAACAAGTTGCTTCAGCGATGTACCTTGGCAGAAAACATCGCCGGGGATTCCGTCGTGGGACACAGCCTTGCCTTTGCCCATCTTTGGGAAAGCCTTTGTAAACATCAAACCGGGGATCATTTAAAAATGGCCCGCACCATAGCCCTGGAACTGGAAAGGATTGCCATCCATACCGGGGATTTAAGCGCCATGTGCACGGATGTGGCGTACCAATTGGGCAGTGCGGTTTTTGGCAGGCTGAGAACACCGGTGATCAACTTTTTTCAGAAATGGTGTGGTAACCGCCTGGCCAAGGGTTTGATCCGGCCCGGTAAAAGCCATTTTCCGTTTACCCGGGATCTGGCCATTGGCCTGATGGACTTTTTGGACGAATATGAAAATGATTTTGAGGACATCTCCAAAGAACTATTCAGCCTGCCCAGCGCCCTGGCCCGGTTTGAAAAGACCGGAGTGTTGACTACCGGCCAGGCCCTCGCCATTGGCACGGTGGGCCTTTCGGCCCGGATGAGCGGGGTCAGCCGGGATATCAGGGCCTCACATCCGCACGATGCTTATGAGGCCTTGGATCATCAACCGGTACTGAAAACGCATGGGGATGTCTATGCGAGGGCCCGTTTGCGGAAAAAAGAAATCAACCAATCCATAAACCATATCCGGCATTTAATAAAAATATTAGCGGCGCCCGAAGTTTATGATCAAAACCCTTTAAAGCCAGCCCCGGATTCCTTTTGTGTGTCCTTGGTGGAAGGATGGAGGGGAGAGATCTGCCATTGTGCGATTACAGACGGGAAGGGGGAATTGATTCATTATAAAATCAAAGATCCCTCATTTCACAACTGGCTGGGCCTGGCCCTGGCCGTACGAAATAATGAAATTTCGGATTTCCCCATTGCAAATAAAAGTTTTGATCTGTCTTATTGCGGCCATGATTTATAAAACAGTTTGAAGATTATGTTGGATAATTTAAAAATATTGATTCACCAGGGCAGGCAGTACATACCCGATGTCACCCGGGCAATCGTCCCGGGTATATTCAGAGGCCGGCCGGTAATCAGCGAAGTGGACGTGAAGGAAAAAGAATTGGCGGAGCTTTGCCCGACGAATGCCATATCCCTCAATCCCCTAAGCATCGACCTGGGTAAATGCACTTTTTGCGGAGAATGTGCATTTGCATTTCCGGATAAAATAAGTTTTACGACGGACTACATGCTGGCCACCAATGATCGAAACCGTCTCATCGTTAAATCAGGGCAAGAACATCCAATCAAACTGGATCCCGTCCTGGTGAGAAAGGAAATTCATGGGTATTTTGGAAGTTCCTTAAAATTGAGACAAGTCTCCGCCGGTGGAGACAACAGCTGTGAGTTGGAGCTCAATGCCTGCGGAAATGTAAATTTTGACATGGGCCGTTTCGGGATAGAATTTGTGGCTTCACCGCGACATGCGGATGGCCTGGTCATTACCGGTCCCATCACTGCAAACATGGCTTCTCCCCTGCAGATCTGTTATGACGCCATCCCGGAACCCAAGATCATCATTCTTGCCGGTACCGATGCCATCAGCGGGGGCATTTTTGAGGGCAGCCCTGCCTTGGACAGGAGTTTTATTTCGAAATATAATATTGATCTTTATGTGCCTGGCAATCCTATTCATCCGCTGACTTTTATCAATGGAGTGTTGGATTTGATTAAGAAACAGGAAACTTAAGTTTTGTGCTGAAATCGCACTAAATAAATAGGTCGAAAAAGAAAAGATGTCCCATCCGGAATTTCATCCCTGACGGGACGAAATATCCAATTCATAAATCATCTACCCACAGCTTATCCCTTACGGGACAGATCCAGGTTGTCTGTGAGTGAGTGTTCAAAAAATTTCGTAAAATTCAGCGGGTTCTGTGACGCATAGTCGGAAACGGCCGATCATCACAATCCCCCCGGGATTGAATGTCGGTAACCCGGGGCTTCGCCCCGGGAAAAACCGCCTGAGTCCCGACCCTGGAGGGGTCGAATAAATCCACAAATGATTCACGCGCAGCACTGAGATACCAAAGTGGATCTGCACAATCACCAGTCCACCACCGAACCATCCGTTGCATCATAGGTTTCAGGGTTTTTCCAGTCGTGACCGATCTTATCCGCCAGCTTGTTCTCATCCAGTTCAATTCCCAGGCCCGGGGCCGTGGGTATCAATACCGTTCCGTCTTTTTCGAGTTTGAAGGGCTGTTTTAAATAACCCTCTCCCAATGAGACTTGTTCCTGGACCAGGAAATTGGGAATACTGGCGGCAAGCTGAATGCCTGAGGCCAGGGAAATCGGCCCCATGGGGTTGTGCGGGGCAATGACGGCATAGTAGGCTTCGGCCATTCCGGCAATAAGCCGGCATTCCGTAATCCCTCCTGCATGGCAAAGATCCGGTTGAAGAATGCTGGCGGCTCCTTTTTCCAGGATCTGGCGGAAACCCCATTTTGTAAATATCCGTTCACCTGTGGCAATTGGTAAAAAGGTGCCTTTGGCGATATCGGCCAGGACATCTACATTTTCCGGCGGACAGGGTTCTTCGATAAACATGGGTTGATAAGGTTCCAGGGCACGAATCAGAATTTTGGCGGTTTGCGGAGGAATGGCCCCGTGGAAATCAATTCCGATGTCCATGGTATCCCCACCGGCTTCCCGGAGGGAGGCAAAATTCTCCACGGCATGTTTTATAAACTTGGGATTCTCCACCGCCCGCGAGGGATTCTGTTTGGCTACCCCGGTTTTAATCACCGTGTAGCCTTCTTTGACCCTTTCTTTCATTTGTTCCGCGTTACTGGCCCTTCCATAAATGCGGACCCGGTCCCGGGTCGGCCCGCCGAGCAATTCATACACAGGAAGGTTCAACAGTTTTCCCTTGATATCCCAAAGAGCCTGATCAATGCCGCTCAGGGCGCTGGTCAGAATAGGGCCTCCTTTATAAAAAGCATGGCGGTATATGGCTTGCCAGTGGTGAACCACATCCCGGGGGTCCTTGCCGATCAGATAAGGCTCAATTTCTTTGATGGCCGTTTGGATGGTGAGCGCCCTTCCCTCCAGCAGCGGTTCACCCAGGCCCACTACTCCGGCATCGGTATGGACCTTGAGAAAAATCCAACGGGGTTTGACCAGGAAGGTTTCAAGTTTGGTGATTTTGATCTTTGTCCTGTCCCGGGCCAATAATCGGCTCGGGCCTTCAGTGAGTTCATGACCCCTGGCGGCCACCGGCAGGGCCGCCGATCCGGTCAGGGCGAGGAGAGAATGCAAGGCGGATCTTCTGGATATTCCTTTCGGATCTGGTTTCGTTTTCATATCTGGACTGGTTTTGATTGTAAGTATAGCCCAAGTTAGCTTTTTATACAAACAAACCGAATTCAGATAAGGCCCTCATACCTCCAATAAAAAAGGGAGCCGGATTCCCAACTCCCTGAACTCGAACTATTATTCAAAAACTTATCTCAATATGATATTTCAAAGTTATCGGAATACGCAAAGGAGGTTGGTATCAATTGTTACGTACTGCCTTAAAACGCCATCATTCAAT
>Ga0116142_10002040_pt1 | contig 22756 bp, 20 predicted proteins | sample AD_UKC033_MetaG_FD_89785 | JGI IMG/M metagenome (GOLD analysis project Ga0116142, IMG submission 89785) | Active sludge microbial communities of municipal wastewater-treating anaerobic digesters from USA - AD_UKC033_MetaG | ecosystem: Engineered > Bioreactor > Anaerobic > Digestate | place: USA... | reverse complement strand
GCTGCTGGCCTGGGGCCTGGGCTGGACCTGGGGCGCCGGCCTCGTGTTCGGCATCTGCCTTTCGGTCGCCAGCACGGTCGTGCTGTTGCGTGCCCTCGAGGAACGCCGCCTGCTTGAAACGAACCGCGGCCGCATCGCCATCGGCTGGCTGATCGTCGAGGATCTGGTCACCGTACTCGTGCTGGTCATGCTGCCGGCCGTGGCCGGCCTGCTCGGCGGCAAGGTCGAAGAAGGTGCTTCGACTGACACGATCGACATCCTCAAGGCGCTGGTCTGGACGATCGGCAAGGTGACCGTGTTCATCGTGCTGATGTTCGCGGTCGGCCGGCGCGTCATCCCGTGGCTGCTCGAGCGCACCGCCACGACCGGCTCGCGCGAACTGTTCACGCTGGCGGTGCTGGCGATTTCGCTCGGTGTCGCCTACATGTCGGCGGCGCTGTTCGACGTTTCGTTCGCGCTCGGCGCCTTCCTTGCTGGCGTCGTCCTCAACGAATCGAAACTGAGCCACGAGGCAGCCAACGATTCGCTGCCGATGCGTGATGCCTTTGCCGTGCTGTTCTTCGTCTCGGTCGGCATGTTGTTCGACCCCAGGATCATCCTCGAGCAACCTCTGGCGATCCTCGCCACATTCCTTATCATCACGGTCGGCAAATCACTCGGCGCGCTGTTCATCGTGCGCGCGTTCGGCCATCCGATCCAGACCAGCCTGACCATCGCCACCGCACTTGCGCAGATCGGCGAGTTCTCCTTCATCCTCGCCGCGCTTGGCGTCAGCCTCGGCCTGCTCAGCGAGGAAGGTCGCAACCTGATCCTTGCCAGCGCCCTGCTCTCGATCATCGTCAACCCGATGTTGTTCGTCGCCCTCGACCGCTGGTTCGCGCGACGCGAGGCCGTACAGGACGCCGCCGCGAAGGAAGGTGTGTCGATGCCACCCGACGAAGACGATTTCCTGCCCGACCGCGCACTGATCCCGGCGGCTGGCCACATCGTGCTGATCGGCTTCGGCCGCGTCGGTTCGCGCGTCGGCCGCTCGCTGTACGAAAAGAAGCTGCCACTGGTGCTGATCGAGTCCGACCGCGACGATTGCATCGAGGCGCGCAAGCTCGGTATCCCGTGCATCCTCGGCAACGCGGTCAGCCCGGGCGTGCTCGCCGACGCCCACCTGTCCACCGCCAGTGCCTTGCTCGTGGCCATCCCGCAAACCCTCGAGGCCGGCCCGATCATCAAGCAGGCGCGCGAGGTCAACCCCGGCATTGCCATCCTTGCCCGCGCCCATTCCGACGAGGAAGTGGCCTACCTGCTCAAGGCCGGCGCCGATGCGACGATCATGGGCGAGAGCGAGATCGCGCGCAGCATGTGCGATTCGGTCGAGGCGCTGGTCCGCCTGGTGCCGAAACTCGAGGAAGCGCAGCGCCGCGGCGACGTGCCGCCGGCGGAGCCGGTGCCGGCCGTGTAGTCGTGACTCGTGATTCGGGCAGGGCGTCGCTCTTGCCTTCGCTTTCGCCAATCACGGTCCCGCTTCAAATCATCCGCCGCAGCGTATCGTCGCGGCGGCCGAAGTGGTGGTACAGCGCGGCCAGCACGTGCAGACCGACCACGAGGTAGAAACCGTTGGCGACGAGCTTGTGGATGTCCTCGAGCTGGTCCGCGAGTGCCTTGTCGGTTGCGAGCAGGGCCGGCAACGCGATCGACGTGAAAGGCACGAGGATCGGCTTGCCATCGGTCCACGCGGTGGCAATGCCGAGCAAAGGCTGGACGACCAGCATCGCGTACAGCAGCACATGCGCGGCCTTGGCGGGCACGGCCTGCCAGCGCGGCAATGGCGGCGAGACCGGCGGCGCCGGTTTGCGTATGGCCAGCAGCAGGCGCGGCAGCATCAGGGCGAGGATGGCGATGCCGACCCAGAAGTGCCCCTGCACCATCGCCGCGCGAGGCGCCGTGCCGCGCTCGAACACGACGCGGAACTCGATCAGCAGATAGGCCGCGACCATCAGCAAGACGATGCTCCAGTGCAGCCAGCGACGGGACAACGCGTACTTCAAGGCGGCCATGATCAGTGCTCCCGGGACGACGACCCTGTTCGCGACCGACACTGGCGCAGACGCATCACCGCGGTCAAGCCGCCGCGCCGCCGGGTTTCATCCGTCCGCTCGGCGGACCGGTAAGATCGACACACCGTCGCGGACCAGACGCCCATGAAAATCGCCAGCTGGAACGTCAATTCGCTCAACGTGCGTCTGGCGCATGTCGAGCGCTGGTGCGGCCTGGCGCAGCCGGATGTGCTGGCCTTGCAGGAAACCAAGCTCGAGGACGCGAAGTTTCCGCGTGCCGCGATCGAGGCGCTCGGTTACACGGTGCGCTTTTCCGGACAGAAGACCTACAACGGCGTCGCCCTGCTCGCGCGCGCGCCGATCGAGGATGTCGTGACCGACATTCCCGGCCTCGACGATCCGCAGCGGCGCGTGCTCGTGGCCAGCGTCGGCGGCCTGCGGGTGGCCAACCTCTACGTGGTCAACGGCCAAGCCGTCGGCAGCGAAAAGTACGCCTACAAGCTCGACTGGCTGGACAAGGTCACGCGCTTTCTCGAAGGCGAACTGCGCAACGATCCGCGTCTGGTCGTGATGGGTGATTTCAACATCGCTCCGGACGATCGTGACGTGCACGATCCGGTCGCCTGGCATGAGCAGATCCTGTGTTCGACGCCCGAGCGCGAGGCGCTGCGCCGACTGCTCGATCTCGGCCTGATCGACAGTTTCCGGCTGTTCGAGGCCGATGGCGGGCACTATTCGTGGTGGGATTACCGCCAGGCCGCGTTCCGGCGCAATCTCGGCTTGCGCATCGACCTCGTGTTGGCCAGCGAAACCTTGAAGCCGCGCGCGCGCGCCGCCACCATCGACCGCTCACCGCGGGAATGGGATCGTCCGTCCGACCATGCGCCCGTGCTGCTGGAGCTTGCCGATGACTTCTGAATCCTGGCCCGCCTCGCTCGCCGACAGCGAGCTCGAGGAACTCGACGAGTTCCTGCGCGCGCACGCCGAGGAGGACACCTTGCTGCTCGACGGTGTGCACGGCCTGCTCACTTCGCTGGCGATCGGCCCGCAGCCGCCCAAACCCGACGAGTGGCTGGCCGAGGTGCTGCACGAACCCTTCGCCGATGCCGAGGAGGGCGAGCGCGTGCTGACCCTGCTCGCCCGCCTCAACGATTCGGTGCTGCTCGAGATCGAGACCGGCGCCTACGAACCGATCCTCGGCGAGATCGACACCGACGACGGTGACACCGCCTTCACCTCACGTGGCTGGTGCGAGGGCTTCAGCCGTGGCATCGACCTGCGCGCGTCGGTCTGGGAAGCCCGTCTCGGCCAGGATTCCGACCTCATGCAGCATCTCGGCCCGATCATCGCCCTGTCGATCGAGGACGAGGTGTTCGAAAGCGATGCCGACTTCGCGCCGCTGACCGACGAGGAATACGACGAATGCATCGCCCGCATTCCCGAATCGGTCGAGGCCGTGGCCAGCTACTGGCGCGAGCATCCGGTGACCCACGAGGAGAATGCCCGCTTGCACGGCACCGAGCCGCGCACACCGCCGCGGCGGCGTGCGGGGCGCTGGGTGCACTAGCGGTTTTGCCTTTCGGGGCTGACGCCGCCTCCATGCAATCAGCCTCTTGTGCGAGCGGCTGCAGCAGTGAAAGGGTTGGATCAGGCCCTGCCCGGATTCGGCGCGGATCAAACTGCCGGCGTGCGGAAGCCGTTGCCGCCCTGACCCTTGATCTCGTAGAGCATGAGGTCGGCTTCGCTGTACCAGACCGCCCAGTCGTTGGCCTCGGTGCACAGGCTGGCGCCGATGCTGACGCTGACGTCGACGCCGTTCACCGCGGCAGGGAAACGCAATGAACGCACCGAGCTCACGATCTGGCTGGCACGCGCAGCCAGTTCCTCGACACCGGTGACCTGTACGAGCAAGGCGAACTCGTCGCCGCCCAGGCGGCACGGCAGGTCGCAGGGCGCTGCCACATTGAGCACTTCCTCGGCGATCGCGCGCAGCACGAGGTCGCCGACGAGGTGGCCACAACGGTCGTTGATCTGCTTGAAGCGATCGATATCGATCAGCATGAGGCCGAGCACGGTGCCGGGCAGGCGCGTGCGCTCGAGCTGATCGAGATAGGTGTAGAGGCCGCGACGGTTGCACAGGCTGGTCAACTCGTCCGTCTGCACCAGACGCTGCGCCGTGTTGAGCTGGGTCTGGGTCTGGCGCAGCGAATCGAGGGTGACCATGAGGTCCTCGTTGCGCCGCTTGAGACTGGCGATGAGCTGCTGTTCGCTGGCGACGAGATAGGCGAACGAGCGGCGCATGAACTGCGCGAGCAGGTGTGGTTCGGTGTCGAGCAGCACGTCGAAGGCCTGCTGCTCGATGACGTGCATGACGGTCGGCGCAGTCGCCACCGCATTGGCGACACGCGTGTGGTTGCCAATGAACAGCGTGAGCTCGCCGAAGAACTCGCGCGGACCGATCAGCTTGTCAGGCATGCTGCTGCCGAACTCGAGTCGAACCTGGCCGGATTCGACGATGAACATGCTGCGACCGAGCTCGCCGAGACGGAAGATGACCTCGCCATCGCGTACCTCGCGCCGGTCGCTGGCAGCGGCGAACAGGTTGAACTCGCGCTCGGACAACTCTCGCAGCAGCAGCGGTGACCGCTGCCTGTTGGCTCCGAACCTTTCGAGCGGCGTGACGCTTATTGCCGAAGGGCTGCTTGGCATCCTCGTTCCCCCGCACCGTCCCATGCGCCGCGAGATGGTAACCGATTGCTGCATTTCGCCAAGCAGGTCTTGGCCGGACTGCGCCGAAGGCCGTTGCGCGCCGCAACACCCCAACCCCGCGGTGCCGTGGATAGCGCGCGGATGGAACACGTTCCGGCCGCGCTGCCGGAACGCGGGGCCCGAGGCCTCTTCGGCTCCTCCAACCCCACGTTCCGATACCGACGCCGAATGCGACCCTCAGGCCGCGCTCTTGTGCTCGCCGTGGAACTGCGCTTCCTCGGTCGAACCCTTGAGCGCGGTGGTCGACGACTGGCCCTGCTGGATGGCCTGGGTGACCTGATCGAAGTAGCCGGTGCCGACTTCACGCTGGTGCTTGACCGCGGTGAAGCCGCGCTCGGCGGCGGCAAACTCGGCCTCCTGCAGTTCAACGAAGGCGCTCATCTGGTTGCGCGCATAGCCATATGCCAGGTTGAACATCGAGTAGTTGAGCGCGTGGAAACCGGCCAGGGTGATGAACTGGAACTTGTAGCCATAGCTCGCGATTTCCTTCTGGAACTTCGCGATGGTGGCGTCGTCGAGGTTCTTCTTCCAGTTGAACGACGGCGAGCAGTTGTAGGCAAGCAGCTTGCCCGGGTACTTGGCATGGATCGCCTCGGCGAACCGGCGCGCGAACTCGAGATCCGGCTTGCCGGTCTCGCACCAGACGAGGTCTGCGTACGGCGCGTAGGCGAGGCCGCGACTGATCGACTGGTCAAGTCCGTTGCGGGTCTTGAAGAAGCCTTCGACGGTGCGCTCGCCGGTGCAGAACGGCCGGTCGTTCGGATCGATGTCGCTGGTCAGCAGATCCGCGGCCTCGGCGTCGGTGCGCGCGACGATGATCGTCGGCACGCCCATGACGTCGGCGGCGAGGCGCGCGGCGTTGAGTTTTTCGATCGCTTCGCGGGTGGGCACCAGTACCTTGCCGCCCATGTGGCCGCACTTCTTGACCGAGGCGAGCTGATCCTCGAAGTGCACGCCGGCGGCACCGGCCTCGATCATCGCCTTCATCAGTTCGAAGGCATTGAGCACGCCGCCAAAGCCGGCCTCGGCGTCAGCCACGATGGGCTGCAGGAAGTCGATCGAGTCGTCGCCTTCGGCGTGGTGCAGCTGGTCGGCACGCAGCAGCGCGTTGTTGATGCGCCGGACCACGGCCGGCACGGAATCGGCCGGATACAGCGACTGGTCCGGATACATCTGACCGGCGAGGTTGGCATCGGCGGCTACCTGCCAGCCCGACAGGTAGATCGCCTTGAGGCCGGCCTTGACCTGCTGCATGGCCTGATTGCCGGTCAGCGCTCCGAGCGCATTGACGAACGGCTCCTTGTGCAGCGACGACCACAGCTTCTCGGCACCGAGCCGCGCGATCGAATGCTCGACATGTATGGTGCCGCGCAGGCGCACCACGTCCTCGACCGAGTAGTTGCGCGTGATGCCTGCCCAGCGCGGGTTGTTGGTCCAATCGAGTTTCAGTTGATCTGCGCTCGGCATCGGGTTCTTGCTCATGGCGGTGTCCTCGGGTGGATCGGGGTCGGGGTGGTCAGGCCAGGCGCGCGTACGCTGGCAAGGTCAGGAACTCGGCCAGTTCGGCCGCATGGGTCAGTTCGCCCAGCATGGCGACCGCTTCGGCGATGCGTTGTTGGCCCGGCAGACCGCTGGCCGGCAGGCGTGCGATGCAGCCGTCGAGCACGGCGTCGAACAAGGCGAAATCGATCGGCGTGCCGTCGTCGAGGGCGAGGCCTTCGTGATGCAGCCACTGCCAGAGCTGGGCGCGCGAGATCTCCGCGGTCGCCGCATCCTCCATAAGGTGATGGATCGGCACACAGCCGAGGCCGTCGAGCCAGGCAGCGAGGTAACGCACGCAAACGTCGACATTGTTGATGAAGCCGGCACGGGTGATCGTGCCGGCCGGCACGGCGAGCAGGTCCTCGCGACCCACTTCGACATCGTCGCGCCGGTTGTCGAGCTGGTTCGGTGCCGGCATGACCGCATCGAATTCGGCGAGTGCGACCGCGATCAGGCCCGGGTGCGCGACCCAGGTGCCGTCATGACCGGCGCGCGCCTCGCGCTGCTTGTCGGCGCGCACCCGCGCGAGTGCCGCCTCGTTCGCCTGCACATCGCCACTGATCGGGATCTGCGCAGCCATGCCGCCCATGGCGAATGCGCCGCGGCGATGGCAGGTCTTGATCAGCAGTTCGCTGTAGGCCTTGAGGAAGGGCACGGTCATGCCGACCTGGGCGCGTTCGGGCAGCACGTGCTCGCGATGCGCACGCAGGGTCTTGATGCAGGAAAAGATGTAGTCCCAACGCCCGCAGTTGAGACCGACGATGCGGTCCTTGAGCGCGTACAGGATCTCATCCATCTCGAATGCGGCCGGCAGGGTTTCGATCAGTACGGTGACCTTGATCGTGCCGGCAGGCAGGCCGAGCGTGACTTCGGCATGCGCGAGCACCTCGTCCCACAACGCGGCTTCGGCATGGCTTTGCAGCTTCGGCAGGTAGAGGAACGGCCCACGCGCGCGCGCGTGCAGGGCCTTGGCGTTGTGGAAGGCAAACAGGCCGAAATCGAACAGCGCACCTGCGACTTCGGTGCCGTCGACGCGGACATGTTTCTCGGGCAGGTGCCAGCCGCGCGGACGCACGATCAGGACGGCAGGGTCGGGTTTGAGTGCGTAGTGCCGCCCTTCCGGCGTGGTGTACTCGATGCTGCCGGAAACGGCGTCGATCAGGTTGTTCTGGCCGTCGACGAGGTTGCCCCAGGTCGGCGAGGTCGAGTCTTCGAAGTCGGCCATGAACACCTTGGCGCCCGAATTCAGCGCGTTGATGATCATCTTGCGGTCGACCGGGCCGGTGATTTCGACGCGGCGGTCGAGCAACACCTCAGGAATCGGTGCGACGCGCCAGTCACCGGCACGGATCGCCGCGGTTTCGGCGAGAAAGTCAGGCCGTTCGCCGGCGTCGAAGCGCGCCTGGCGGATGACGCGGGCAGCCAGCAGTTCGCGACGGCGTGCATCGAAGCGGCGGTGCAGGTCGGCGACGAAGGCCAAGGCGGCCGGCGTCAGCACGCGCTCGTCAGCGGCGGCGCCAAGCACGAGGCCGGCGGGCAGGGGAGGGGTCGGGACAGCGCGTTCGATGGCGGCAGACATGCGGCGATCCTCGGTGGAGGCCTTGCAGGCTACGCCCGGGACTTTTCATTTGACAATGTGAATGTTTCAATGCAACACATTGACACTGTCAAATATTGTTCAAGTCGCTGACTTTCATGGCAAAAACCGAGCAAAAACCGGCTTCGCGGGCGCGCGCAAAGGCCCTCTCCGGCACCGCCACACCGCGCTACTACTACAAGGGCAACCGGCTCAAGCAACTGCGCGCGTTCTGCTACACGGTCAAGTTCGGCACGCTGTCACGCGCGGCCGAGGCGCTGTTCCTGTCGCAGCCCTCGGTCAGCCTGCAGTTGGGCGCGCTCGAACAGGAACTCGGCGCGCCGCTGCTGGAACGCCGGCGACGACGGGTGACCCCGACCGCGCAGGGCCAGGTGCTGTACGACCTCGCGCGCCCGCTCATCGAGGGCTTCGAGGGCATCGACGAAGCCTTCCGCGCGCGAACCGACCGGCTCGGCCCACCCGGCCTCGACATCGCCTGCGGCAACGCCACCATCCAGTACCTGCTGCCCGACATGGTCGCGGCCTTCCGCGCGCGCCACCCGGAGATCCATCTCAACCTGGCCAACGTCACCGGCACAGACGGGCTCGCCTTGCTGCGCTCGGACGAGGTCGACTTCGCCGTCGGTTCGATGCTCGATGTGCCGAACGATCTTTCCTACGAGCCGCTCTACCACTTCGACCCCTTGCTGATCACACCACCCGAGCATCCGTTGATGCAGAAGTCCGTGATCACGCTGGAGGATCTTTCGCCGTACGGCCTGATCCTGCCGCCGAAGCGCCTGACCACCTACCGCCTCGTCGATCTGGTTTTCCAGAAGCGCAACGTGCCCTACCACGTCGCCATCGAGGTTGGCGGCTGGGAGGTCATCAAGCAGTACGTGGCGATGGGCCTGGGCATCTCGATCGTCACCGGCATCTGCATCGGCGAAGCCGACCGTGCGCGCCTCGGCGTGCGCAACCTGCGCCAGTACTTTCCCCAGCGCAGCTATGGCGTGGTGCTGCGCAAGGGCAAATACCTGAGCGCCGAGGCGCGCGCCTTCATCGACCTGATCCGCCCGGGCCTGTTCACGCGCCGCGACTGGTTCGACCCAGGACACTCGGAACGCTGACGTTCCGGCGCGCGTTGCGCCGCGCTATCTTGACCGACCCCGACGAGGTGGCAATATCCATGCACGACGGTCCGCACGCCGCGCAACCGCTGGCCAGCGCGCACACGGCGAACTTTCCGGGCCTGCTGCGCTCACTGCGCGCAAGCCTGCTGGTGAGCACCTATCAAGCCGGCAAGCTGGTGGTGCTGCGTGCCGATGGCGAACGCATCAACACGCATTTCCGCACCTTCAACCGGCCGATGGGACTGGCCGCCGATCGCGAACGCCTCGCCGTCGGCGCCTTCGCCGAGATCGCTGAACTGCGCAACATGCCGGCGACCGCACCGCGCCTCGCCGATCCGCCGCGCCACGATGCCGTCTTCCTCGCACGGCGAACGCACATCACCGGTGCGATCGACGTGCACGAGATGGCCTTCGCCGCCGACGGCACGCTGTGGTTCGTCAACACGCTGTTCTCGTGCCTGTGCACGCTCGACGAACGCTCCAGCTTCGTGCCGCGCTGGAGACCGCCGTGGGTCGGCCACTACGCGCCGGAGGACCGCTGCCATCTCAACGGCCTCGGCCTGCGCGATGGTGAGCCGCGCTATGTCAGCGCGCTCGGCGCCACCGACACGCCACAGGGATGGCGTGCGAACAAGCGCGATGGCGGCGTGCTTGCCGACCTCGCCGATGGCCGCATCATCGCCGAAGGCCTGTCGATGCCGCATTCACCACGTTGGCACGATGGCCGGCTGTGGCTGCTCGAATCGGGCCGCGGCGCACTTGTCGAAATCGATCCTCTCAGTGGGGCGAAGCGCGATGTCGCTCGAGTGCCGGGTTTCGCACGCGGCATCGACTTCATCGGTCGCTTCGCCTTCATCGGCCTGTCGCAATTGCGTGAGAGCAATGCCTTCACCGACATCCCGATCACCGATGACAACAGCGAACGCCTGTCCGGCGTGTGGGTCGTCGACATCGAGCAGGGCACCACGGTCGCCCTGCTCAAGTTCACCGGCGGCGTACAGGAGATCTTTGCGGTGCAGGTTCTCGCCGGCCTGGTCTTCCCGGAGATCATCCTGGAAGGGGACCTGCTGGCGACTTCGTACGCGCTGCCCGATGCGGCGCTGCGCGAGGTGCGGTTTTCGGCGTGAAGCCGGGAATGGGGAATGGGACAAGCGTCGCGCTGACCTCCATGCACATACACCCGTCGCAGGAGCGCACCCTGTGCGCGATCGTCGCAACGTCGCCGAAACGCGATCGCGCACAGGGTGCGCTCCGTGGTCTACCGGGGTGGGGTCAGGCCCGCGCCGCACCACGCAGGCGACGGAAGATGCGGCCGAACAGACGGAACAGTTTCGGCAGCAGCCAGGCGACGAGGGCAAGGAACAGTACGAGCAGGACGAGGAACACCCAGGGATGGGCGATGGCGAGCCAGAGGCCGACGAGCAACATGCCGTCTTCGCTGAGGCTGGCCGTCCAGTTCGACAGGGGCTCCGGCGAACCGTTGATGAGCGCGCGGCCGCCGCTCTTGAACAGATGCGTGCCACTGCTGATGAAGCCGCCGACGAGGGCGGCGGCGAACTGCATGGCCGGGGTGTCCTCGCCGAACGCCCCCCAGGCAAGCAGGGCGCCGGCCGGGATGCGGATGAAGGTGTTGAGGCCGTCCCATACCGAGTCGAAGGCCGGGATCTTGTCGGCAAGAAACTCGCCGACCAGCATCACACCTGCGGCGATCAGCACCCAGGAATGTTCGACCACGGCGAGCGAGCCCGGCAGCTCGATCCACTCGAGACGGCCGAGCAGTCCGACAAGAAAGACCGCGGCGTAAAGCCGGAAGCCGCTGGCCCAGGCCAGGCCGGCGGCGAGGGCCCATTGCGAGACGATGTCCATGCGCACAGTCTGCGGTTTCGTTGCAGCGGCGTCGATCCCCGGGTGTCGCGGGGAACCGTAGCAACGCGACATTCCTTCCGACCGGCGGTCGTGCGCAACAACGAGGGACTCTGGTAGTTTGGCGTGGTGCGGCGACCCGGGCGGGCGCCGTCGTCACTGCTACGGGGATGCCGTGCCAATGACCCGCTGGATCATGATTGCGCTGTTCATTGTCGGCGTGGTGATCACCTTCACCACGCGCAGCCCAGGCCTGCTCGGCATTGGCCTGCTGATTTCCCTGGTCGGCGCATTCGGCACCGTGTTCGCGATCGCCTCGGACCGCATTTCGGCGCGCGCGCGGCCGGAAGCGACCATGCTCCAGCCGGATGTCATCGCGGCCATGCGCGAGCACGCCAAAGCACGCGCCACGCCCCCCTCCCAGCCGCCGCCGTCCGACCCCGAGCAGCCAAACTGATCCGTGTCGCGCGGCCATGCCGCGCCGGGCACAATCCATGCGTCGCGTGCGGCGACGTGATCCTGGAACTCGCGATGAGCCTTGAATCCCTGGTTGTCTTGCTGGTCGTCGGCGGTATCGCTGGCTGGCTGGCCGGCCTGATCATGCGCGGCTTCGGCTGCGGCGTGATCGGCAACATCGTGGTCGGCATCGTCGGCGCCTTCCTCGCCGGTTGGCTGTTGCCGACGATCGGCGTCAGCATCGGCTCCGGTATCGCCGGCTCGATCGTCCGCGCACTGATCGGCGCGATCATCCTGCTGGCCATCATCGGCGCAATCAAACGGGCATGAACCGGTGCGCCTGTCCCTGATCGCACAATCGAGGCAACCAGGGAGCGGCCAGGCGCAAATCGCCAAACGCACCCAGGAAACCTTTCCGCGCCGTGCTTCGGTCATCAAGCACGGCCTGGTTGGGTGAATGGACCGCGTGGACACGCAAAAAAAGGGCCGGACGAAGATCGTCCGGCCCTTCGTGCCACGCCGCCGGGGAGGAGCGGCGCGTGGCTACGTCACTTGGAAATGTCGACGTCCTTGGTTTCCTTGAGGAAGAGCGTGCCGATCACGAAGGTCATCAGGGCAACGACGATCGGATACCACAGACCGGTGTAGATGTTGCCGGTCAGCAGCACGAGGGCGAAGGCCGTGGTCGGCAGGAAGCCGCCGAACCAGCCGTTGCCGATGTGGTACGGCAGTGACATCGAGGTGTAACGGATGCGCGTCGGGAACAGTTCGACGAGCCAGGCCGCGATCGGTCCATACACCATCGTCACATAGAGGACGAGGATGACCAGCAACAGCAGGATCATCGGCTTGTTCATCTGCGATGTGTCGGCCTTGGCCGGATACCCGGCCGCGTCGATCGCCGCGGTCACGTCGGCGGCGAGCTTGGCCGAGGCGGCCTTGGCCTCGTCGGCACTCATGCCGGCGACGGCGACGCTCTGGATGACGGTCGAGCCGATGCGCACACTGGCCAGCGTTCCTGCCGGCGCCGCCTCGTTCGTGTAGGTCACGCTGCGTGCATTGAGCAGGTTCTTCACGATGTCGCAGGAATTGGTGAACTTGACGTGGCCCTTGAGCTCACCGGGCACGAACTGGAACGAGCAGTCTTTCGGATCGGCGACGACGACGGCCGGCGAGTTCTGCGCCGCCGCTTCGAGCGCCGGGTTGGCGTAGTGGGTGAGCGCCTTGAAGATCGGGAAATAGGTCACCGCGGCGAGCAGGCACCCGGCCATGATGATCGGCTTGCGGCCGATCTTGTCCGACAACCAGCCAAACAGGATGAAGCCTCCGGTGGCAATCGCCAGGGCCGCGGCGATGTACAGGTTCGCCGTCACTGCATCGACCTTGAGCGTCTGGGTGAGGAAGAACAGCGCGTAGAACTGGCCGGCGTACCAGACGACGGCCTGGCCGGCGGTGGCACCGAGCAGGGCGAGCAGGACGATCTTGCCGTTCGACCAGTTGCCGAAACTTTCGGTCAGCGGCGCCTTCGAGTGCTTGCCTTCAGCCTTCATCTGCTGGAACAGCGGCGACTCGTTGAGCTTCATGCGGATCCACACCGAGACCAACAGGAGCAGGAACGAGATCAGGAACGGAACGCGCCAGCCCCAGGCCTTGAAGTCGTCTTCGCCAAGCCACGTGCGCACGCCGAGAATGACCAGCAGCGAGAGGAACAGGCCAACCGTCGCCGTGGTCTGGATGAAACTCGTGTAGAGACCGCGCTTGCCTTGCGGCGCGTGCTCGGCGACGTAGGTTGCGGCACCACCGTATTCACCACCGAGAGCGAGGCCTTGCAGGCATCGCAACAGGACGAGCAGGATGGGTGCGGCGATACCAATGCTTGCGTAGGTGGGCAGCACGCCGACCAGGAAGGTCGAGATGCCCATGATGACGATGGTGACGAGGAAGGTGTACTTGCGACCGATCATGTCGCCGAGGCGGCCGAACACGATCGCGCCGAACGGTCGCACGGCAAATCCCGCAGCGAAGGTCAACAGCGCCATGACGAACGCGCTACCCGACGGCAACGAGGAGAAGAAGTGCGTCGCGATGATCGCGGCGAGCGAGCCGTACAGGTAGAAGTCATACCACTCGAACACGGTGCCAAGGCTCGAAGCGAGGATGACCCGCCGATGGCCCTTGGTCAGCGAAGGATTTGCGCTTGCGGTTGCCATGCTGGTTGCTCCTCTGTCAGAACGAGTACTTGGTGGTGAACTGCAAACGCGTGATGCGGCCGTCGGCGCCATTCTCGAGTTCGCGCTTGCCGACCATCAGTTCGGCACCGACGTCGACCTTCGGGAACGGCGAGTAGAAGACGTTGAAGCGCAGGCTCTGCACCGATTCGGTGACGCCGCCGCCGGTGAACGACACGGGGTTGTCGTACTGGCTGCGTGCATAGACGAGGTTGGTGCGGGTCGTCGGCGACCATGCATGACGCCAGCCGACAAATCCGGCCACGCCGCCGATTGCATCGAGGTCGCCATCGGCGTCGATGGCGGTGTCGCCGGTGATGCCGAGGCCGATGTAGCGGCTGAAGCCGTTGCCGGCGGTGACCTGGTAACGCAGGTCATCGTTCTTGCCGAGCACCCACTTGCCGCCGACGGTGAGCGCCGCGGCAAACTCGGTGTCATCGACAGCGGGCGTTGTCGACGAGCCCGCGCGTTGCACCTTGAGGTTACGCAGCAGGCCACCGACACCAAACGTACCCCAGTCGCCCTTCCAGCCGTAGCGCAGGGTGAGGTCGGGCATGGCACCGCGGTCCGACGCCGTGGTGGCGCCGCCACCGTTCGGGATGTAGAGCGTTTCGGGATTCTCCAGGGCGATCGAGAACGCGCCGCTGGTGTAACGCACCTGGGCCTGGCGGACGAAGATCACGCCGTCGGTCGGACCGACGAAGTCGACCGTATCCGGCAACGAGCCGACATCCATGAAGTTCGACCAGGTCTGGCCAGCCAGCCAGCTGTTCCAGTAGGCGTAGGCATGACGCATGGTCACGCCATACGTGTTCGTCGCGTTCTGGTTGCCGAGCGCGTTACCGAAGAAGTCCATCTCGACATAGGCGCCGCCCTTGGAGCCGGACTCGGTCACCGTGTCGATGCCGATGCCGAAGCGCGAGAACTTCGCATGCGCATCGTAGTCGACATCGGCGGCGCGACCACCGACCGGCGTCTGGCTTGGCACGTACAGTGCGCGCCCGACCGCCGAATCGGCCAGCTGGCCGTCGTGCGTCTTGGTGGCCAGGAAGTCGGCCTTGATGAAGCCGCCGTAGCGCAACGTGGTTCCCGCCGGCGAGCCCGGCGTCAGCGACACGGCCTGGATCGGCAGCTTGCCGGCCGGCACCGCCGGCGCAGCGGCCGGCGCTGGTGCCGCACGCTGGGCCTTGAACTCGGCGGCGAGTTCCTGGATCTGGCGTTCGAGCTCGGCGATGCGTTGCTCAAGGGCCGCTTCACGCTCGGAATCGGCGTGGACGACGCCCGGCAGTACTAGCGCGCAGGCGATGGCCAGTGAGCTCAAGCGCAGACCTGTTCTGTTCTTTGACGTCACCATGATTGCCCCTCCCGGAATGTAGGCGCGGCCAGCATGCACACGTCCGCTGGCGAACTTCCATTAACCAATGGTCGTGGGTCGACCAAAGTCGTAGAGCGTGCGCCGAGTGCGTGCACGCGGCGCTATGATCCTGTCGAGCATCGACAACTCGCCGGAGGCACGCATGGCGCAGATCCATCCCGTTCCGGCCGCGTTCGCGGCTGCAGCCCGCTATGACAAGGCGCGCTATGACGCGCTGTACGCGGAATCGATGGCCGACCCGATAGGTTTCTGGTCGCGCATCGGCCAGCGCCTCGACTGGATCACGCCCTACACCCAGGTCAAGGACGTCTCCTACGATGCCGCCGACCTGCATATCCGCTGGTACCACGACGGCACGCTGAACGTTTCGGCCAACTGCCTCGACCGCCATCTCGCCACGCGCGGCGACAAGACCGCGATCATCTGGGAAGGCGACGATCCGGCCGAGTCACGCCGCATCAGCTACCGTGAGCTGCATGCCGAGGTGTGCAAGGCGGCGAACCTGCTCGCCAGCCTCGGCGTGAAGAAAGGCGACCGTGTCGCGATCTACCTGCCGATGATTCCGGAAGCCGCGGTGGCGATGCTCGCCTGCACGCGCATCGGTGCGATCCACACCATCGTGTTCGCCGGCTTCTCGCCCGATTCACTGGCCAGCCGCATCGCCGACAGCCAGTGCAAGCTCGTCATCACCGCTGACGAGGGCCTGCGCGGCAAGAAGCGCGTGCCGCTCAAGGCGAATGTCGACGAGGCACTCAAGCGGCCGAACACGAACAGCGTCGAGACCGTGCTCGTCGTGCGTCGCACCGATGGTGCGGTCGACATGCAGACACCACGCGACCGCTGGTGGCACACGCTGGTCGAAGGCCAGTCGACCACGCACGAGCCGGTTGCCTGCGAGGCCGAACATCCGCTGTTCATCCTCTACACATCCGGCTCGACCGGTACGCCGAAAGGCGTGCTGCATACCACTGGCGGCTATCTCGTGTTCGCCAGCTTCACCCACGAGGCCATCTTCGACCTGCGCGAGGACGATGTTTACTGGTGTACCGCCGACATCGGCTGGGTCACCGGCCACAGCTATCTCCTGTACGGCCCCTTGGCCAATGGTGCGACTACGCTGATGTTCGAGGGCGTACCGAACTATCCCGACTCCTCGCGCTTCTGGCAGGTCGTCGACAAGCACAAGGTCACCCTGTTCTACACCGCACCAACGGCGATCCGCGCGCTGATGCGCGAAGGCGAGGAGATCGTCAAAAAGACCTCGCGCGCCAGCCTGCGTCTGCTCGGCTCGGTCGGCGAGCCGATCAACCCCGAGGCTTGGGAGTGGTACTGGCGCGTGGTCGGTGATGGCCGCTGCCCGATCGTCGACACCTGGTGGCAGACCGAAACCGGCGGCATCCTGATCTCGCCGCTGCCCGGTGCAATCGCGCAGAAGCCCGGCTCGGCAACGCTGCCGTTCTTCGGCATCCGGCCGGCCATCGTCGATGCCAATGGCAGCGTGCTCGAGGGTGCGACCGAGGGCAACCTCGTGCTGACCGACTCCTGGCCCGGCCAGATGCGTACGGTCTACGGTGACCACGCGCGCTTCGTCGATACCTATTTCCGCACCTACCCGGGCACCTATTTCACCGGCGACGGTGCGCGCCGCGACGAGGATGGCTACTACTGGATCACCGGCCGCGTCGATGACGTCATCAACGTCTCCGGCCATCGTCTCGGCACGGCCGAAGTCGAGAGTGCGCTGGTCGCGCATGCACAGGTTGCCGAAGCCGCCGTGGTCGGCTGCCCACACGACATCAAGGGCCAGGGCATCTATGCCTACGTCACCCTCAAGGCCGGCATCACACCGAGCGAGGACTTGCGCAAGGAACTGATTGCCTGGGTGCGCAAGGAGATCGGCCCGATCGCCACCCCGGACTACCTGCAATGGGCGCCGGGTCTGCCGAAGACGCGTTCCGGCAAGATCATGCGCCGCATCCTGCGCAAGATCGCCGAGAACCAGCCAGAAGCGCTGGGCGATACCTCGACCCTTGCCGATCCCTCGGTGGTCGCCAGCCTGGTGGATGAGAGGCTGGTGCGATGAGAACCGTGATTGGTGATTCGGGATTCGGAATAGGAAAGTGCGGGGTGTGCCTGTGGCACGCGCTGTTGCGTCGAATCACCCATCACCAATCACCCCTCCCGATCGTGCCATGCGCGAAGTCCTGATCGCCGACGACCACCCTCTGTTCCGCGACGCGCTGCGGCGGGCGGTGCTGCGGGCGGTGCCGGATGCGACGCTGCACGAAGCCGACAGCGTCGCCTCGATCCAGGGACTGGTCGATGCCCATCCCGATGCCGACCTGCTCCTGCTCGACCTGCACATGCCGGGCGCCAGGGGTTTCTCGACGCTGGTGCACATCCGCGCACAGCATCCGGGCCTGCCGATCATCGTCGTCTCCGCGCACGAGGAGAATGTGGTCATGCGCCGCGCGATCGCGCATGGTGCGTCTGGCTACATTCCGAAGTCGGTCTCGGTCGACACCATCGTCGGTGCCGTGCAGGGCGTGCTCGACGGTGATGTCTGGCTGCCCGACACGGCCGGCACGGTCGACGCCGCTTTGCCGCCCGGCGAGGCCGCTATCGCCGCACGCATCGCCGAGCTGACTCCGCAGCAGTTCCGCGTGCTGTCGATGATCGCCGAGGGCCTGCTCAACAAACAGATCGCCTATGACCTGAACGTATCCGAGGCAACCGTCAAGGCACACATGACCGCGATCATGCGCAAGCTCGGGGTCAGCAACCGCACCCAGGTCGCCCTGCTCGCCAACCACCTCGCCGTGGACCAGGACGCCGCAAGCGAGCTGTCAGAGGCCGGTTTCCAGACCTGAGCCGATCAGCGGGTGTGGAGCCAACGATCTTCGTTCTTCTTCGACTTCGAACGATGACCACATCCATGCGTCCATCACACCACCCATGGCTGCATGCCGCCATGCTCGGCATGCGCAATCGCTGGCGTGCCTTGGCCTGGGTCGCGTCGGGTGTACTGGATCTCGTCGAACACGATGCCATCGCGTGCTGCGGCTGTACGACCGACGTCTCGTGAACGCCTTGGCACGCGAGGAACTCGCGACTTTCTGGGCTGGCGCAGGCGGTTTCGAGGTGGCGATGGCGCGGGCGCTCGCTTCGGCCGCAACATCAACCTGTGACAGTCGGTGACGATGCTCACATCACGCGTTGCCGCTGCCGGGCAATGTCGCTATCGTCACGCTCTCGACATCAGTGATCGCGAGGCGACGGCGGGGCGTGGATCATGGGGCGAATGCGCAAGAGCGTTCTTGTCCTTGCCTTGCTGGCCGGGGCTTGCTGGCTTATCGGTGAGTTCGCTGCCCGTGCTACCGCACGCCGGCTTGCCGCGTCCCTCGAACCGAACGCCCAACTCGACTACGCCGGCGCCGGCTTCACCTGGGGTGGCGGCCTGCGCCTCCACGAACCGCGCCTGCGCTTCGGCACGATGGCCGAGGCCGCCAGCCTCTCGGCGCGCTCCGCCCGGATCGGCGGTGCCGGCTGGCTGTGGCTGCCGCTGGCCTGGCTCGGCGGCGCCAACGCCTTGCCGGCCCATGCCACGATCGAGTTGAAGGCTGCCACCGTGTCGGGCTCGCCGCTCGCGGCCGCCATCGGCGAATTCCTGCAGCCGCCCGGACTGGTGCCTTTCTCACACGAAGGCTGCCCCGGAGCGCAACCCGGCCCCCTCGACTACGCACGCCTCGGCATCACGCCGGGCGAGCGCGTCGACCGACTCGAGTATTGGTACGACCCGGACAACACACGCCTCGAATTGCGCTTCGACCTGGAGCGGCCGCAGGTGATGCGCCTGTCCGGCTCGGTCGACCTAAGCGCGTTCCGGCCGGCGCTCTTCCGCGACGCAGCGGCGCGCACCGAGCTGCGCCTGGCCCGCGGCGAACTCGAGTTCACCGACAGCGGTTTTCTTGGCGTGCGCAATGCGCTGTGCGGCAGCCGGCTCGGTGTCCCGGCATCGGATTTCGTGGCTGCGCACATGACGGCGGTCGATGCTTTCCTTGCGGCGCGTGGCGTCAGTGCGAGCGATAGTTTGCGTGCGCTCTATCGCAACTTCGTCATCGAGGGCGGCACGCTGCGCCTGAACACCCTGCCCGATCCCGGCTGGGTGCCGGCCAATATCGCCGACTATCCACGTGGCGACCTGCTGCGGCAGCTCAGCATCACCGCACGACATGGCAGCGCCTTGCCAGTCATGCTGCAACTCACGTTTGCCGACCCGGTCGCACCGCTCGAGCTGGCCGGTTCCGCTCGGCAAGCGACGCCCCACGCACAGACGGCCGCCGAACCGGCACCACCCGTCGCACTCGATCCCGCACCTGTGGCGGCCGTGGTCAGCGAGGCGCACGCCGCCGAGCCGGTCGAACCAGCGCCACCAGCGACTCCCTCAACCACCCCGGTAGTGACGCCTCCCGAGCTTGCTCCCACACCCGCCGTCCCGGCCGCTACCGGCACGAAGCCGGCCAACGACGCAACCGGACCCCTCGGCGCGAGCGCGCCTCCGCCACCCGAGAACTCGACCCTGGCACTGGTTTGGAAACCCGGCGTGATCGAACGTTTGCCGCCGCCTGTTCTGGAGCGGCCTGACTACGACGTGGTTGCCATATCCGCACTGCGTGGGTACCTCGGGCGACGCATCCGCCTGGTCACCGCCGGTGGCAAGCTGGTCGATGGCGAGTTGCGTGGGATCACGAATGACCACGCACTGGTCGCCGTGCGCGTGAACGCCGGCGAGGCCGAAGTCGCGGTGCCACTGGCCAACGTGCGCGAGGCACGCGTGGTCATTGCGCGTCGCTGAATGCACCTCTGCGACGCTCCCGGCTTCGGTAACGTCCTTGAAGCGTGGCTGCCGATGGAACCTCTACGCGCGTGAGCAACGGCTTCGGCCAGGAACTCGATGCGCTGACGCTCGAGAGGGCCCGCCGCGGCGATGTGCGCGCGTTCGAGGCGATCTACCGCATGTATGCGCGTGCCTGCTACACCCTGGCGCTGCGCATCCTCGGCGACGCAGGTGCTGCCGAGGACGTCATGCAGGAAGTGTTTTTGCGCGTGCTGTCGATGCTGCGTGGCTTCCGTGGCGATGCGCCATTCGGTGCATGGCTCAAGCGTCTGACTGCGAATGCGACGATCGATGTCATCCGCCGCAACCGGCGCTTCGATGGTGATGATGCTGCGCTGATCCTCGAGACGACTGCGGCCGGTGGTACGGATGGGGAGTTGGCCGCGGACGCCTGGTCGCTGTTGCAGCGGCTGCCGCCACGTGCCCGGGCCGTGCTGCTGCTGCATGAAGTCGAAGGCTATACGCACCGGGAGCTTGGCGCATTGTTCGGGCAAAGTGAGAGCTATTCGAAGTCGATCCTCGCGCGCACGCTGAAGCAGCTCGGGGACATGATGGGCACGAAGCCCGCACACAGGACCACGGTCGATGACGACCATGCATGAATCCACGGCATTGCCGCATATCCGCCGCTTGCTGCATGAGCTCCCGGAGTTCGAGCCGGAACCTCGGCTCTGGCTCGACATCACCGCCACGCATCGATCTCGACAACGGCGGCGGCGACAGGTGCTGGTTGGCTCGGGCCTTGCTCTCGTCGCCTCGCTGGTCGCGTTGGTGGTACTGCCACCACGTGGACTGTCGCCAGCGTCCGAACTCGATCTCTGGCAGGCGCGCTCTCAGGCTCTCGAGCACCAATGGCAGACCCTGGCCTCACTGCGGGGAGACGCCAGGCTGCGCGCCCAGTTGCGATTGATCGACGGTGAGTTGCAGTCGGCCTACGACCGCGGCGCCGGTGCCGATGAACTGGCGCCCCTGTGGAAACAACGCAGCGATGCCCTGCTCGACCTGATCAACCGTGGCTCCGACGCTACTGCACTGACCCGTCTTTGACCCGCCTGTTCCGCGGAGGACTGGAATGATCCCGATGCCGATTCGCCACATGTGTCGTTTTGCGGCACTCGCTCTCGCACTGTCCGCCCTCACCCCGTGTGCGCAGGCGCAGCAGACCACGACGACACCAGCGGTCGAACAACAGTTGCGCGAATCCTTGCGCGTGCTGTTGCTCGACATGGTGCAAGCCGGCGCGTTCGGTGACACGCCGGCAGAGCAGCTCGAGCTGTCGATCGACTCACCGCGCCAGCGCGTCGGCGATCTCGGCCTGATCGTCGACAGCACTGCTGCACCACGTGCCGGTGAGGGTCTGCGCGTGCTCGGTACGACACCGGGCGGGAATGGCGAACGAATCGGCCTGCGCGCCGGCGATGTCATCATCGCCGTCAATGGTCTCGGTCTCGGCAGTGGGCCAGACGCTGCGGCACGCCTGCGTGAGGCGGTGGGCGACTTCAGCGACGGTGCCGCGGTGGAGTTCGACCTGCGTCGCGACGGCAGGCCGACCAAGGCTGCCGGCACCCTGACCGGTACCTGGCTGCCGGCGATGCGCCTGTCGGTGGGTGCGCACGCGCTGGCTTCGAGCGTCGATTCCCGGTCCGACCGCGGGGTCGGTTGCGGACGTATCGTGATCTTCGATACCGCCCCTCGCCAAGACGGCCTGCATGCTGCCACGCTCAACCGTATCGATGGTCGGACGGCTGGGATCACCGGGCAGACGAGCTTCCGCCTGCCCGTGGGACGGCACGAACTCGAGATCGGTGAGCGCATAGACCCGCGCTACCTGTCGTTCAACGATCGTCTGCGCAATGCCGGCGGTGTGCGCTACAAGACCTTGGTGATCGATGTTGGCGCCGATACCGAGTACCACGTCGCCGTGCGGCTCAACCAGGACCGGCGCAACGAATGGAAGGACGGTGCGTTCTGGGATCCAGTGGTGTGGCGCGAGGCGGCGCAGCCCTGCCGCTGACGATCACCGTTCCGGGTCTCCACGTTTCGCACTTCGGTTAGGCTGCAGGACTTTCGACGGAATCGCCGTGATCAAGCTCAGCGTCAACGTCAACAAGGTCGCCGTGCTGCGCAACTCGCGCGGCGGCAGCGAGCCCGATCCCGTCAACGCCGCTCGGGTGGCGCTCGCTGCCGGCTGCCACGGCATCACCGTGCATCCGCGCCCCGACCAGCGCCACATCCGTGTAGACGACGTCTCGCGCATCGCGCAGGTGCTCGATGGCGCCGAGTACAACATCGAAGGCAATCCATTCGCCCCTGCTCGCGGCGACTATCCGGGCCTGCTCGCGATCGTGCGCGCGACGCGACCCGCCCAGGTCACGCTCGTACCGGACGGCGACGGCCAGATCACCTCCGACCATGGCTTCGACGTCGAGCGCGACGTCGAGCGGCTGACACCACTGGTCGCGGCATTCCGCGAGCTGGACTGCCGGGTCAGCGTGTTCGTCGATGCCGGCACGGCGCGACTCGATGCGCTGGCGGCGATTGGCGTGAACCGCATCGAAATCTACACCGGGCCCTTCGCGCACGCGCACGCGCTTGGCGACGATGCAGCGGCCGTCGCCGCCTGCGTCGCCACCGCCCAGGCCGCCCGCGCGGTGGGGCTCGGCGTCAACGCCGGACACGACCTCTGTCAACACAATCTCGCACGGCTGGCCAGTGCGATCCCGTGGCTCGACGAAGTTTCGATCGGCCACGCGCTGTTCGGTGAAGCCCTGTACGCCGGGCTCGATGCGACCGTGCGCGCCTATCTCGGCATCCTGCGCACGGCAGCCGCGCCGGATTGACCATCCCGGCGCGGCTCTTGCCGGTC
>Ga0116142_10002033_pt1 | contig 22790 bp, 18 predicted proteins | sample AD_UKC033_MetaG_FD_89785 | JGI IMG/M metagenome (GOLD analysis project Ga0116142, IMG submission 89785) | Active sludge microbial communities of municipal wastewater-treating anaerobic digesters from USA - AD_UKC033_MetaG | ecosystem: Engineered > Bioreactor > Anaerobic > Digestate | place: USA... | reverse complement strand
GCGAGCGCCCCGCGGGAGGAGGTGGAGCGACAAGTGCGCGCCGACCCCCGTGCGTTGGCCACGGGTACTGTACTCGGGGAAGGCGGCAGTAGGGCGGCTGCCAATTGCCGCTCCAACAGCACCTGCGGGACCGTATTCGATGAGCAGAACTACCTCTGTGCCCTGGACCTGCAGCTGGCCGATTCAGGCGCCGGTGGAATGGATCCGCAGCTCGCGGACCGCCTGATGGCCGCCATGCAGGAGCGTACCGCGTCGCCGGTCACGGAGGAAGTGCAGGACCTGGCACCACAGCGTATCCGCAAGCGCGACCGTTGGCTCAAGGCGGAGCTCGACGCCATCAACGAGCGGATCGATCGCATGGACCAGCGCAAGGAGCTATGGGCCATACGCGACCGCATGGAGGACATCGAGGACCGTTTGACCGGCCTGGAGCTCGAAGTGCGCGAGAACAACCCGGCTCCCGCTCCTGAGAACCCGTCGGCGGATCTGAGCGACCTTGTCCGTCGCAACATCACCCTGCGCTTCGCGCGCGCTTCCGTCCGGTTGGATGAGGAGCACCGGGTCCTCTTGAACGAAGTGTTCGAGCAGCTGGCGCGTACCCCGCAGCATAGTGTGCTCATCACCGGTTACAGCGACCGCAGCGGCGATCACGCGTCCAACCTCCGCCTGAGCGAGCAGCGTGCCCATGCAGTGCGCAACTACCTGCTCTCACGGGGTATCGGCGCGGAACGCTTGTTGGTCAACTTCTACGGCGATAGCAAGAGCATCGGGCGTGATCCCAGCGAGCGTCGTGTGGAAGTGGAGTGGATCCGGTGAGCCTGGTCAGCGGGCCACCTCCTCCGAAGGCTTCACCGTGACCGGCGTCCGTTGCATCCGGAAGAGGACCTCGAACTGTACCCCGGGGTTGGTCGACATGTGAAAGGAGCCATCGAGCTGTTCGGAAAGGGCTTCCACGATCTCCAGACCGAGCTTGCCCGTACCGTACTGGCCGCCCTCAGAGATCCCTTTACCATTGTCCTTGACCGTGAGCCGATAGAGGTCGCCCTCCACCCGACGGATCCGGATCTCCACATGCCCCCCCGTGGCGTAAGGGAAGGCGTGCTGATACGTGTTGCCCACCAGTTCGCATAGAATGATGCCGAGTTCGATGGCCGTATCCTGGTCAGCCTTGATGCCATCCGTGTCGATCTCGTGGCTCACGGAGCGGCTCTTCGGTGCGTAGAGGGCGGCGATGGCCGTGACAAGGTCGTTGCAGAAGCGGGAGAGGTCCACGTTCCGCAGATCGGAGAGGCCGTACAGCTTGTGATGGACCAGTGCGATCGTATCGATCCGTCGCTTGCCTCGGAGGAACTCGTTCTTCACGGCACCGTCCTCCAACCGCGTCGCCTGCAGATTCAGCAGGCTGCTCACCACTTGAAGGTTGTTCTTCACCCGGTGGTGCACCTCGCGGTTGAGCACTTCGCGTTCGCCCAAGGCCTTGGCCAGCTTCATCTCCTGGGACCTGTTCCGCTTGGCCTGTTTCCTGATCCGTTCGTCGGAGGAGCGTTTGCGCATCCATGCCCACACCAGCAGTGCCGTCAGGGAGGTCAGGAGAATGGCGGCCATGATGATCGCGAAACGCTCCGGGTCGATCCACAGGTCCACCATCCGTGGATCGATCACCACCCCCACGTTCAAGACCTGGCCGTGCAACGGATACGTTCCTATCAGCGCCAGGTAGCGCACACCTCCCACCTCCACCGGGAAGGCACCTGTGGTCTTGCTCTCCTTCCAGATGGTCAGCGCTGCCGAACCGACCATGGCTGAAACCTGATGCACGTTCGTGTCCACGCGTATCAAGCTCCGGCCCTGGTCATCGACCAGCAGGGTCGTTGGCTGATGGTCGCCCGGCTGACGCGTATCGAACCAGGTCGATCGTGCGATGTCCGTCGTGAACTGGATGATCCGGTACGGCTGGTCCCGTTGTTCGCTCCGGATGAGGTAGGAGGCCTGGAGCATGGGTGCGTCGACGGTGTCAGGTCCATACAGGCTCCAGATGGGTTCATTGCGGATGTCCTCCAGGGCTTTGCTGAACCAGACCCGTTCGCGCGGATCGCCGTCCCCTGGATGCAGCCAAGGGCCTGAGGTGACCGCGTGTCCAGGGTCCAGGGAATAAGCCATGCGGATGGGAGGCCCCTCCTTCGATCCGTGGGCTGTCCTGCTCACGATGAACGCCGTATCCGAACGGATCAACGCCAGTTCGTTGCCATATTCATCCGCCAGTCTGATGGCCGTGATCTGCCAGTGCGAATCCATGAGCGGGAACCACCGTTGGCGGAGGAGCACGGTATCCGGGCTGCCCACCACGGCCGCCTCCTCACGCAGGTCCTCGACAAGCTCCCGTGTGAGGGCATCGAGCCGCACCCGCACGAGCTGTTGAGCGTTCTGCAACGCCTGTTCGGACAAGCCGTAACGACGCTGAACGAGTTTCAACGAGCCCGCGATCAAAGCCCCGATCATCACAATGAGGACGCCCCCGATCGAAAGGATCAGCCACCATTCGGATCGCCGTGGAGTGCTCATGGGCAGGTCTCAGGAGTTACCTCGCTCCGCGTCAATTCGGCTTCCGCATCGCCGCTCTTGATCTGTTCGGAGCTGAGCCGTTGCGGGATGAAGTAGATGCCGTTCAGTTTGCCGTTCAACGTCCGGCCGGCCTTGATGCAGGTATCCGCCTCCAGCACTTCCACCGTGAGCCCTTGGTAGTACAGGTCGATCACCAGCGATACATGTCTGTCCTCCTGCGTCGTGTTCTTCAATTTGAGGATCAGTTCGCTCGGCTTGCCGACCGGATGGTTCCATCGGTACGCCATTTCCACCCCCTCTCGTTCGCCCTTGTGGATGAAGCCTTTCTGGGCCGCCACCTGTAGCGGAGGTACCAACAACAGAAGGAGGAGTACTCTCATGCGTTGAACGAAGCTAGGGCCTGGATCGTGCGCGTAATGGCCTCGTCAGTGATCTCCAGGTGGGTGACGAACCTGACGGTGTCGGGCCCGAACGGAAGGGCCGTGATCCCCGCCTGACGAAGGTGTGCCAGTAACGGGGCCGCACCCCGTTCGCCGTGCAGGCGGAACACAACGATGTTCGTCATGGCGGGTTGGACCTGTGCCACGTACGGCAGTTCCATCAACGCTTCGGCGAGTCTTCGAGCGCGGGCATGGTCCTCCGGGAGGCGTGAAAGATGATGGTCCAGCGCATAGGCGGCACCGGCGGCGATGATCCCGGCCTGGCGCATGCCGCCACCGATCCGCTTCCGCACCCGGCGTGCCTCGAGGATGAAGGGTTTGCTGCCCAGCAACACGCTTCCCACTGGTGCACCAAGGCCTTTGCTCAGGCACACGCTCACCGAATCGAAGGGCTTGCCCCATTCGAGCGGAGCGCGTCCATCGGCGACCATCGCATTGAAGATCCGCGCACCGTCCAAGTGCAAGGCCAGATCGTTCTTGGTGCAGACCGAGCGGATGCGTTCGACCTCCGCAAGGTCCCATATGGCACCTCCTCCACGGTTGTGGCTGTTCTCGATGTTCACGAGCCGCGTCCGCGTGAGGTAGTTGTCGGCCACACTGTTGATCGCGCCTTCCACCGCGGCTGCGGTGAACCGACCCCTGTCGTTCGCCACGAACTTCACGCTGCATGAGCTCGTGGCCATGATGCCTCCGCCTTCGTACCGGTAGATGTGCATGCCATCATCCCCGATCAGCTCATCCCCCGGCCGCGTGTGCACCTTGATCGCGATCTGGTTGGTCTGGGTACCGCTGCTGCAATACAATCCGGCTTCATGTCCGAAAAGGTCCGCGAGCCTTTCCTCCAAAGCGTTCACCGTGGGGTCCTCGCCGAAGACGTCATCCCCGACCTCGGCCGCAGCCATGGCAGCACGCATTCCCGGGGTGGGCTTGACAACGGTGTCCGAACGCAGATCGATCATGGTGCGCCAAGATAACCGTGTGCAGCGGTCACTTTCGCCGACTGACAAGCAGACCGTCGCGCAGCGGTAACAGCACGCTCTCCAGCCTCGGATCCTTCGCCACCTTCTCCGCATAGGTCATCAGCCCGCGGGTATCGGTGTCCAGCGCCGCCTTGTCCTGCAACACCTTGCCGCTCCACAGCACATTGTCGGCGATGATGAGTCCGCCGGGGACCAGGCGATCGATCACGAGTTCGAGGTAGCGCGGGTAGTTGGACTTGTCCGCATCGATGAAGACGAGGTCGAACGCCCCTTCGATCCCGGGGATGACCTCCTGGGCCGGTGCCACGTGCTGGTGGATCCGTTCGTGCAGACCGGAACGACGGAAGTAGCGGTCGGCAACCGCTGCCACGGGCGCATGCACGTCGATCGTATGGATCGATCCATCCGGTGCCAGCCCTTCTGCGAGGCATAGGGTGCCATAGCCCGTATAGGTGCCGATCTCCAAGGCGAGGTGCGGACGCGCGAGCTTGCTCAGCATGCTCAGGAAGCGGCCTTGGAGATGGCCGCTCAGCATTCGCGGCTCTGCGATGGATGCGTGTGTTTCGGCCGCAAGCTCCGCCAGGAGCGCGGGTTCCGGGCTGCTGTGGTCGGAACAGTACCGGTCGATCCCTTCGGGGAGGAAGTTCATGGATCAGGGGATGATCATGAGCGGATGACGGCGGATCGTTCCGCCTTCGATCCGGAGCACGTACACACCAGGTGACACTCCGTCAAGATCGACGCTTGTGTGGCTGACCGGCCATTCACGGATCGCGCGCCCATTGCCGTCCATCAGGATCACCTTCCGGTCCGATGGAAGCAGACTTCCTTCAAGGCGCAGGGTACCGCTGGTCGGATTGGGGTATGGAGCGGGTAGGTCCACGTCCTGCTCGTGTACGGATACGGGCAGGTCGAGCCGCCACCAATCCCTGTAACGCTCCACGGCATTGCTACCTGTGCCGTAGTAGATCCTGCCGTTCACCGTCGCGATGACGGCATTGCTGCGTGCGCCTGGTGGGAAGGGGGGTAGGACCTCCCAGGTGTCGGATGCGGCATGGTAATGCCAGACATCATCGTGCACGCCTGTAGGGACGAACTGGACGCTTGCTCCTCCGATGAGGACACCTCCGTCAGCGGCCTCGATGGCATCCCCGCGGAAACGCCCGGACGGAAGTGGTGCACGCGCCACCCACGTTCCCTCCATCGGGTCGAAGCGCCACACTTCATCGAACTCGTAGGAGGTCACATCGGCCCCACCCAGCACGTAACCGGCCCCGCCATAGGCGAAGCTGGAAGCACGATGCCGGGGTGCGCCGGGCATGTTCGCCAAAGTGGACCAAGAACCCGATGCCATGTCCGATCGCACGTGATAGGTCGAGGGAAGGTCGTTGCTCAGGTACCCGGTCACCACATGCGGCCCATCATCAAGGACGAAGGCGGTGGATGCGTGCATCGCCTCGGGCAAGGGTCCTTGTTGTTCCCATGCGTCGAGCACCGGGTCATAGGTCCAGACCTCCGCACTTGGCATGCCGTTCACATGTCCGCCAACGAGATAGCCCTTACCATCCCAGGTGAAGGACGAACAGTACTGACGTCCATCCGCGGGTAGCGCTGCGACCTCGCTCCAGGACCCGGTGATGGTATTGTAACGGTACCAATCCGCCGTCAGCCCGAAGTCCACCTGCCTACCCGTACCTACGTAGATGTCGTTCCCGATGACGAAGGCGGCCGCATCATCCCGTGCTGTTCCAGGGAAGTCAGGCAGCGGACTCCATACCTGTGGGAGTGCGAGTGACGGCAATAGCATGGAGGACCAGAGCAGGTTCCGACGCATCCGTCCAAGATACGCGCTCGCTCTGATGCGTCCTTCAGACCTTGGTCCGCATCTTCGCACCGTGCGCCTCCTGTTCTCCATGACCTTCCTGATGCCGGTCGTCCTCCTGGGTGCGGATACCCTGCGGTTCCAGAGCACCGCCTTCGGGACGGAACGCATGGTGATCGTACACACGCCGACCTACTTCAAAGCGGCCTCACCAGCGGTGGCTATGCCCGTGTTGATCGTCCTTGATGGCCAGCACGAGTGGTTCGTGGAACCGGTGGTGAACGACATCCGATACCTGCAATACACCCATGAAGTGCCACAGGCCCTCGTGGTGGTGGTGCCCCATGCGGACCGGGTGAAGGAAGCGGCCGGTGTGGACCAACAGGCCATGCTGACCCTCCTTACCGAAGAATTGCCACGCTTGCTCGAACCTTACCACCCCGGTGACTACAGGGTTTTGGTCGGACATTCCTTCACGGCCTCCTTTGCGTTGGAAGCGAAGGTGCTCGATCCCGATGCCTTCGATGCGGTGATCGCCCTATCGCCTTTGAACCGGGTTGAGCGGACACTGCCTGCCCTGGCTGAGCTGTTGAACCACCGACCGGATGATGACGTCCTGCTTGCCGTGGGCGGCACCGAGCGAACGAAGGACGGTGGTCATCATGCATCGTTGATGGCGGTTTGGAACGCGCTGCCGGCAGCCATGGGAAGCATGTCCATCCGAGAGTTTCCGAGTGCGGGCCATACCTCGCTGCCGATCATCGCCTTTCCGGAGCTGCTATCAACGCTCTTCATGGCCTTCTCGTTGCGTGACAGCCTCGCCCCGGTGAACGATGAATACCAGCTTTGTGGGCCACCTCCTTCACCCGTGGAACTCATGGCCCAGGTGGACAGGAGCCTCATCTTCCGTGGAAAGCGATTGCCCTGGGAAGTGCCCGAGATCAACGGACTGGCTTCGAGGCTCTGGACGGGTGGGATGACGGATCATGTCCTTGCGATCTACAGGCGAGGAGCGGAGCTATATCCCGACGAGTATTCGATGCAGTGGTCCCTGGGCGAAGTACTGCTCGAGCGGGATCGTCCTGCGGGAGAAGCAGCGTTGCGGAAGGCGCTTCAACTGCTCGATACCGAAATGATGAGCGGATCCGAACGCTCGCAGTTGAAGGCCGAGATCCAAGCCTTGTTCAGGTGAGTTCCGGTCCTACGGAACACGACGGGCCGTGCCCGAGGATACGGCTCCAACGCGATCAATGGTCAACGCTACCTTTCCAGGATCATGAAGCACGCATGCGCCATCGCCGACCACTTCCGCCAGGTCCTTTTCGGCGGTAACTGGACGTCTGTGAATGTCCGCGATACCCTGGCCGACGTCTCGATGGAGGAAGCATTGCACATGCGGGAAGGCTTCAACACCATCGCGGTGCTCACCTTCCACATCAATTACTTCGTAGCCGCTGTGCTGAAGGTCCTGGATGGTGGACCACTCGAAGCACACGACAAGTACAGCTTCACACATCCGTCCATCACCACGGAGAATGACTGGCAGGCCCTCAAGGTGAAGGTCCTCTCCGATGCCACCCGTTTCGCCGACCTCGTGGACCAACTACCGGATGATCGCCTGCACACCGACATGGCGGATCCGAAGTATGGCACCTGGTATCGGAACCTGCACGGTATCATCGAGCACACCCACTACCACTTGGGGCAGATCGTGGTGTTGAAGAAGTTGTTGCGATCAGAAGATCAGCAAATGGGATGATCAGATGATCTCCGAGTGCAACGGCATCATATTCGTGCATCCACGAAGGTGATGCTGTCGCAACTACGCATCGGTGGCAGATCTACGCCTATGGGTTGCTTGGTAAGGAAACCTAACTAAGGTTCATGGAGTGACCCCCGAGTTGACAGAAGAACGCCGGAGCAGAAATTTCCGCCCCGGCGTTCATGTTCTGATCTTCTGGTCGCTCGGTCAGTAGCAGTACCTCCCCTCCGCGATCATCTTCTTCGCCACCGCCTTGCGCAGCTCGGCCGTGTTCAGCGACGTGTTCTTGCTGAAACGCTTCGCGCCCATCAGCATCGCGCGTTGCTCGTCGCCATCCGCGAAGCTGTTCACCGCCTCCTTGGCCCACTTGTGGATGCGGTCGGCCGCATCGTGGATGTAGAGCTGGCACATGGCAATCTGCTCCTGGACGTTCGCGGCGCCCTTCATCTCGGCCAGCTTCAACGTGCGCAACAAGGTGCTCTCGGCGAGGTAGGTGTCGATCACCATGTCGGCGATGTGCATCAGCGTCTCCTGATGCTTCGCCAGTTCCAACCCCAGCTTCTGTGCGGCACCACCGGCCACCATCAGCACGGCCTTCTTGAAGTTGGCCACCATGCGCTTCTCATCGGCGAGCAGTGAATCATCGGGCTCCGGCATGTCGGGGATGCCCATCAGTTCCGCGGCCACCGCTTGCGCCGGACCGAGCAGATCGAGCTGGCCCTTCATCGCTCGCTTCAGCAGCATGTCCACTGTCAGCATGCGGTTGATCTCGTTCGTGCCCTCGAAGATCCGGTTGATGCGGCTGTCGCGGTAGGCGCGCTCCACGGGGCTCTCGGCGCTGTAGCCCATGCCGCCGTAGATCTGCACGCCTTCGTCGCACACGTAGTCCAGGCATTCGCTGCCGGCCACCTTCAGGATCGCGGCTTCGGCGGCGTATTGCTCCACGCCCTTCAAGAGCGCCTTGGCATGGTCCGCACCTTCGGCCTTCAAGGCCTCGATCGCGCGTTCCATATCCTGGCTGCAGCGGTAGGTCGCACTCTCCACCACATTGCAATAGGTCGCCTGGTCGGCTAGCTTCTGGCGGATCGCACCGAACGCGCTGATCGGCTTGCCGAACTGGATGCGCTCGTTGGCGTACTTCACGCTCTGATCCACCACGGCCTTCGCGCCACCCAGCGCAGCGCCGGCCAATTTGATGCGGCCGATATTCAGGATGTTCACCGCGATCTTGAAGCCGTTCTGCCGCTCGCTCAGCAGGTTCTCCACCGGCACCCTGCAATCGTTGAAGAACACCTGCCGCGTGCTGCTGCCCTTGATCCCCATCTTCTTCTCCTCAGGGTTCAGCGTGATGCCCCCGAAGCCCTTTTCCACGATGAAGGCGCTCAGGTTCTCATCGTCATCGATCTTCGCGAAGACCGTGAACACATCGGCGAAGCCGCCGTTGGTGATCCACATCTTCTGTCCGTTGATCACGTAGTGCTTGCCGTCGGGCGTGAGCACCGCCTTCGTCTTGCCGCTGTTCGCATCGCTGCCGCTGCCGGGTTCCGTCAGGCAGTAGCACGCCTTCCACTCGCCGGTGGCCAGCTTCGGGATGTACTTCTGCTTCTGCGCATCGTTGCCGTAGTACAGCGTCGGCAGGGTGCCGATGCCCGTGTGCGCCGCCATCGCCACGCTATAGCTGTGGCCCGCGCCGGTCTTCTCGGTCACCAGCATGCCGGTCACGAAGTCCTTACCGAAGCCGCCGTATTCCTCGGGGATCGAGATGCCCAGCAGTCCCAGTTCGCCGGCTTTCTCCAGCAACTTCGGCATCAGCCCTTCCTCCATGCTGTCGATCCGGTCCAGGTTGGGCCACACTTCCGCCGCAAGGAAGTCCACCGCCGTCTGCGCGATCATGCCCTGCTCCTCGTTGAACGCCTCCGGGATGAAGATGTCCTTGGGATCGCTTTCGCGGATCAGGAATTCGCCGCCCTGCAGCGCTTTGGTCTTGGTGTCTGTGCTCATGGAGTCGATCAGATGATCAGAGGGTCGGACGATCAGATGATCGAAATGCCTCTGAGGGATATACGTGCGGTTCGGGATAAAGTTATGCATGCATAACAAATTCGCAAATGCCGCCGTCCCCATTTTCTGATCCTCTGATCTTCTGATCGGTTTTGGGCGTGCCCCTCGCAAAAGCCTCGGGTCGGGTCATCCGCTGTGGTCCCGCACAACCGGCCAGCGGCTGCACGCGCTGCGGTGGCTCCTTCGTCGCCTCCTCGCTGCGGCATCCGCAATGGCCTTGTTGATGCGGGAGCCGCCGCTCCTGCCCCTCACGCATCAACCGAGCGGTTCACCCCGCATCCCAAGGTCCCGTCTTCCTCACCTCGAGGAAGCGTTTCCCATCGAAACGCCAGAGACCGCCGAACCCTCCGAACCAGAAGCGGCCTTCGCGGTCCTCCATGATCGCCAGGATGCCTTGCGAACCGAGCCCATCCTGCTCGCCGAACCGTGTGAACGTCTTTCCATCATAGCGGTACACGCCCTCGTGCTCCGCTGCGAACCAGATGTGGCCCGCCTTGTCCTGGTGGAGCCCGGCTATCTCCAAACCGGTTATCACGCCTTCCTTGGTGTAATTGGTGAATCCACGGCCATCGTACCGGCTAAGACCGCCCAGCATCGTCGCGATCCAGAGGTCGCCCTTGCGGTCCTGCAGCAGGCCGCACACGCTGTTGTCGCACAAGCCGTCCACCGTGGTGAAATGCGCGAAGGCGCCGGATCTACGGTCATACTTGAACAAGCCGTCTCCGTCGCGCCCGAACCAGATGTGCCCGTCCCGGTCCTCCAGAATGCAGGTGATGCGGGTGGGAGAGAGCATCGTCGAGGGATCCACCGACGTACTGGGCGGCAGTTCGATGGTCTCGAACCGTTCACCGTCGTAGGTGCACAGCCCCGTCATCGTGCCAAGCCACAGCAAACCGTCGCGGCCCAGCCGCATGCTCCAGATCCGGTCATTGAGCAGGCCATCCTTGGCGGTGAGCCGCGAGAAGCCCAAATGCGGTGCTCCGCGCGAAACCTTCGGTCGGCGGAAGCAGAGGCCTTCTCCATCGGTCGCAAGCCAGATCGTGCCATCAGCGCTCTCAGCGATCGCGTTGATCCGACCACTCGTGATCCCTGCGCTGTCCGCGAGGTACTCCAGCGTATCGTTCGTATAGCGGATCACGCCGAAATGGTTCGTCCCGAACCAGAGCGCTCCGCTCCGGTCCTGGTGCATGTTGCGCACCCAACTGCACAGCTGCCCCTCCTCAGTAGGCATGGGCCACTGCCCAGGGATCGGGACTGTGTCGTGGGTGATCACCACCGTGCGCTTGGCGATGGGCTGGCCGTTGCACGCGCTTAGGATCGCGAATGCGCCAAGGGCAGGCAGGAATGCGAGTGACGAGGGCTTGTTGTCGATCATGTGGGCTGGTACAATGACGCGGATCCAACACAAAGGTGACATCCTCGATCACGCAAGCACCATCTCGTCCACGCTCATTTCGCAGCTTTACAAGGTGCTGCACCGTTTCCTCCTGACCATCCTCCCGCTTCCGGCGCTCTCGACCGAAGTGGAGCGGCTCCGTGAAAGGCTTCATGCACGCATCGGTTCCTTCAGCGGTCGCAACAGCCCGCCGCACGTCACCCTCTGCTTCCTCGACCTGCCGTCGGAGCACGAGCCGGCCATCATCGAGGCCATCGAACGCGGCACCACGGAACAGCGGCCTTTTAATCTCCGCTATAACGGCATCACCTACTTTCCCGACAAGCTTACCATCTACATCGACCCCGTAGAGAAGGACACCATCGCCTCCGTGCGAACCCCGATCACCGCCGCGTTGCAGGCTTACGATGCCTTGCGCGGAGCGGTCCGCGAGACGGAACATCCGCACCTCACCATCGCGGCGGGGCTGAAGCCCGAGCAGTTCGAGAAGGCATGGGAGATGCTCGCACCGCATGAACATGCGAGCAGGGAGCGCGTGTCGGAGGTCGTTCTCCTGAAGCGCATCCTGAAACCTGGCGAGCGATACCGGGAACTGCATCGCTTTCCATTGGTCTAACGGGTCATTGCAAGGAACGATAGCGGATACGTTGCGGCTATTTGCGGATATTCTCGGATACACCCGTACCCTTTTCGGATACGAAACGGATATTACCGTATATTTGCGGATATGTCCGTCGTCCACACTTTCCGTCTCGACCTCACCTGGGACCTGCTCCAGGCCATCAGCCGGGTGGACCGCTTCGCCGGGGAGTGGGCCGGCATCGAACGCCGCGAAGGCCGCTCGCTCAAGCACCTCAAGTCCATCGCCACCATCCAGAGCGTGGGCGCCTCCACCCGCATCGAAGGGAGCCGCCTCGACGATGCCGCCGTGGACGCCCTGCTTGCCCAACTCGACATCACGAAGCTGGAGGACCGCGACCAGCAGGAGGTGGCTGGCTACTTCGAGGCGCTCGATACCCTCAGTGAAGCCTACGCCGACATCCGCATCGGTGAGAGCGAGCTGAAGCACCTGCACAAGCTCACGCTCCAGTACAGCACCAAGGACGCCTGGCACCGCGGCGGCTACAAGCAGCGCTCCAATGCCGTGGAGGCCACCCTGCCCGATGGCAGTCGAACCGTGGTCTTCACTACCACTCCGCCCGGTGTGGAGACCGAGGACGCCATGCGTGCGCTGGTCTCGTGGTACGCCCGTCCCGATGCCGTGCATCCGCTGGTGCGCGTCGCGGCCTTCTGCTACGAGTTCGTCACCATCCATCCGTTCCAGAACGGCAACGGCCGCCTCAGTCGCCTGCTCGCCACCTTGCTTTTGTTGCAACAGGGCTATCCCTGGGTGCAGTACGTCAGCTTCGAGCACGAGATCGAGCGGCGTAAGAGCGAGTATTACCGCGTGCTGCGCACCTGCCAGGCCAACCGCCCCGGCGAGGACATCGGCCCCTGGTTGCACTTCTTCCTCGACTGCCTGGTGGTGATGATGGAGAAGCTCCGCGCCAAGCTGGAGGCGAAGGGCGCCATCACCGACCTCAACGAACGCCAGCGCAACATCCTGCGCTATGTGCAGGCGCATGCCGGTGCTCAGGCGGGCGCCATCGCCAAGGCTTTGGGCATTCCGCTACCAACGGTGAAGAAGGACCTCGAAACGATGGTCGGCGCCGAGGTGCTGCTGCGCGAAGGGGTGGGGCGGGGGACGCACTACAGCGCTCGATAGGTCGGACCTTCAGTTGGAGACAGATCCTCACCGACAGAGCCCCTCCATCCACCGCACCAGCTCCCGCTCCTCCACGATGCTCCACGCATGCGGGTGCCGGTTGCCGTGCTGCACCCCGCGCCCTTCCGTGGTGATGTACTCCGCTCGCGCATTCCCCACCGCCACCAGCGTGTCGTGGATGCGCTTCATGGCGAAGGCGTTCAGCTCCTCGTAGCTGTCATCCCGGTTGGTGCGCCACCACGCTGTGTCCGGCTCCGTGTAGAAGCGGATGGGCAGGTCCTTCAGCGGGGCCACGCTCGCGGACGAGTTCAACAGGGGAGCGGCGCGTTCGTAGTTGGCTAAGCTGTCCGTAGGCGAGCCGAGCGTGCTGTCCAGGAACGCGATCAGGTAGCGCGCTTCACCCTTGTATTCTGGGAAGGTGGTCTTTGCCAGGTCGCGCAGCGAGCATTCGTACAGGTGCACCAGGTCGAGCGGACTGTCCACGGCGAAGACGCCCTTGAGGCCGATGCCCGGCCGTGGCGCGTGCACCAGCTCCTTCGCCAGCAGCACGCTCACGTTGCCGCCGGAGGAGAAGCCGCCGATGAAGGTGTTCGTGGCATCGACCCCATGCGCCTTCACAGCCGCCGCGATCGTATCGAGCACCTCCCGCTTCTCCGCTTCGCTCATCAGGATGTGCTGGTTGAAGTTCATCAATAGCACCACGATGCCGTTGGCCACCGCCGTGTCCGCGATGGGCGACTCCGAGCGTGTATTCGCTGCATCGCAGCTGAAACAGGGGAAGAGGATGAGCAGGGCTTTCCCGCCGGGGCGGGACAGGTCCTGCTTGGCGGGGAGGAGGAGGTCGTAGGCGGGGGTGTGGATCTCGTGGGGCGTTAGGGACTGGGGGGGGGCGGGGGACTGGCAGGCGGCCAAGAGCAGGCATCCCGCGAAGAAGGCGTCAACGCGGGGCATGGAGGGCGCGGGGTTCATTGAAGCGTGAACGTGACGTGATCGTGCTCTGGGTTGCGAATGATATCGAGAATGATCTCGAACAACACCTGCCCTCTCCCGGACTTCAGTGCATCCAATTGTTGCTGGACGTGTGGAATGTTCGAAGGATGACACGTTGCGAGCATGGCCTCATAGTGCCGTGCAGTCGCTTCCCGTCCAAGATCCAGCCTGCTTTTCTCGGAGTTCAACCACGTTAGATCCAGTGGTTCGGCGTAATCGTGGACACCGAAGCCGCCACGAAGCACGTCGTTGAATGCGTTGAGGTTGCGACCAATGCTCCAGTCGAGTCCGTGTGTGAGCTTCCGTTCAACCTCGTCATAGAACCCGGACAGGTCAGAGAATGTGTTGCCGTCTATGATGGCCGATTTGCTCATTCCCCTTCGTTCAGGCAGGATTTGGTGAAAAGCGCCGGGTTCATCTGGAACTAATGTTAGCGAAGCTGATGGGCTTCTTTGCGATAGCTGGCTCGAGCGAGCAGTGCATTCAGTCGACCATACACATCCAAGCGCACGGCCAACCATCCACCAAGCACGATGCCCAACACCCGAGCAACGCCAGCACCACTGATTGCGACTACACGGTAGCTGTTGTCAAATGTTCCATTGGCTAACTGATAGGATTTCTCTCCAGCGTAGAGGAGGATGAACAACAAGTAGAGGAGTGCCAGACCTCCGATGATCTTGTAGATGACTCTCTCTCGTGGAGTGAGCATCAGAAGCGTAAACGACACGATGAGCCACGAAGAGAACGGGTAAGCCACTGTAAGGAACAAGCCCTTCCCGAAGTGTTCGCGCAGAACCGCGCCTTCGGTCTTGTAGTAGTCCTCACCGTTGTATGAGAAGCTGGTGCGAATGAACTCGTGCCACCAGTTGTCGCTTACCAACAACAGAGCCAATCCCGCGATAAGCAGGCATACCCACAACACTACACTGCGAACCGTGCCGTTCTTGGTCATGGCTCAATGTTCCTGTTCTTGGACAGATACCGAACTTCGCGTGACGGATCGGAGCGGCACCCCGCAGCGAGGAACGAGCGAGGAGTACAGCGGAGAGCCGGACCCCGAGGCTTTGCGAGGGGGCACGCCCGCACGGGCATTCCCATCATCAAATCCTCTCACCATCTGATCTTCTGATCCTAGTTCAACAGTTCGAAGACGCTGGCGGCGCCTTGACCAGTCCCGACACACATCGTGACAACACCGTACTTCTGCTTCCTGCGTCGCATCTCGTTCAAGAGCTGTACAGTGAGTTTGGTCCCAGTGCATCCAAGCGGATGCCCCAGCGCGATCGCCCCGCCGTTCACGTTCACCAGCTCCGGGTTGATCCCCAGCTCGCGCACCACCGCCAGTGATTGCGATGCGAAGGCCTCGTTCAGCTCGAACAGCCCGATGTCGTTCAACTTCAGTCCGGCCTTCTCCAGCGCCTTCGGCACGGCCGCCACCGGACCGATGCCCATGATGCGCGGCTCCACGCCTGCCACGTGGTAGGAGAGGAGGCGCGCGATCGGCTGCACATTGAGCTGCTTCAGCATGCGCTCGCTCACCACCAGCACGAAGGCCGCGCCATCGCTCGTCTGGCTGCTGTTGCCCGCCGTTACCGTGCCCTTCGCGTCGAACACCGGCTTCAACTTCGCCAGCGCCTCCAGGGTGCTCGCGCGCGGACCTTCATCCGTATCCACCACGTACTTCTCCACCGCGCGCTTCTCCTTCTCATCGAGGTAAACGCGCTCCACTTCGAAGGGCACGATCTCATCCTTGAAGCGGCCTTCCTTGATCGCCGCCAGCGCCTTCTCGTGGCTCTTCAGCGAAAAGGCGTCCTGGTCCTCGCGGCTCACCTTGAAGTCGCGCGCCACGGCCTCGGCGGTGAGGCCCATGCCCCAGTAGTAGGTGGGGTTCGCCTTGCTCACCTCGTAGTTGGGCACGATGCGCCAGCCGCCGAAGGGTATCGGGCTCATGCACTCCACGCCGCCGGCGATGATCACATCGGCCATGCCGCTGTGGATCTTGGCCGAGGCGATGGCGATGGTCTCGCTGCCGCTGCTGCAGTAGCGGTTCACCGTCATGCCCGGCACCTTGTCGGTGTTCAGGCCCATCAGGCTGATCATGCGGCCGATGTTCAGGCCCTGCTCGGCCTCGGGCGTGGCGTTGCCCACGATCACGTCGTCGATGCGCGTGCGGTCCAGCCCGGGCACCGAGCTCACCAGGTGGTTCACCACGTGCGCGGCCAGGTCGTCCGGACGGGTGAAACGGAATTTGCCGCGGGGCGCTTTGCCTACTGCGGAGCGGAAACCGGCGATGATGTATGCGTTCATGCGTTGGACGCCGAAGCTCGGCGTAGGCGTTGGGTGCGGTCGTTACGTCTTCCAGTGTTGTTGTTCCGCTGCCCCGAGCAGGTAGCAGAAGATGTGTGCAGGGATGCGGAGAAAGGGCGTGTCGATGCCTTCTATCCTCTGGGTGCCGATGTCGTCCTCGCGTTTGGTCACCCAGAAGGCGATGTCCACCTGCTCTTCGGAGCAGTACTTCACGATGCCATCGTTCTTGGGGATGTGGCCATCGCCCCGGTACTTGATCTCCGAGACCATGTGGTAGCCTGGCCCTTTGATCACCAGGTCCACTTCCTTGTCGGTGGCGGCATCGCGCCAGTAGCCCACGATCGGCAGCTCGCGGTAGTGGAAGGCCTTCAAGTGCCGCAGTACGGCCGTTTCCACCAGCAGGCCCATCTCCGTGGCATCGTCCACCACCTCGCGGCCTTTCAGCAACACAGCGTTGCGCAAGGCCGCATCGGCCAGGTAGTACTTGTGCTGAGCGCGAAGCACGTTCTTGCCGCCGGTCCTTATCGGCGGGATCTTGTACACCAGATGTGCCTGTTCCAGTGCGGCCAGGTGGTTGCCCACCGTGGTGGTGTTGCTGTCCAGGGCATCCGCAACCGTCTTGATGGACAGGATGCCGCCGCTGTGGATGCACAGATAGATGAACAGACGGTCCAACTCATCCACCTTGCGGATCCCGTAGAGCGCGGTCATGTCGCGCTTCAGCACGCGCTCCACCACATCCTCGCGCAGTAGCCGCTGCCCCGTCTCCAGGTCCTTGTCCGGCAGCTTCGCCGTTTCAGGGAAACCGCCTTTCAGCAGGTAGCTCCGGAACAGCGGGAGCATGCCCTTGAACGCAGCGGATAAGGTGGTGAGCCGTTGTCCGGACCACTTCACCAGGTCGCTGGGTTTCGGAAGCTCTTTGAGCTGCGGTTCCTTGGCGCCTTGGATCTGCAGGAATTCATAGAAGGAGAGCGGTGGCATGGGCACGGTCACCCATCGGCCTACGCCGCTTTCCGCCAGGCGCCCTTTCTGCTCCAACGCGGCCGATCCGGTGGCCACGATGCGGAACCGGTGGGTGGCGTGGTCCACGGTGAGCTTGATGTAGGTGGCCCAGTCGTTCAGGTGCTGGATCTCGTCCAGCAGCAAGGTCACAGGACCTTCGCCGGGGTTCACCTCCGTCTCGTAGGCCCGCAGGATGGCATCGAACCCGGCCAGTTTCAGGATCGGGTGCTCCATGCTCAGGTACACGATGTCCAGTGGAGCCCCCTGTTCGGCGATGTGGGTATCCACCAGTTGCTTCAGCACCGTGGTCTTCCCCGTCTGCCGGGGTCCGCTGATCAGCACCGCCCGGCGGCTCAGGCTCGGGTGCGTGAGGTAGCTGCGTGTGGCCGCAAAGGCCGTTCGCCTGTATGCGGGCACATGCGGTGCCTTGCCAGTGGCCCACCACGGATTGAAACCGCGCATCACCCGGAGCAGGTCATCTGGCTGAAAGACAGGGGCGGCCATGGGAGGTGTGCGCGTTGGCGATGCTAAGATAAGCTAAGTGTACTTGGTCTATTCATGTGAAATAGACCAAGCATGCTTGTTGGATGGAGGGTGTTCGGGTTGCATGCAGATGGGCTGCTAGTTCCCTCGAATTCGGGGGAATTGAAGTTGGGCGTGCCCCCGACTTGTCGGGGTCGGGCTAGGAGTTCAGCCCGGGCTTGACCCGGGCCTGCAAGTCCTCGGCCTGAGGACAGGCCTGTGGGCTTGGAGTTTACCCCGGGCCTGGACCCGGGGCTTCTATCCCTCACGCGGCCCATGTGGTCATTGTGGTTGCTATGTGTTCCAGCCATATCACCTCGTCCTCACATTCTTGATTGAAGGTCCAAGCACCGGCTAGCCAACGTTCAATCTTCCGCGGATCACTGAACTTGTGATTGCGAGCGATAGCGAGGAACTCAAGGAACTGAGGAACAGAGAGCGGTACAATGCGGGTCTTTCCGCCGTAGTGTTTAGTGTTGATTCTGTTCAGGTTGAAGTAGTGGGCAAGAGTTCCTTCACTGATTGATGGAGCGATGAACAGGCAGTACATGTTCTCCTTGGCCTCTCTTGCTCTGCCAAAGTGCCGGGCTACGGGTTCGCCTTCCATTTCGTACTGCCTCTGCCCAGAAGACATAGTCACCTCGACTATCACTCCAAAGTCGCCGTAATCCACTTCAATATCGGGTACTTTTCCAGGCGCCGTATTTGCTGGCATCCCATCTAAGTCCATCACAAAGTTCCCCTCAACCCGAACAGCATAGTTTAGCATGACCATCGATCGCCAGACATTCCATTCGAGGAACAATGCTGGGTCTGGTACTTCCTTCTTTCGGATTTTGTCGAAGACAGCGACGATGTCATCGTATTCCTTAAAGTGCTTCAGCTCTGCGGTAAGCTGCTCTTTGCGTTGAGCGAGTAGTGAGCTTTCGGCTTCCTCCAACAGGTCCTTCAGATTCTCAAGGCTCTCAGTCTTTCGAGCAGGTTTGCCAAGGCGTGTGAGCTTGTCGATGAGCAACTCTCTATCATCCACAAGTAACGGCATGTTGGTTGCCGAGAAGAGAAACTCCTTGAACTCATCCTCGCTCTCAAACTGGATGGGTAATCGAGGAGTCTTGCTTAGAATGAACTCTACTTCGTCCATCTTCGATGGCGAAATAATCATCCTGAAGGTGTTCTTCTCAACAGTTACGAGAGCGGTTGATCGCAGGTAGCGAAAGAATGCATCGGCGTAGTCCTGCATGTTCGTACGTTTAGTCTGCACGAACTTTCGGTACGTCACCTCATCGCTTTCACGTGTGGCAAAGTCGCCGGAGTTAATCTCAGTAGCATAGATCTTGGCTATTGCCTTTTCAAAGCACGCTTCAACGTATATGCTGCGGCTTGTTGTTTTTCGTTTCGAGGCTTCCCTGAATGAACGAATGGCAGCAACGACCTTATCGTATTTGTTGATATGGGTAAGCTGAGTGAAGAACAGAGCGATTTCGGTCTTGGAAAGTCCACCCAGGTCGTAGGTGAGCCGAAAGAGCTCGAGATATGGTCTTATGAAGAAGGTCGACTTTGGAAGGGGGTGGTAGGGTGAGGGGAATTGGAACTTAAGGAGTTGCTTTGTGAAGCGCTCGTGAATGCGCTTGCCGCTAAGAAGGTCCTCGCCAGCTTCGGTGAGCTGAATACTGGGGTTCAGATTAACGAATCCGAGGGCCTTAGGCGCTCTGTTAATTCGGTCTCTCGCAGCAAAGTCTTGGTTCTTAGTCGGCCGTTGGCCTTCATAGAAGTCAGAGTTCGATAAGGCTTGAAAGAAGCTCGTTTGGGTGTCTTGGTTCCACCTCTGTCCTGAGTACTTCTCTGTCAGCAAGGCTATCTCCGGAATGATCTTCTCAATCGTTCTGGGCGACGTGAAGGCAAATAGCGTTCGAGTCTTGGATAGGTTGGCCATGGCATACGTTATTCCCAGAATGTCCCTTCTACTGTAACCGCCGAGCTAGGTTGTAGCGGATCATTGCCGGTCTGTGCAAAACGTTCGATTCGTTTGGCAGCCACTTGAATGGATTTGTCGGAGATGTCGCAGCCAATGAACCTGCACTTGGACTTCATTGCGGCGATGGCTGCTGATGCACTTCCCAGGAATGGATCGCAGACCACGAAGCCTGGCTCGGCGCTTGCGTACAGCATCGCCTGGAACACTTCCACCGGCTTCTGTGTGGGATAGGCAGAATTGTGGATGCGCTTGAATCTCCACACATCGGGAATGTTTTTTGTCTTCACTTTTCGTTTGTTCCCATTTGTGGCGAAGAGGATGTACTCATGCCTCCTTCTGAAGTAATGACCCATACCCATATTGACCTTGTCCCATGTGATCAGATTTTTGACGTCGAGGTATTTCCGCACTATGCCACCGAGACTCAGTAGGGAGTATGAGTCAAACATGATGTAGATGTGTCCAGTCGAACGCTTCAACACACGTTTGCACTCTATCAGGAAAGCTGCATAGTTCTCCTCAGAATCCTCAAACTCGCTGAACCATTTCCCTTGGTCCCCGCCCTTGTCAGCATACTTGCCTACGATCCGTCCTTCTCCCAATTGGAGCATGTTGTTCATCCCTGAATAGGCGGGGTCGGTCACAATCACGTCGACACTGTTCGATGGGAGTTTCTTGAGAAAAGAGATTGCGTCATCCTGGTAAATGGAAACAGTCTTGTCCTTTGATGTGAACTCGGATTTCCTTTTCTGCAGGGCTCGCTCAATCCGCTTTTCCTGTGTCTCAACGAAGTCGATTACGGTCTGGTAATCCCGTTCGCTGATTCGGCCACCTTCCTTGATGATAATGTTCTGACTGGTCAGGTAGTCATTGATGCTGCTCTCCTTCACCATGAAGGTTTCAGCGAGTTCAGATGTTTTGTATGTCACCACTTCTGCACGCATGATCTTAGTCGTCGGGATTCTTGTCAAGGTCTCTCGCCCAATGTAACGTCTCAGTTCCTGAGCACTTTTCCCGAAGTGATAATGCTCTGCAACCGCTCCAACGTCTTCCGCTGCATACACAGCTCTACGAACGCCTTCCGCTCCAGGTCCAGCAGGTATTGCTCCGAGACCTCCGTCGCCTCGCTCAGGTCACCGCCGCACAGCACGTAGCCCAGCTTCTCGCTGATCAGCGCATCGTGCTGGCTGATGTAGTTGCCGCTGAGCATGCTGTTGGCACCCACGTACACGATGCCGAGGCCTTCCTGGCCAAGCACCTTGATGTCCTTGCGCGGCGCAGGCTTGGTGTAGCCCTTGTTCCACAGCTCCAGCGCGCAGGCCTTGGCGTAGGCCAGCTGGTGGGCGCGGCTCACGATCACCTCGTCCTGGCCCTTGCGCAGGTAGCCGAGCGCGAAGGCCTCGTGCCCGCTGGTGGCCACTTTGGCCTGGCCGATGGTGAGGAAGCGCTCGCGCATGGCGTTGATGCGGATGTCGCCCTCCTTCAGTTCGTCGGCGAGGCGCAGGGCGAACTCCTTGGTGCCGCCGCCGCCAGGGATCACGCCCACACCGAATTCCACGAGGCCCATGTAAGTCTCGGCGTGCGCCACCACCTTGTCCGCGTGCAGGCAGAGCTCGGTGCCGCCGCCCAGGCACAGTTGGTGCGGGGCCGCCACCACGGGGATGCTGCTGTAGCGCATGCGCATCATGGTGTTCTGGAAGGTGCGCACGGCCATCTCCAGGTCGTCGTACTCCTGCTCCACGGCCATCATGAAGATCATGCCCACGTTGGCGCCCGCGCTGAAGTTGGCGCCGTCGTTGTAGACCACCAGGCCCTTTGCCCCTTGCTCGGCGAGGTCGATGGCCTTGTTGAGGCCCTGGATCACCTCCGCGCCGATGGTGTTCATCTTGCTCGTCCAGCTCACGCTGAGGATGCCATCGCCCAGGTGACGCACAGTGGCGGCGCTGTTCTTCCACACCACGCTGCTCTTGGGCAGGTCGCTCAGCAAGATCATGCCCTCGGCACGCGGGATGGCTTTGTAGCTCTTGCTCGCGGCATCGTAGTACATGCGCTTGCCGCCTTCGGTCTTGTAGAAGCTGGTGTGCCCCGCGGCCACCATCTCGTTGATCCACGGCGACACCTTCACGCCCGCCCCGCTCATCGCGTCGAGCGCGGTCTTCACGCCAACGGCATCCCAGGTCTCGAACGGACCGATCTCCCAGCCGAAGCCAGCTCGCATGGCGTCGTCGATCTTGTACAGCGCGTCGGTGATCTCGGGGATGCGGTGGCTCACGTAGGCAAAGAGCCCGTGGAAGCTCTTGCGGTAGAACTCGCCGGCCTTGTCGGTGCCGTTGTAGAGCAGGGCGGTGCGCTTCACCAGGTCGTCCTCCTTCTTCGCGGCATCCAGCGTGGCGAACTTGGGCTTCACCTGCGGACGATATTCCAGCGTCTTCAGGTCCAGCGCGAGGATCTCGCCCTTGGGTGACCTGCGGTCCTTGAAGAAGAAGCCCTTGCCGGTCTTGCTGCCGAGCAAGTTCTTCTCCACCATCTGCTGCAGGTAGCCGGGGATGGCGAAGAGCGCATTCTGCTCGTCGTTGGGGCAGTTGTCCTTCACGCCCTGCGCCACTTTCACCAGCGTGTCCAGGCCCACCACGTCGGCGGTGCGGAAGGTGGCGCTCTTGGGGCGCCCCAGCACGGGACCGGTGAGGCGATCTACTTCCTCAACGGTGAGGCCCATTTCCTCCACAAGGTGGAAGAGGCCCATGATGCCGAACACGCCGATGCGGTTGGCAATGAAGGCGGGCGTGTCCTGGCAGCGCACGGTGACCTTGCCGAGGATGCGCTGGCCGTAGTCCTCCAGGAAGTCGAGTACCGCGGGGTCGGTGTCCGGACCGGGGATCAGTTCCAGCAGCGGCAGGTAGCGCGGCGGGTTGAAGAAGTGCGTGCCGCAGAAGTGCTTGCGGAAGTCGTCGCTGCGGCCCTGCGCGAAGGCGTGGATGGGGATGCCGCTGGTGTTGGTGGTGATGAGGGCGCCGGGCGTGCGGTGCTTCTCCACGTTGGCCAGCACCTGCTGCTTGATGTCGAGCCGCTCGATCACCACCTCGATGATCCAATCGCAGTCCTTGATCTTCGGCAGGTCGTCATCGAAGTTGCCGGTGCTGATGCGCTTGGCGAAGCGGGCATCGTACAGCGGCGCGGGACTGCTTTTGATCGCGGCGGCGAGG
>Ga0116142_10002027_pt1 | contig 22827 bp, 23 predicted proteins | sample AD_UKC033_MetaG_FD_89785 | JGI IMG/M metagenome (GOLD analysis project Ga0116142, IMG submission 89785) | Active sludge microbial communities of municipal wastewater-treating anaerobic digesters from USA - AD_UKC033_MetaG | ecosystem: Engineered > Bioreactor > Anaerobic > Digestate | place: USA... | reverse complement strand
TGTAAACTAAAAGGTGGTGTTCCAATTAGCTCAACACAAACACTTGCTTCGCATCCCTCACATACTAAAAAATTATCAGAATTGTTAATAATTAGAGATGGATTTGAGACAAGAATTTCTTCTTCTGTGCTACTAATTAAATCATTATCACCATCAAATATTGAAAATACAATTGCAAATGAACCTTCATAAGGAAATGTAATATCTGTATCCAATCCATTTACGTTGCTAAATTCTACTAAAGGATCTGAGCATGACCATAAAAATGACATTTCATTTGTTATTGGACCACCAGATGAATTAGAATAGAAATGAAAATTATTTCCAGGACAAATTAATTGTGCATCTGTACTTATCGAAGCTACTGGAGGTAGATTATTAAAACAAAGAATTGATTCAAGTGGATTAATTAAACCATGTCCTCCTTGTTCGTTTGGATCCCAATCAACAATATCTAGTCTAACATTATCTTTTATGCAATTATATATATCATTAAACTCAGCATTTGGATTTATAGATAACATTAATGCCCATAAAGCAGATGTCATAGGACAGGACATAGATGTTCCATCTAGACAAATGTATGCGTTTTGTGATGCAGAATATGTACTTATTATATCTTGACCAGGAGCCCAGAAATCCATATAAGTACCAAGTGTTGAAAAGGGTGCTATTTCATTATCAATATTTGTTGCACCAATAGCTACAACATTTTCAATACATGCGGGACAATTAGTAATGAATTGATTATTGTCATTCCCCATAGATGCAATAAAAACAATACCTAATTCATTATGAGCATTATCAATCAAATCTTGATATGTGGAAAATCCTATTTCAGGGTTAACAGCAAAACCAAATGACATGTTTACAATATCAGCTTCAATTGCTACCGCATATATAAGCCCGTCCAGTGCACTATGCAAAGCCATAGAATGAGGATCATTGTTATTTTTTGTTTTCACAGGAATAATTCTTGCATGGTTGTTAGAGATTGAAGCAATTCCAAAAGAGTTGTCAGTTACACCTGCAGCTATTCCAGCTACATGTGTCCCATGACAAAATGAATGAGAGAAGGATGGGTCGCCAGGAATTGCAATAAATCCGGGTTGAGCAAAGGTGTTGCCTTGAGTTGCATCCCAACCAAATAGATCATCTACATAAGTGTTACCGTCATTACTTACTCCATTAAAGATATTATCTAAATCATCGGAGTTGTTAAATATATCAACTAAACTAGTTATATCAATTAATGGAAGATAATCGTTACAATAATCAATTAAATCATTTGCATCAATATATCCATTTGAATTATTATCGTGTTCACTTAAGATTTCAATTATTACATCTTCTGGCAACTCTCCAGTATTTATAAATATATTGTTTTGGATATCTTCATGATCAAGACGAACTGCATCATCAACTATTGCTATAGTAACAATATTATCGTTATTCACGATATTTGTAGCTTCAAGTGAATTTAAATGGTCAGATTGTAAATACCATTGAGTATTTCCATTTATGCATTCATAACAACTCGGTGGAGGTGATGCATTATATATTGGATCGTTATAAAACATTTCTACAACCGGATTTTTTTCAACATATTCAAAATATCCCGTTGAGTTTAAATAATTAATTAGGCTATCTGTTGAAGTTTCATTTTTGAAATTCAAACTATAAATGTTACTTAAACTAGGAAGTTTTGATATTAGTTCTTTAAAAGTTTGCTGAATTTCAACAATTTGAAAAGTATTGTTTAAGTCCTCAATCCCTTCTATAGAAAGTGAGGTAACGGCTGTCTTTGAGTTATCAAATGGATAAATTAAACCATCATGTTCGGGTAATACTTTTAGAAATATCTGACCATAATAATACCTTTGCTTTGGAATTGTTTGCAATGCAACTTCATACCCCCAATCCAAAGTATCATTTTCAAATACAGCCCTAACTTTTATCCTATATTCTTTATCATAATAAGCTTCATCATTTACAAGTTCAAGCAAACTAATATAGTTTACATCCTTTGTTATAATTTGATTAACTCCTGAATCAACTTGCACAACATTAAATTGATATTGTAATGCACCATCAAGTTTTCTTGCATATAAAAAATCATCTAGGTCAACTGAGTCGGCATTTTGAAACATGGTAAGCAGACCTGTTATTTGACTTGTTATTGTCGGATTAAACTCCACCGGTCCCGCCCAATGACTTACCTCATCAACGCAGTTTGTGCTTACATAAAACTCGTAAACGGTGTTTTCGTCCAATCCTGAAATTGTAATCTGATTATCAGCATAGTTTGTATTATAGCCTACAACCCAATTTTCATCTATTGGACTTAAGCCTTTTACACCAACTGCGACATTATATGTAACTCCTGTTGTTCCATCCCAAGTTAAAGTGTGGCTGGTCGAAATGCCTTCGGTTGAACTTAAATTTGTCGGTTTTGCACATGTGGGGTAAACTAAAATTGCATCACTGTACATAGAAGTGTTGTTATTTTGGTCGGTTGCGGTTGCAATTAAATAATCATAACTTGTTATTGCAGTTAAAGACCAATTTCCGTTTTCGTTCGCTTGTACTGTGCCTAAAAATTCATTTGCGTTTTCGCCTCCGGTACCTCCAAAAACTTCAATAATATCGCCGATTTCTGCTACTCCTCTTATTATTCCTTCCTCGTAGCTTAATATCATGGGCTTTTCTTTGGAGTTGTTAGAACCATATTCAAGTAATATCCCATTTACATTGTCGAAAATCTCATTTGCTGATATTCTTATGTTTTGAGAACTATCTAAATACACAGCGTTATAACAGTCAACGATTTTGTTTGAAAAATCCTGTTCTGTTGAACCAATATTGCAATTGGTAGTATTCGTTAACATAATCCCGTAATTGTAAGGTCCGGGTGTGGGAATGTTTTCATAAGTGGTATTCAGTATATTGTTGTAAAAACCTATGTTTTCACAATTATAAGCAGTTATACGAGCGAAATATCCTTTTTTGAGATAACTGTCGTAATTAGAATTTTTTAAAGCAATGTTATTTGATTTAATGATTACGTTGTGACATCCACCCAGAGTAATACCGTTTTTTATAAATCCAACAAAATCTAATCCGGAGATTTCAAGACTATTTAAACTAGATGCATTAAAACCCCAAGACACAAGACTTTGTCCGTCTATTGTAATTACCGGATTTTCACCGGTATAACCGGGTTGACTTGTTCCATCAATTATAACATCTTTTGTTATTTGTGGCAAATAACTATTCAATAAAATAGTATGCGGTCCGGTTCCTGAAATGTTAAAGTTTATTACACGTGGGCCATAGGTGTCATTCACTTTCCTTACAGCCCACTGCAATGTTCCATACATTTCGGGGTCGCAAAGCGAATCTTCAAAATTGTAAGGATGTTCAAATGGATCTGGATCGGTAGTTTTTGTAACGGTATAAACTGTTTGTGCATTAGTGAAAACTGATGCCAAAACTAATGCGATACTTATTATAATATATTTTAAATTTTTCATGATTTTCTGGTTTAAATTATTTAAAGTCTGTTCATAATATCAGTGTCTGATTCAGAAAGTTCGAGTTCAAGGCTTGCGAAATTTTTAATTATCAGGAGTTTACTGATGTAAATGACTGTGATTAAAAATGAGCATAACGCAGAAATCGGACTTTATGGACAGACACTATTTAACAAAATATAATCTGTTCGACTCCTCTGCCTGATTGTCTTTAACATACAGACTTATGTCGTTGTATGCGTCCTTTTGTGCAGGCGTGAGTTCGAGAAACAATTGTGCAGTATAACCGACTATCTGTTCCTGTATTCCGTTAAATACTATATAGTAGGTGCTGTTTTCTTGTTCTATGTCGGCTTCTAGGCTTAACACATCACCTGTGTCCTGAGCTGTGCCAAATAAAACATAAACCTTATCGGCATTTGCAGCCGAGTTAATCTTGAACATAATGTTCAATTGCTCATTCTCCGTTACAATCGGTTGTTCTGTAACAGTGTCATACTCAAAAACCGGATTAACAACAATGTCTAATATCTGTACATCGGTTTGAGAAAAAACATTTCCTAAAAATAATAAGGAAACAAAAACAAAAAGCAGTGTCCTCTTTTTCATAGCAGTAATATTTAAGTTTGTAATTATTTTGGTGTAGTAAATATATATGAATTTTGATTGAAAAAGTCTTTTTGACAAGCTAAAATATAAACCGCATTGTTTATAATCGGTTAATAACGCAAATAATAGTAAAACATAATTATTAGTATCTATTTTGCTGTTTATCTGTTTTTAGTTGATATTTAAGCGAATTTGTTTTATCCTTAATATATCTCTACATTCAGTTTAATAGCTTTTTTTAACTGTTGATAAGTTTTTCTTATCAGTTATTTCGTCTGAAATAATTAACTTGATGTTGAAGAAATGTTTTGAATTATATAATCCGAAGTATCTGAGACTTTACTTCGTATTAGCTCTATTAACTAACACTATAAATAGTATTCCAAGAATAAAAAAGATAATCCATCTTGACTTATATAAATTAAACAAATGAGAAATAATTTTATATTCATCATTTTCAGGCATTTTATTTACAACCCTCTCCACCGCCACTTTCCTCTCCACAATAACAGTATCCCCTCCATGCTCAGTCTCCACATAAACAGTATCTTTCACTCGATGTAGCTTTACTATCAACTTTTCTTTGGTGATGATTACGGTGTCATTTAATTTGCTTTCGTGGAAGGATGTATCGATCCTGGTTGCAGGGATGATGGTTGTGTCCCGGATGTGGATGGTGTCGGTTTGTGCGAGTTCTGGATGGAGAGCAACTAGTCGAGTTAGTCGCTTTTGGGGTGTGCAGGATGTTATTGAAATTGCTGCCAAAAACAAGCAAAATAAAAATTGCATTATTTTAAATTTTGTTTTCATAATAGTCCTTCGTCTGCAAATGAATAATACGAGTTGTTTGAGATAATCAAATGATCGAGTAATTTTATTTCCATAATTTCACCGGCTCCCTTAACTTTCTTGGTTAAATCAATATCCGATTGACTAGGTTTCATGTTTCCGGATGGGTGATTGTGACACATTATAATACTTGTGGCTAATGTATTTAATGCTGCACTGTAAAGTAACCTGATGTCGGCAACAGTTCCTGTAATACCACCCATACTTAAAAAATCATAGCCCAAAACTGCATTTGAGCGGTCAAGTAAAAGTATTAGCATTTCTTCCCTGGTTTCAATTTGGTTACTCCAAATGCTTTTTAGAATTTCATAAGCATCTTTGGAGCTTGTTATCTTTAACCTGTCTTCAGGCTTTTGATTTTTACTGTAAACTATCCTTACTTTTGGCGGTCGTGCTGGTATAGTAGCTTTCCCTAAAGCTGATATTTGATCCTGTTTTCTCTTTCGATATATCATTATTACGGCAGTAAGCGAAATAATCAAAATAATCAGAATAATATAGTTTTTCATTTTTTTAAAGATTTCTAAATTCATCAAGTTTTAGGTTTCTGCCGGGACAGGCTGTAGCATTGCCTGGTATTTCTTTGTGACCATAAACTGTCAGTTTTTTATTAAACTTATTATTCAGATACTTGATTAAATTTTTGAGTGATTTTTTCTGTGTATCGCTTGCTTGCTCATTCTCGAAATTTCCGTTTAGTACTATTCCTATGCCGGTCGCATTTGCATTTATTGTATGCCAACTAATGGCAGTCAGTTTATTTGTTTGATAAATCTTTCCATCCGGCTCGATACAAAAATGATATGCAATTCGTGGGGCTTTTAAATATCCATTGGGATCAATATGCCACCTTGCAAAATCCTGAACTGTAAATTTACCTGCAGGAGAAGCCGAATGATGAATTATTATTCTGTCTATACTGTCAATATTTCTTTGCTGATACTCACCCTTGCTGGGTAATTGATTGATTATATCTGTTATCATATTTAATAATTTTAGTTTTCGTAAAACAATAATTGTTACAAGTGCCAGAATACCGATGATATACCATTTTTTGTATTTCTTGACATTGTCTATCAGAATGTTTTTCATACCATTGCTCTGGTTATTTTAAGCATATCATCCATTTCCAATGTATTTCCATAACCATTTGTAATAAGAGCTGCTTCGGTTTTTTGACCAAAATACCCGTCTTCTGTTAATCCTGATTTATAAGCCCTGTTTAATGCTTTCTGAAGATTTAGAACATTGTTTCCCTTACAACCTAATCTTAATGGATAGTTGTTACATTCTATGTATTTTATCCCTGTGCTCACTGGTAGTGGGGAAGGAGAAGGTGATGGCAATAAATTTGTCCCTGAATCGCTGTTTGTTCCTTCAGAATCTGAGTCTTTTCCAAATCCAAATCTTTTCTTTATTTCTTCTCTTTTCCAAAAGATAATCCCACCAAGAATAAGTATGATTATTAATACAATTACTTTATTTGTTTTCATTATTTTCGATTTAATAATTTATTCCTCTTTGTCTTAAAATATCTCTGACTTCCTCCATTTCGCCACCATCCAAATCATCAGCAAGCCAAGCTTTTAAATCTCCAGTAAGATCTGCGAAAAATGTTCCTCCATCTTTTTTCCTAGTTCCAAAACACTTTTGAAGAAAGTTCCAATCATCTTGAGTTCTTAATCTCATCATCACATCATAAATACTGTCTTCCTGAGTTCCGGTACCATTCATTGATGATTCTAAAGTTGTGCACATCGAAAAATATTCTCCACGTTCATAACTGAGGTTTTCTGTGGCAAAATCAATCTTATCAATGTCCTTGTGTAACATCCGGCGTATGGCAAATTCTATTTTGTTCTTAAATATCAAATAGAGTAAAATAAAGAGTATTATCATCCATGCCTTACGTTTTCGGTCGGGCGGGATAGAATTATACCTTCTTTTTGCCTCTAAGCTGGCTGCTATCAAATACTGATACACTCTCTATGATTTTAATATCGTTAATACTTTTCTTAAATATTTTGGAAGCCTTAACATTAGTTGTGCCTCGCTAAGTTCTTCTCCTTCGTCAAGCATTTCTTTAACAACTGGAATCAGCTCCGGTTTTTCATAAATCATCTCAACTGTACTCATCAAATCTTCATGACTTACCGACTGATTTAAAATTTTTAATGCGTTTAACTTTTGTGAAAGCTCTTTAATATCAACAGCTTTTAACTGTATTTCTTTGTGAAGCTCTCTTTCTCCTTCTTTGATTGTAATTGATAAATTATAAGTTTTCATCTTCTTCTGAATTTAAATTTTGCTTCAATATTTCATTTTTGTTATCCTCATTTTCTTCCTGTTCATCTTCAGGAATAAGAACATCCATAAGTTGCATTCTTTGTTCAACTGATAATCCTTTTACTACATCTAGTAATTGTCCAAATGCAATTTCATTATCATCTTCTTTTTCCGATTTTGATTTGAACCCGTCATCATCAAATCCTGCTGATGTTCCTCTTAAATTTGTAGCAGAATTTATAGCTTCTCCTACTTTCTTTTTTGATGTTTTTCTGAGCAAATCATCAGCTTCGGACAATCCTAATGCTGACTTACCGAGCTCAAGCAAACCACCGGCAATAGTTTTTGTATATTCTTTTACATTGCCCAAACCTTCAGCTTTTCTTTCTTCAAATTCCTCTAGTTCCTCAAGAAGTTTACGTTCCTTTTCTTCTATTTCTTTTGCTCTAAGCTCAAGTTTGTAAAGCTCCATTTTCATCTCAAGCTCGGCAATTCTTTTGATGGAGTCTGTCTCTCTCTTTGCAGATATTTCATCATATTCAGCTTTAATAGAGCGTGTGGCATCTGATACATTTTTGTCAATTATTCCTTGCAAATCCTGATATGATAGTCCGCCAACTCCATTTTGTTGTCGAGTAGGAAATCCTGAAAAACTTAAAGGCATCAACTGTTCTTGTCCTGTCGGATAAGCTGTTGCTGATCCTAAAAATAATGGTTGTCCCAAATCATTTCCTTTAAATTTGTCAAACTTTAGCTTGAAATATTTTTTTGTGGAATTAAGCATATTGCCGGGATTGGATTTTTCTGCGTTACCAATCACTATCACAAGCTCATGCGGATAATCTTTGTTTGCATGATCGGTCAAAAAATTACGAAACTTTTCTATTTCTTCTGAGCTACCGGAAATGATTTCTTTCATCTGGTTCTGCAGTGGACGAACACTCCATAAATCATAAATTGGGATGGTATGACTGCAAAAACGTTCTGCAAAGTTTTCATCGTAATCGTGTATGTCGAAAATATGCTGCATTATTTTATTATTTTTAATTTTACATATTGAACTGTGTAGTCAAATGCATGTGATTTTGAGAAATTAATTGCTCCCTTATGTCTGCTGATAATATCATAATCAATTTTCTGTGCTGAACTGATATCTCTTTGTATAATTCCGCTTTCGGTGGCCGAATGAAACTCTAGCCAAAAATTTATCGAAGCTTCAATGCTGATTTTATGAATAAAAACTGTTTCATCACGTGCAACTTCTATCCTGTGTGGATTTTCTGCCTGATGATGCGATAGTACAAAAGCCATGTTTTCGCCAAGCTCATTTTCTATCATTGTTTTTAATATGCTGTCAGTATTACTCATTTATTCAAGTATTAAATACACCGATGAATCTTTTCCCATTGTTCCGCTAATTACTCCGCTGATAATTTCCATTTCTATTGCTTCGCTAAATATTACAGGTCTTTTGTTCGGCGGGCAATCTGTGTTTTTGCTAAACTCAAATCCATGCAACAGAACTTTCTTTCCATTGTCAAAAGCCAGCGACAAATTGACACCGCCTGAACAAAAAACAGCTTGTACTCTCTTAAAATCTTTGATAGTGAACCTAAAAGATTCACTTCCCTGATTTTGCAGTTTTCCTTCATATATCTTATGCAAAGAGTACATTGATAATTTCTTCTAAATTATTTGTTAATAGTATCTGAACCTGAAGATTATAACTTATTGCCCAATCCGGATCATAGAAACGAATTATCAACTCATCTCCTGAAACAGGAACGGGTTTAAACCAGGAGAAAAATCTCTTGTTAGGTGCAACGGCTCCGGAACTCATAATATGTGCTGCCTCAAATTTTTCAGGTAATACATCCATGCCCTTGATCTTTACCTGTTCAAGAATCGAATTTTCGCTTGCATTTACATTTGATATTGCAATGCCGACAACATATTTGTAATCTTTGTCCAATTCTTCTTTTAGTTCGTGAACCTTATTTGAGCTTATCTCTTTATCAATACATTGAATGATAAAACTTGTCTTACTTAATTCTGTCATTTTACTTTTCCTCCTTTGATTTGTTCTGCTTTGATTTTGAGTTCATCAATTTCTTCGCTGTGCTTTTCAAGTACTTTTTCATGCAGTTGTAATGATTTGCTAAGATATTCAATGTCTTTTTGACTTCCTTTTATCGCTAATGCAAGATCCTGGATGATTTTCTTCAGCTCTCGAACATTTGCAACAAAAAAGGTGAGTGTTACTCCATTTAATGATAAAAGTACACTGATAATAATTCCAAATATTCTATCGTCATTCATTTTCTTCTCCTTTGTTTTTACTGTTTTTATAAAGACTTGCTTCAGCAAATTTCTGAAGGGCTTTCGGAGCAAATCCTGCTGTTATCAGTAGTGCATCCAGATTGAAATAGATCTCCCCTTCAATCATTTGCCAGGTTATGATGATAAATGCAAAAATTAGCGTCATCAACGACTGCAAACGCATCAGGGAGTCTATTCCTTTACGCTCTTCTAGATATCTTTTTATTAAACTCATGCTTTTGGCTCTTCTTTTATTCGCTGATTATCTCTTGCTCAGTACTGCTTGTTTCTGATTCAATTACTATATCTAGCTTTTCTTTGTAAAAATCAAAATCAAAACTTGTGGTTCTTCCTTTATTGATTTTCACTTCTACAGAAGTAGAATCTCCTTGGTATATTACTTTTACAGAATATGCTCCATCCTGAAGAGTCATTTTGTAATAGCCATATTGATTAGTAAATGCTTTAATTTCTTGTTCAGCACTAAGCTTTATATAAATCATAGCATTTGTTACAGGTACACCAAATTTTGTGATTGTTCCCTGAAGTAAGCCAAACGGAGAATTTAAGCTTAATCCTCCAATTCCGTTTATCGCATTAAATAACTCAGGATCTTGACGAATTGCTTTTGCTAATTCTTGTCTGTCTTCCTTTGACAGTGATTTTATTTCTCTTGGTTTCATTTAATTAAATTTATTAGTTTGAAATTCAATAAAGAGGTCCGGTTGCCCGGATCCTCATTTACTAGTAGCTCTTTATCTCTGTTCCGATGAGTTTCAGTTTTACCTGTCCACTCATGCTTGCCGGTGCATCTTCGATGTCGAAAGAGATGGTTTTCTTTGGAACAATTAGTTTTGGATTATTTAAAATGATAACCCCAAAATCTCTGTTTACATTATATCCAAACACCGGAGATTGAAACATATCCACAGGATTTTTACTCATAATCTCACGTGTCGCAATCTTAAATGTAAACACTGCATTTGCTAGAAAATCAGGGAACAGTTCGTCAAAACGTCCTGAGTTGCCACTGCGATATTGCAAACTGATTGCAGATAACAGAAAATACTGGTTTTCTGCCAACTCGGCATCATCAATATTGCGAAGACCTGCTTCACTCTTTTCGTTTTTCTTAATCACATCAGTACTGGTGCCCGCAAGTTCACGAATCACAAAATATTCCTTATCGGAAATTTGTGCTCTGTCTTCTTTTAGCATTTTCTGCATGTTGGCCGGAAGATTTGGAATTCTTTCGATCATTTGCTTTCTGAACATGCTAGCTCCAAGTTTTGAATACTGTGCAGCTTTTTTTCTGCTTTCAGCTCCGGCTTCAATATTGCCGCTTAATCCGCTGAGGATAATTTCCTCGTTTGTCATTTCACTCATTTTGATAATTATTTAGTTAAACATTAGTAAGTAATTTATATTTTTGCATGGGGCATGGGGCATGGGGCATGGGGCTATTTGTCCAGAATTTTGACATATTTTTTATGCAGATTTTGCATAATGCTATTATCGGGACAAATGCCCTGCTCACTGCTATTTGAGCTCCATGCTCCATGCTTTTCATTTTCACAATTTTTTATTTTTTTATCATCATTCCTCTTAAGTACTCTAGGCATCCCGAAAAAACAGAAATTGCTTAAACTATGTTAGCTAATTACAGTTTTTCCTCTCACAACCTCGTTTAATATGAAATCTTGCAAGCAATTTCATATTTTTTCGAGGATTCTCGAAGAATTACAAAAATCTGAGATTTTTGGATTCTTCGGAACTCTAGGCACTTTAGGCACTTTAGACACTTTAGGCACTTCTACCTATACAATTCTCTCGACGCTTGCTTTATACAGTTTTTCCACTTCATCTTTGGACTTGACTGCCTGATCTTTTTTGCCCTTTCTGTAATCATCTTAAATCTGGCTGATGCTTCACTGTTTTTCTTGCTGCCCGAAAGTGTTTTGTACTTCTTTGGCTTTGATGTTGTTCTTTTTTTATACATACCGTTAAATTGAAGTTGTGGTTCATTTATCTTTTTTTTTTAACTATTGCCCAAGCTTCTCTCCAGGCTGAAGATCCTCCACCTTTCGATTTAGCAAGTTTCCTTACTTCGCTATACATCTGGTTATAATTCTGTGCTGCTGAAACCTGCTTTGTGCTTAATGGTCTGTTGAAAGCATCACTGAAAACCTTTTTGTAATATGATTTTCGATTTACATCATTATAAGGTTTTTTGTCTTTTTTGATTTCTTCTCTTATCAGGGAAGCATAAGCTCTGCTGTTTAAACCTTTTCGCTTGATAAAGTTTTCCTGTTTTCGTGAAAGTCCAACTTCGCCAAGTCCACGTAGTGATCTCTGGCGGACTTTCCAAATTACAAGTGCAGCAATTCCAATTGTAAGAACAACAGATACTATGATTATCATAGTTTTGTTCTTAATCAGAAAATACTTAAATCTGCTTATCTCATTTCCTTCTTTATCGCGATAAACTTTTATCTCTTTACCTTCTTCGTCTGTTTGTGTTTCTACACTTGCACCTGATTTTTCATCAATTTGTACATTGGCTGAATTTTCAGCACTTGTTCCATCCGAAGCATCTTTTTCTGTACCGGTTGTCATACTCTTTGTTTTATTTGTTATTAGATTTGTTGTTGTTAATTCCTTTGTCTCATCAACAATACTTCCGTCTTTTCGTCTCAATTTTAGTTTTTTAACCAATTCTATAATGCCTCCGAAAACTTTGGTTATTGCTGCAATTATTGCCGGAGCAAGGCCTAATTGTCCTTTCAATCCTGCTTTTTTTGCTCCACGACCATTCATAACCATTTGCTTGAAATAAGCTTTGTCGCCTCCAAGTGAATGCCATTTCTGCTCTGCCTTGTTTTTAACATCCACAAATTGTTTCCATTCGGCTGTGCTGTAGCCCAGATTCTTCGCTTCTGATTCGCTGGCATAACCAATGGCGAGTTTTTCTGCCATATTAAAAACATTTGCTCTCAGAAATGCTTCCATTGATTTACGTAATGTGAAAGTTGCAGGATTGTATTTGTTAAGTGCATGTCCTACTTTGGCAATTTTTGGATTGTTTTCCTTAAACTTCTGAACGCCTTGTTTAACTTTGTTTCCGATTTTCTTTAGCAATCCTCCAGATTTCGGTGCTTTGGGATTCTTATTAAGCTTAATTGCTGCCAATCCTTCAAGATCTTCCTCAGTATATTCATCGCTTATAAGCTCTTCTAACATACCGTTTTCAGACAGTACTTTCAAATAATATAGCTCTTCATCTGAATCTCCTAAAAGCCCGTTGATAGATTCATCAAAACCAAACTGAATAGCCTTGTAGAAATTCTTATAAAGCGTCCCTTTACTGATAGCTTTTTGAATAGCTTGCTCACGTTCTTCTTCGTCATAAAAGTTGAGAATGATTTCGTTAATCAAATCCAATTCTGTTTGATTATCGTTTAATTGTGACATTTCAGATGGATCGCTTATTTCTTTTTCAAGTGTTTGTTTTGCCTCCATCAACTGCTTTAGAATAATGTTTTGTTGTAATTCCGAACCACTGATAACAGTGTCGTATTCGTCTTCCGGACCAACTATTGCAACATTACCAAGTATGCCTTGTATTGCTTGCAGTTGGTCTTCCTCACTTAAATCTGCTGACAAATTATTTATGTCAAAATCTTCTGTGAGCTCGCTGATCATTTCAGCGGAAACTGAGCCTAATTGTTCTAATTTCATGATATTATTAATTTGATTTTTATATGTGTCATTTAGTCCGCCTACAATACCTCTTGTTTCAGAATAATTATTCTCGTAGGCAGAATTCATGTTTATTACTATTTTGTTTTTAATCGGTTGTGCTTCATAATTAAAATGTGGAATTTCAGGAACGCAGTCAATTACATATCTATCGCCTCTGATACTATATGCTACCGGATAAATATGTTGCCAGAGATTTTCTTTTTTATATGCTGCAACAACAAGTTCGTGATTGAATTCAAGATTTGTTAAAATGCTTGAAATAAGAATGCTCATATCATCGCAATCGCCTGTCTGGTCGTGAACTGTTCTTTGAGGTGTACGAAGCTGTTCTTTGCCGGGTTCGTCGTTTTGATATCTAATATTTTGCCTGACAAAACTCCAGATATTCTGAAATGTTTCTTGACAATTATTTCCCTCAAGACTATATGCAAGATCCTGAACTGCCGGATAGTTTTCTCTGACAATTCGGCGAGCAGCATCTATTGTATCATGCACATTGGCATAATTTTTCAATGTTGTTGTTTTTCCGGATACAGCATAATTTCTCATAACAGCAGATAGTCTTCGTTAACACTAAGTGTGATTCCCTCTGCCTGGATAAAGCCAATAAGTTTTACTTTTAGCTTTTTTAGGTTTATTTCAGACCAATATGTTGCCGGTTTTGAAACTACTTGCCACACTGTTGCATCTGCAGGTATTACTTCCGATTCCTTAAAAAGCGACAATGAATTTAGCAAGTCAACATTATACTCTAATGGAATATTTGTTACCTGACTGTTTTTTAGGACTATGCTTCCCGGAAGTATATTGGTTTGCTCTGCTACCAGCTTCTGGCTCTTAGGTGAATAGCAATCCAAACTAAGTTGATTTAGGGTGTAATCTTTCCCTGAGAAATTGCGGATCTCAATATATCCTTTCATGCGAAATCCATTGATAAAAATATCCTTGAGATCGTTAAAACTTTCAAGTTTCTTTGCCGCTTTCAGCGAAGTATCACCAAGCTTCAGCTTTTCGGTGTCCTTCACCCGCTTAAAAAACTTCCAGGCCATTCCGAAAGTCAGAATAACCGCTACAACTATAAGAATATGTTTCAGCTTTGGCATATTCGCATTAAATTCTTAATGCAATAATATGGTAAGTGAAATTAGTGTTTTCTGTTAAATGGAGTTATTTGGGAGTAATGGGGAGTGATTTCTGGTAAGGGGGGGGGATGATTGAGTATGAAAAGTTGGCAATTTAGTTGTTTGGTATTCACCATTTAAACAAACATCAACTCATAGTAGTTTAATTTAACCAATTATAACCAAATATTTAAAAACTAGTTAGCCAATTTTATTTTTCTTTTCAATTTAATTGAGATCTCTAGTATTAAACTCACTAAGCCATTTTAATAAATCATCAACATCTTTTTCTATTTCAGATGGTTCAGGAATTTCAACTGGTGTTTCTGAGGGTTGACTATGTTCATAACAAGAATAACGTGTCATAAAACCATCTACCAAATCACAGTCTTCTTTTTTAATTTTTGCTAAATGTTGAACTTTCCCCATCGTATTTACAGCTCGTCTATATCTCTGAATGACATCTGCCAAAAAATCAAGTTCAACTATACGTTCCACTAATATCCTTATGTCACTACATAAAGCTTTTCCATAAGGATAATATGCTTCATATCCTTGTTCATTAAAGATTTTTCTTGCTTTTGCAATTCTGTCATTTTTTATGTTGTTCAAAGCAGGAATTGTCTTCTTCGCGAAAAGAGGTGTTTCTCCAATTTCTCCTGCTCCCCAATTTTCATTTCTTATGCCAATTATTTGAATAACGTTTGAATTGCAATTTTCGTTAAGTTGTCCTAACAAACTTAATCTGTGTGTAAATACTATTACTTGCCGATTTTCGCTTAATTCTATTAAACGTTTTACTACTTTTTCTTCGTATTGTTGGTCTAGTGAAGAAATCGGGTCATCAAAAACGAAAGGGTTTTTGTTATTCCCTCCTGTGACATCAGCAAGGAATGATGCAAGAGCAATTATACGATGTTCACCTTCACTTAGTATGTCAGAAGGTTTGTAATCGTTAATGCCTTTTAATTTAAGAGAGTGTGTAATCGTACCTTTTACTGCTCTTTCTTTAACTAATTCGACCTTTATTTTACTTGCATTAAAAAAGGATAATTCCGAATTAAATCTTTTTATATATTCTTCTGTTAGAGCTGTTTCAGAAATTTCGCTCGCTTTCGCTGTAATAGAACGCGTATTACATTGTGAAATCCAAACATCAAAATCAGCAACTTTTTTTAATCTATCAATTTCTTTTAGAATTTGTTCTTTTTGTTCAGAACACCACTTCTGAGCATTCAATTCTAATAAACCTTTGTATACTTCTGCTCTGTCGAATTTTTTTGCATCTAATTCAAATTGTGATACAGATGCTTCGCATTTCTTTGAAATAGAACTTAATATGTCAACATTATCTTTTATAAACTTTTCATCAATCGTATATTCAATTTCCTTCTTTATTGAATCTGAGGCGTTTTCAATTTGTTTCCAAATATCAACAAAACAGTCTAACCAATCTTCATTTAGGTTAGCAGCATTACATTTAGTTAATAGAACATCTTTACTTAAAGCAATAGGCAATTTGCTAATTCTTTCAGAATACATTATTTCAGCTCTGGAAGCTTCATTCTCTAACTTACTTTTTACGAAGTTTTCAAAAGAGAACAATCTTTGTTTTGCATCATCATTCAACGATTGATGACACAATACACATTTTGCTTCATCTTCAATATTTGGATAACCAACATTTTTATATGCTTCCTGAATTGAAAAAGCTCTAGCTGCTTCCCATAAAGACTTCCACACCTGACTTCCAACACCTTGTAATTCAGATTTACTAGCAATTATTTTTATGCTTTCTTGAGATATTTTTCGCTTATCAATTGAATTAGCTCTCAATGCATTTATTTCATTGGTCGCATCAATATTTACTTGTAAATAAGCGTCTGTAATTTCCTTTATGATTTTATCAATCTCTAATTTTCGCTTTTGTATTTCAACTGCACTTTTTACAGGGTCTTTTTCTTTCAACCGATTCTCAATATCTAATCTAGTTTTCTCTTTTTCTTCATTCCATATTAAGATTTTAGCAATTTGCTGTTCCGTATGCTCCTTTCTTAAACCATTATATAATTTAGCAGATTCTGTGGCAAAATATTCATTAGGAATATTAGACAGTGATTTAGTTAACTTTAGTTTCTCTTGTTCTAATTTATCTTGAATATTAGAATAGTAATGTGATAAAGCAATAAATATTTTTATGAACATTGGTTTGTAAGTAACAGTATTTGCTTCATCAATGTAGCAGTTTCCAGTTGTTGTATCAAAAACATCAATATTTTTTAAACCTGCAATTTGGGGACTATTTATATACCATTCTTCTTCAATTTCGGAACCATCAACCGAATATTTAACTACACACTTTCCATTTGGATTAGGACTAAAGACATTAGATTTTAGATCTATTGCACGAGGTTTTCCACTAATTTTCTTGATAATTTTTGTATAACCAGATTTTCCCGATCCATTAGAGCCATATATAACTACTAAATTTTTATCTTTTTCAAATTTTAAAGAATTTCGCGGAGCTAATCTTTCAATATTTTGAATAGACTCAATTGATAATAGTTTTATTTGTTTTTCATTTTGTGAATTTAAAAAATGAGGAAATTCTTTTGCTTCAAAATTTGTATTAGATTTCATCATTGCAAGAATATAAGACAAATCAGCTTCTTCAATTTTTTTCGTAAGAATTCGATATGCTAATTCTGTTTGCCAACCTTTCAAAGTTTTCAACCAATCTGTAATATTTTTTTGAATGTCCATAATAGTTACATAATTATAAAAATGATAGTATAAACGAGTACTTTATGATTGAAGCTAAAACTGATGTGTTTAGCGGTAGTATAGGATTGTGGCGTTCATCTATATTCACCATCTCATGTTTTAATGCTAGGAGAAGTCCTTGATTTGCCACAAAAAACCTTATTGCAGGTAGCCTGTGATAAACTAGTTTTTATCTAATTATTAATTTGTACAATTAAGTTTTCAACAGTTTCTTGAACATCTATTAGACTGCCATTTGACATGACAATTCTTGTCAATGGTTTGCCATCATAAGAAAGCTGTTCTTCTATTTCAAATACATTTTCAACATTAATGTGCTTTGTTTTCGTCTTTTTACTTATGATATCATAAGAAATAATTGTAATAATTTTTGCCATAATAATTAATTTTAATTGTTTTAAAAGTTACGAGTATCCAATTGAGTCTATATTTAAATATTTTTTTTACTAAATTTCTTTTTCACGCTTAACAAACACCATTTCATCAAACCCATTTCTTATTAATAGTTTTTTTAGTGTTGTTATAAAACGCCTTAGCTCTCTTTCAAGTATTGAGTTGTAATCAGGGCTTAATTTATTAAAGTCGTTAGGTAACAAATTAGAAATGGCATGGTTAATCCCCGTAATTATTGTCGGAAAGTCAATAAATTCAAGCGTGTCATTTTTAATTTGAGTTTCAATGCTAATGTGTCTTGGTCGACCAGCATACTTGAAGGAAACATTCTCTGTAGATATAGATGATTTCAATTTTTCAAATTGAAGGTTTACATCTTCATTAATTCTGTCTGGAATTATTACATTGATTTTGCAATTTTTATAATGAATATCTTTTGAAGTAAAGCCACTGTTTTCAATTATAAATCTACAAATGGGAACAATTAAATTTTCAAAATATACGGATGCAAGAGTTGCAGATGGGAAGAAGTTTATTTCATCATCAGAGCTTGATATAAATAAACTTCTTATGTCGTTTACAGCAGAAGTAAATGTATCCATTTGTGATTTATCAAAATATGCTAAACTAAGTCCATTGAAATCGGATAGTAGTTTAACCTCTTTATCAATAAGAAATGCACATTTTGTAGTTCCTAGTCTTCCTGTGAATAAACCAAGCTCAAATAATACATTGTCTCTTGGTTGCATAACTTCTTTGCCTCTGAAAAGAACTTTGTCGTCATTAGTCCCTAATAGAATACCGAAGTCGAATTGAAGTGAGGCTTTCAAAAGGTCTGACAAAAAGTTTTGGTTTATTTTGAAAACAGAAGTATCCCAAACTTTCTCATTCCAAATTGAAACATTAAAGTCCTTTTCTAAAATAGATTTTGCAACTTGGGCAAGTCCAAGTTCCTCTGTTGATGAGCCAATGAATAATTTCTTTTTTATCATACTCTTACTGTGGTTTTAAAATCCATAAAGATTGATTCAACCTCTGCTAAAAGTAATTTGAGGTTTGTGAGTTTGGCTGACTTGTTTCTGAAAATATATTCTTTACCATCAACAGAAACTAAATTATCAGAATGTGATTGGTTTGTGGTTATGCTTCTTATTTGATTATACAATACTGGAACAAGTTCATAGAAAGACAAGTTCTGATAATCTGATACTTTAATATCATAACATATTGCATTAATATCAAAGCTGCTTAAATCAATTTCGAGGTTAGAATTAGCTTTGCTGTTTTTTAAGAATCTTATCATTTTTTTTAGTCTTCCATTTGTTTCAGAACTACGCTCATTTATTCTTTTAATACTCAGAAACGGAAAATCAGCACTTTCTCTTGAATGTGATTCTTTGTTGTAAACTTGAATACCCCTATAATCGCCCTTATCATTGATTACAGAAGAAACATCATCATACCAGTTGGCAATAACAATATCAACTTCACGATTTAGACTAAGGTTTTTTATCTTTATAGCTTTTGGCTTTGTCAAGTCATGAATTTTATAAACGTCTGAAAGAATTCTTTCGCTGTCTCTTCTTAATGTTCTTAAATCGTCTAATGCATTTCCTGTATATGAGGTTAAGTTTATTTCTCTTTGAAGTTTGTCAATATAGGTTTGTCTATATTTCGCTCTTCTTTCAGGAGTTTCAATAATCGACTTAAAGCTCCTTGTGTCGGGTTGGTAGAATTTTTCACAAATCGTTAGCAAGTCAATATCGCTATATCCTTTAATGTGGGTGTCTGTCATTACAGAACCCTGATATTTAAATGAAACATCTTCTAACACTTTTCCTAGATGTTCTTTTACTCTTTCTCCTGCGTCTTTACTTTTCTGTGTATATTCAGGCTCAACACCTTTCATTGCAAGTCTTATGTAGGTCAATACATCACTATATGAAATTGTTGAAAGTTCGTCCAAAAACGCTTTTTTTAATGCGAAATTTTCAGGGTTTAGTCGTCCTCGAATACTTTCTGCTAATTGTCTGTAATTCTTTGTCATAATCTATTAATTAATATTTCAAATACTCCATCTTAATTACACAAGCATTTTTTATTTACAATTTTCCCTCTCCCAAACATACAAAATCCCTCCCAAACCACCAAACAAAATCCCACATTTTTTGAATAATGTATAAAACTATTACAAAAACTACTGTTTATCCCAAAAACTCCCTAATCATCTTCACCTGTTTCGGCAACAAAATCCTTAATCTTTGTTTTCCTGGACTCATTTCGAGGAGTTGTTTGCGGATTGGAGTAAGCCAATTGTAGATTGTGCGGGGTGTGGTTTCGTAGTAATCCGCGAGTTCTTGGATGGTATATGTTGGCTTTGTTTCCATTGTTACAAATATAAAGTGTATGTGGTAAAATGCAAAATGCAAAGGGGCTTCAACGAATGCTATCGCAACATAATGCTAATTATCCTAATTTTTACAAACTAACTTTACAAAAAAATACAAATGACAGATTTATATATTGATCTCGAATGGTTTTTTAACCAAGAGCTTTTTTTGGTAGGATATGCCTACTCAATTACAAACTATGCTCAACTCTATGACGAAAGCCTCAATATTGATAATATAATACGCATGCTTCAACCAGTTAATGGCTATATTTATTTTTACGGACCAGATATCGGAATGCTCGAAAAATCCACAGGACTCGATATCCGCAATAACTTCCGTTGCATAAATCTCCTCAAAGTCTTCCGTGACATTATGCCGGGAATGGACTCCTACAAACTTGCATACTTCGAAGAAATATTCGAAATAAAACGCTCACAACAACAATATAAATCCAACATCTTCAAACTCTCCGAAGACTGGAACAACCCATACAAAAAGCAACAGGTTCTCAAATATAATATGGAGGATGTTGTAAACCTTGTCCGGTTGAAGCGGGAGATATTTTCACTCTATGGAATAGGAGAGGATTATTTGGAGGGGGTGAGGTGGTGATAGAAAAAGTATGTATTTAACAAAATTGTTTTATTTTTGTTAAATGAATTCATCAACAATTAGTTATTATGACGCAAATGCTGACAAATTAGGTGATTATTACCTGACAGCTCAAGATGGAATCTCCTTGTACTTTCAGCATTTACAAAAAGGTAAAGTCCTCGATGTTGGTTTTGGATCAGGAAGAGATTTAAATATTCTCTATAATCAAGGATATGACACATATGGTGTTGATGCTTCCAGTGGATTTGTTAAATATGCTGGTGAAAAATTTCCTCATTTAAAAGATAAAATATCAGTAGATTCTTTACCCTCTCTGACAAATGTCTCATCCAAATTTGAATCTATTATTTGTACTGCTGTTTTAATGCATCTTAGCAATGATGAAATTTTTAATAGCATCTTCCGCTTCAGAGAATTGCTTGAAGATAATGGCAAATTGTTACTTTCTATCCCCATTTATGAAAACAGTCAACCAGTAAATCATCATAATGTATTTTTGAATCAAATAATTCCAAACAAGTTAATCCTTTTATGTGAAAGAATTGGATTTAGATTAATAAATAAATGGTGCAATCCTGATAGTCTTGGTAGAGTCGAAAAAAAATGGTTGGTTTTGTTATTTAATCTTGATAGTAACTGTGGTACGAAACCAATTTCAATAATTGAATCTATAATTAACAAGGATAAAAAAGTAGCAACATATAAGTTAGCTTTAATAAGATCAATTGCTGATATTGCCAATAATAATTACAATTCTGTATTGTGGCATAGTAACAACAAAGTTCATATTCCAATTGATTTTATAGTTGATAAATGGATTAAATATTATTGGCCAATATTTGAATCAAAAGTTTTTATCCCACAAATACAAAATGAATCTATTGAGTTTGATAAGCCAGTTGCGTTTAGAAAACCAATGCTTCCCATAATTAATCATTACAAATCAAATGATGGTTTTTTGTCACGTTTTATAATGGATTTACAAAACAACTCGGTTCCTTCAGATATGCACAATTATTTAAATCGTCTGCGTCAAATCATTAAGCGGACAATTATTGATGGTCCAATTAAACATTCTGGTGGAATAGATAATGACATTGATATATTTACCTATAATAAGCAATTTAAATGTTTGGAACTATCATCCGATTTATGGAAAGAGTTTGTTTTAATGGGATCTTGGATATACGATGCATCATTACTAAGATGGGCAGAACTTACAAAAAAGCTCTCTAAAGACGAAGTCTCAGCTGGTCATATAATTGATTTACTAACCATGGAAAATATTGACAAACGTGATGTGTTATTAGCAAGAAATACTTTTAAAAACTACACAAATTTAGAATGTGCATGGTCTGGAAAAGAATTATCAAATAGTTTTGATATCGACCATGTTATACCTTACAGTTTATGGTACAACAACGATTTGTGGAATCTTTTGCCAACAAGTCCTCAAGTTAATAATCAAAAACGAGATAGATTGCCAACTAGAAACATTATTGTAAAAAGAAAAGATGTCATAATTGATTATTGGAAAATCTACAAGGAAAATTATCCAATTCGTTTTTTTAATGATTCTGCCAGGTTTACTGGAGAAAATACAACAAATGAAAACTGGGAGAATTCATTATTTAATACATTAGCAGAAGCAGTTGAGTACACAGCTCTCAAAAGAGGTATCTCTCGATGGGAACCTTAAAAAAAATCGTAATAAAAACTTTTTTTCAAAAAATCACATACTACCTTACTACTAGCCACATAACCAATTGGTAATCAATATCTTAAATACTGTTGTAAGGTCAAAAACCTACTTACTCATCTTACTATTTTACTTATTTTTTATTTTTGTTGTAACTTGTAGTAAATAAAAAAAATAAACATACTACATAATACTTCTTTATTTTCAATACTTATAGAGGATAGTAGTAATGTAGTAAGTGGTTTTGGTATTTTTTGGTATTTTTTTAGTTTTTTTGAAAAATAAATTTAAAATTTTTGTATAGCTTTACGAATTATAATTAAAAGGTGTATCATATTTATTTTCCTGACTTCATACAATTAGTGCGGTAGAAGATTCCATTCTTTTATCAGAGATGCTAATGGAGTATTCAATATTTCTGAAGTTGGTGAAGAGAACTTGAATACTTCTTTGGTTATTGTATC